>Ga0268252_1000586_pt1 | contig 23145 bp, 16 predicted proteins | sample AgamicMgSfrz_FD_200244 | JGI IMG/M metagenome (GOLD analysis project Ga0268252, IMG submission 200244) | Agave microbial communities from Guanajuato, Mexico - Mg.Sf.rz (v2) (version 3) | ecosystem: Host-associated > Plants > Phyllosphere > Phylloplane/Leaf | place: Guanajuato, Mexico | collected... | reverse complement strand
GAAAATAGCAGCCGAATTATTAGCTACTATGACAACCACTTATACATTCGCTTCCGCATCTGCAAGAGATGCATTTAGAACAAAAATAAATTCTTATTTTGCTGAATCTGAAAAGATTAAAAAAGCAATTAACGATGCCATCAATAAGTCGGCAAGCGATGCCAATAACAAGATCAATAATCTTCAAATTGGCGGCCGAAATTTAGTTATAGAGAATACTGATTTGAGGGAACTCAAACCAAAGAACACTGGTGATTCATCGGACAATTTCAACTACACTCAATGTGTAGCTGCAATGGAATTAAATAAAGAGTATACAGTATCTGCTAAAGTAGAATTCACAACACAATCCCCATATGTGGATGATAAAATAACTGTTTACACTTATCCTGGTGGAGTTCAAATGCCTGCAACAATTAAAGACGGTAGAATAACTCACACCTTTACTAAAACAGTAGAACAAACTACTAGTGTTTTACTATATGCCGGTTTAGCAGGAACAACTAGAGGTAAGGGAGTTATCTTTAGAGAAATTCAAATCGAGCAAGGGAATAAGGCTACATCTTATCAGTTAGCTCCAGAAGCTGTTAATAAGTTGATTTCTGATGCAGATCAGAAAGCAGAAGCAAGTAAGAGTGCTATTGCTGATATGTCTAATGACAATAAAGCGACACCTTTGGAAAAACAACAGCTGAAAAAAGAGTGGGCTACAATCTCAGCAGAGAAGCCACAATACGAAGCACTTGCTACTACTTATGGAATCACAACTGAGAAAACAAACTATGTGAATGCTTACAACGCTTTAAGTACAGCAATCTCTCCTATTACTGCTGATATTACAACAACTAGTGATATCAATGGTGCAACTTTCCGTAATACATTTGACGACTATTACGATAAGAAAGCACAATTCATTAAGAAGATTAATGAAACAGCTAAGAAGCGCGCAGAGGATGCGGAGAAAAATGCGAAGGATTACACGAATGTAATCGCATCTAATGAATCTTCTTATATTAATAAGAACTACAATTTCGCTGACTGGACAGGTTCTCTACCTAACGGATACATAGGATTACAGGGGGCTGCTCCAACCAAAGTGGCTTCAGAGAATGGAAATGGTAATTCTGTTAAATTTACTACGGCAGCAGGGCAAGCAGGTTATTTCAACACTAACACAATGAATAAACCATTCTACGAATATGCATATATTGAAGCGACATTCAAATTAGAGAGCGGTTCTATTAATGCTGCTGGTGTGCTATTTAGATATTGGAGAGCCGATGGTAAGTCTATTTACTGGGATAACGCATTCAAATTTAAAGATGTTATTCCAAACCCTGTATTAAACAAATGGTATACAGTATCGAAAGTAGTTAAAGTTCCTACAACTGATGATTTTGGTGGATATGGAATTTTTCCAATGGCATCTTGGAGCACAATTGATCCCACAATGCCTGCGAATGTACTTCACTTTGATTCTGTAATTACAAGATCTGCAACTGAGCAAGAGATAAGTGCTTATGAATCTAAGTTAGCTATTGCTGATATGACGAGTGATATGAAGATTACGCCTCTAGAAAAACAAACACTGAGACGAGATTGGGATGCTATCAAATACGAATATGCTCAAGTGCTTCCACAGGGTCAAGCAATCCAAAGTGTTTCTACATCAGCTTACACAACTGCTTATAATAACTTGAATAGTACATCACCAAAGATAGAATCAGAAATTTTAGCTAACATGAGTACTACGTATTCATTTGCTTCAACTGCTGCTAGAGATTTATTCAAAACACAGATAAACACGTATTTCAGTGAATCTGAAAAAATCAAGAAAGCGATTAATGATGCGATTAATAAATCAGCTGACAATGCCAACAACAAAATTGACAACCTACAAGTTGGTGGCAGAAATATTATTAGAAAGAAACAAATAGCTCTAAAGGATTCAACTGGAACATATGACGAAGCTACAAATACTTGGACCCTAACAGCAGGGGACGGTGGAGGAGGAGCTTTTGGATCAGGTTTAAAAGTGACAGGAAACACTACATTAGTCCCTCCTGGAAGTTGGTATACGGTAAGTTTTGAAGTGTATTCTCCAATTGATATTAACTGGGTGAATGATACTAACAACTTCTTTGTTGGTACGTCGAACACGCCAAATGATAACGATGATGTTGCACTTAGAAAAAATTCTCGTCGAGATATAAAAGCTAATACTTGGACGAAATGCTGGTTTATGTGGAAAAACAAAGACTCGGCAACTAATGACCTGTATGACAACTCGAACTTTGGTCTTCTTAATAAAAGTGGTGCAGCTATCACTTTTAAAATGAGAAATATTAAAGGTGAACTAGGAAATAGTGTAACTGACTACACAGTTGCTCCTGAAGATGTCGATGAAAAGACCCAATCAATTATCGATAGCATCTCTGTTGGTGGAAACAACATTATTCCCAATTCCCTATTTGCAACTAAGGGAAAATGGAGAGATTGGGGATCTTCTTCTGGGACAAGAACTCTAGGTGTTCCTGTTGACTTAGCAGGTTTTACAACTGGGTTCCAATTTGATTCAACAGTCACTGGAGACTATGGTTATGTGCTTGATAATGTTGCAGTAACTACTGGTGAGACATACACTGCTTCTGCTTGGTTTAAATTAACTAAGGATGGGATGGTAAGGGTACAAGAAGGAAACTCTGATGTTAAGTGGTCATATACAAACGGAACGAATGCCCTTGATACATGGTTCAGAGTAGTTCATACCTTTGTTGCAAAAGCTGATTCTATTAGTATTTATTTTGGTCAAGATAGTAAGTATGCTGCTACAGCTGGATTTGTAACTGGAGCTCAATTAGAGCGAGGAAACAAAGCGACAGATTGGAGTTTAGCAACTCAAGATATAAACGATTTAATTACGGGAATAAGAGTCGGCGGTAGCCAAATGCTGACTGGAACCGACTTCAAAGATGCTTCAGGTTGGAATCGTTGGGGAAGTATTGGTTCTATTGGTCATTATGCACAACCTCAATTACCAACAGGAAAAGCATTGTTTATGGATACACGAAACGGAACTACGCAATTGCCTGTTCCAATAGGTTCTAAAGTTGGTATGGCAAGTGACGGAAGAAAGTTCGCAGTTAAAAGTGGACGAGAATATACACTTTCTATGAATGTAGCAACAAGCGAATTAGGTGATGTACTGGATTACATGTACTTAATGTATACAGTAGCAGGTGGTAATCGTCGCTTAGGTGATATCAAGACAACTGACTTCCCTAAATTCGCACCAATCGCTGATGGAAGTTTAACGAATTATTATAGTGTTAGACTAACGTTCACAGCCGATCGAGACGACGATAACGCGTACATCTTAATTGCTGGTAGCACAAAACGAGAACTAACAGGTTCTAATGGTTATGCATGGATTCGCGTCAACGCATTAAAGATTGAAGAAGGAAACGTAGCAACATCTTGGAGCTTAGCTCAGGCTGATGTTGACAAGGTAATTGCAGATGCAGATAAAAAAGCAGATGATGCTAAGAATGTACTTGCTGAAATGACAAGTGACATGAAAATCACGCCTTTAGAAAAGCAAACTTTAAGCCGAGACTGGGAAGCTGTTAAAGCTGAATATGCTCAAGTACTTCCCCAAGGTCAAGTAATCCCAAGTGTTTCTACAGCAGCATATACAACTGCTTACAATAACTTAGATAGTGTATCTCCGAAAATTGCCTCAGAAGTTTTAGCTAATATGAATACAACATATGTATTCGCTTCAGCTGCTGCTAGGGATCTGTTTAAAACGCAGCTTAATAGGTATTTCGATGAAGCAGAGAAAGTAAAAAGAGCTATTGCAGAAACTACAAATGATTTAAACAGAGAGCTGGCTCAAGCTATTTCAACTGGAAGAATGATGTATACCGATCCGATATTCAAAAACGGTACGAATGGTGTTATACCCTACAATAATACCTCTGGTGGAGCGGTTACAGCGACTAGGGTTTCAGCACCAACAGATGCACCAACAACATCTTCTAGTGTGATGGAAATTAAGACAACTGGCACAGCATCTCCAGGACATGGTGGATTCCAACTTCCTATCAGTTCAAGAGCCGGTGCGAAATTCTTATTACGAATCATTGCTAAAATACCAGTTGGTTGTACATTGAACTTGGCATCCAATTCAATGGGTACTGGGTATACGGACAGGCTTCTAACGTCTAATAAAGGTACTGGGAAATTTGAAGAATACATTCGTCTTATCACTTGTGGTACTACAGGTACTTTCTCTAGTGGTGGACACTTCAATTTAACTAGCGGACTAACAGCGACACCTGAAAGCCCTATAGTCTGGCAAGTCGCTTATGCAACTGCATACGACGTAGGGGATGCAGACTACACTGTTACAGATAACAAAGGAAAATGGGACGATGCTGCGAATAATGCAAACAACGCATTAAAGCAAGGCTACGTAGTAAATAACCCAACATTCTCCGACTGGACAGCATCATTTCCTACTGGACTTGGTTCATGGAGCGGTTCAACAGTTTCAAAAGAAACAACTCTAACAAGAACAGGAAGTGCAATGAGGTTTAATGTTGGAAGTGATACCGCACAAATAGGTGCAACTATACTTCCAAGTTTCTTCATAAATAATCTACCAAACAGGCAGTATTATGTTGTCGAATTAGATTTCATGTTGATAAGTGGTGCAATAACTGGAGCTTGTGTACTGTTGGATTGGAGCGGGATGAATCCATACCGAACTGCTATTCATCTTTCAGATATGGAGCCGAATCCGACTTTAGGTAAATGGTATACAGTTCGAGCAGTTATGAAAAGACCAACAGACAACCTATCTGGGTACTCAGCTATGGGTGGTTTCTTACTGGCTAACTATTCTGGTTCTACAACAAACAAAGTTAAGAACATTATCTTTGACCGACTTGTTTTCAGAGAGCCTACTCAGCAAGAAATTGATGCTTACGAAATCACAACTATCGAAAATGGTAAAACAGTAATCGATGGTGGAAAACTTAAAACCAATTCTGTAAAAGCAGAGTCTGTAGATGCAAGACGCTTAAGAGTAACGAACAACAGTGGTACTGTTACATTAGAGATTACAGATGCAGGGGAAGTAACTGTTAACGGTAAAGTTTCTATTAATAGTAGTTCTATGTTTGCTCCAGGGTATAACCCATCAAAAAATGATGGTGGTCGTAACATTCTTTTAAACTCTCGTTTCGCTACTGCAGATGCAACAAGCTGGAACAACTGGGGATCTCCTTCTGTAAGACAAATCGAGGATATTACTGACTTGCCTGGTTTTGATAAAGCAGTTAAATTAACAACGACAGCAAACAACCAAGGGCTGAATCAAACCGTGTCAGTTGTTGCTGGTAATACCTATACTGTTTCTTGTTATGCTAAATCAGCATCTGGACAACCTGTTCTTCAAATATATGATGGTTCAGGTTACCCTTCTGTAACAATGAAATCAGAACATGTTGGTAAAAACCAATGGGTTAAGTTATTCTTCACGTTCCCTGCTAAAACTAGCACAGCACGAGTAGAGATTGGTAAAACTGGTGGAGGTACATTAGGTACTTACTGGTTCACTGGTATTAAATTAGAAGAGGGAGACAAAACAACAGGTTGGACACCTGCTGGTGAAGATGCTGATGGATTGATTGGGAAAGTAGTAACTCCAAACGGAGACATTAAAGCACTTGATATTGCTTCTTCTATGTCTGTCACACCAGGAGCTATTGATGTAGTAAGTAAAAATATCAACTTAAAAGGTAAAGTAACCTTCTCTGATTTTGCTTCTGGATGGGCACTTGACTCCAAAGGAAATAAGATTAGTAACTCTGATCAACCGGGTTATGATCCAGCAAATCCACTTTATCTAGATATGGACGGAAACTACAGACCATTATCAGATGAAAAGAATTTCATGTCGAACCTATTTGCCAAAGATGACACAACTGGAGTTACAGTTATCGATGGTAACTATATTAAGACAGGAACAATTCAAGCGAAATACGCTAACTTTAGAGATGTTCAAGTATACAATGATTCAGGTCAACAGACTTTTCGTATCGACACGAACGGTAACCTTTCTACATCTGGTACATCTCGATCTATTGGATATGAAAGACAGAAAAAAGGTTGGAAGATCGATGCTGATGGTTCTGCTGAATTCAATGCCGCTACATTCCGTGGAGATATTGAGTTAGGATATTACGATGCTAAAAAAGACAGCTTTGTTGTTACAGGTGGACTGTTAAGTAGTATTGGTGGAACTGGTAAGGACTTACGTTTCTGGGCAGGAGATAACAAATCTACCGCTCCATTCAAAGTTTTCTCTGATGGTACTTTGGAAGCGACGAAAGGGTTCTTTACAGGAACATTCTCTGGTGAAGTGGTGGTAGGAAATATCTCAATTCGAGATAGTGCTTCAATAAAAGGCGATGCAAAAATCATTCTTACTGATGATTCTAAGATTCAGAAAGTTGTTCTTGGAGAATCCGCAGTAGAATTAAATACGAAAACGACTTTTGGTAATTTCTTAACAGTAGATATCATCAATCAAAAACTCGACTTCGGGGCAAATGATTTCAGAATTGATTATAAGAACAATACAATCAAAATGAAAAGCTTCTCTATTAAAGGAACTACAGCTTTAGAATTTGTATCTGATGGTTCATCTGGTGATGATTTCGTATTTAAAAACCTAAATGGTGATACATCGGTTCGAGTAGATGGTAGCTTTATTGCTAGGGACGATATTGAAATTACGAACGTCTTACGTATGAAAAAGTCTACAGATTCCGGCAATAAGGGTATAGACTATGTATTCATTTAGTAGATAGATAAATTAAGAGAGGAGTAAAACATATGGAGTTATTTTCAGCATTGGCGTCGGGTTCATACCCGACCATGCTTTATACAGTTTATGCAGAACAGACAAGTCGTTCTGCAAATTCAGTTACATATAGCGTTACATGTTGGGCTAGGTTAGATAACCAAACTTACGATTATTTTAATGCACTTGTTTATCCCAAGATTAATATAGGTGGTACTACTGCTTCTTTTGCTGCTTTAGGTAAATTCCCAAAAGGAGCAGGAGCTAAATTTAGCACAATCAGCGTAACTGTATATGGAATATCAGCGGCAACATCTAGCTTGGCATACACATTCTCAGCAACGTCACAACTTGGTGGCACATCAAGTAGTACAACAGGTTATGTTGGAGGTAAATCAGGAACGGTGCCTGTATCTGTTTATGCTACGACTCCTTCATTAAGTGGTCCAATTTGGATTAAAGACGGGTCAACATCAGTTACGTCTTACTATAGAGAAAACTTAGGAACAGGAGCCTTCACCTTAAACTGGTCAGGTGCAACTGGAGCCAATGGAACACTTACTTATGAAATAAAGAGACAGATAAATGGAGGCGCTTGGACAGTAGTAGCTGCTAATAACAACGGAACATTTTCGGATGCTCCTGGTGCAAGTGCCAATTCTGTTCGTTATTCAATACAAGCAAAGAATACAGTAGGCACAGATGTAATGCGTTCAGATTGGATTTACTCTCCAACTGTATATAAAAACGAATTAAAGCCTCCATCATTAACATCTAGTGCTAGTGTTACTTATAATACGAGGACTTTTGTTGTAACATTAGGGGCTGCTTCTGACAATTTGGGTTCTTCAATAAGTTACACCATTAGTGGGATATCAAGTAAGTACACAACTATTAATGGAACTACTAATGTTTCTCCAGGGAACATTACAATCAATGCAAACAATGGTACGGGCGGTACTTATATGACGCTAGATAATCTAAAGGCCGCAGCACTAAATGGGGCTGCCCATTCAGATACAAATCCCTACAAAGGAACCATTGATTTACAGGTAACTGCTACAAATGGTAAAGGTTCATCGAGAACTGAAACAGTAGCTATTCCACTCAATTTAGGAATAGACGCTCCTGTAAATGGAACTCCTAGCGTATCTATAGCAGCCAATTCTTACTACTCAATAAATTCAGTAAACTATATCTTCCCTGAATATAAACCACTTTCACTTTCGATTGCCGGCTCAATCAAGGACATGCTTGGCCGAAATTGTAGCTATGACATAATAATGGAAGAAGGAGAAGCATTATGGGTACTTAAAAATACAGGTATTGTTACTGCCGCAACTACAGCAACTCTCAACCACACTGAAGTCGGTTTATTAACTAGTAAGAAAAATGTTTCCTTCTTTATAGAAGCTAAAACAATAGGTAACGCATCGAAACTTTCTGCAAAAACCCAAAAAGTAGATCTTCACTACTACAAAAAACCAAGTGTTACCTCAAGTGAACTATCTCGTATAGTTGGTAAAGCAGCCTTCAAAGTTAGTATTACTCCTAATACTTCATTAGCAGGAGCTACAAATACCTCAACAATGCCATCAGGATATACAAAAGGAACTTCAAATATAACTTCCGGAACAGAGTCTTACACAGTAACAAGTAGTACAACTCTTGCTGATTCGTATACTGCGACAATTTCTGTTGTAGTTCGTGATTCAATAGGTTACATATTAAATGGTTCAAATGATGTTACCTTGAAAGTTACTATTCCTACATTTACACCTGCATTATCTATCCGTCAAAGAGGGGTAGGTATTAATGGTTTTGCAGGAACTACTGAAAAACTTTATGTTGGTGGTAATGTAAAACTTACTGGAAACTTAATTGTTGGTGGAATAATTGACATGGGTAATATGAATATCGAAAACGTAAACCATATTACAATCACTGATCCAGGTGGTGGAGAAGGGCTAGAATGGAAAGACCCTACAAACAATTGGAAGATTGTAGTTTCACCAGATAATCTTTCAAACGCTACAGGGGATTTACAGTTCGCTCGAAATGGTGCAAGAAGAGCTACGGTAAGAGCAAACGGTGAGGTTGCTGCAACAGGTGGTTTTGCTACCATTAATCCTAGCAATACGAATGCATCAGTTTCATTAAACTTCCTTAACAATATCGCAAGAATTCGTACTGGCGGATCAGGTGCTGGTGCAGATAATGGACTTGAAATACATGGAACAGGTGATGTTGTTAGATGGAAAGTAGACGGCGCTGGTAACGTATCAAACTATGGAGACCTAAGAATATACAACGGTAAGCAGATTCAATTTATGAATAGCTCAGGTATGGCAATGGACGGATACGGGAACATAAAACCTAGGGATCCTGCAAGTCATGGATCGACTGCAAACTGGTGGGTTTCAGATGTGAATGGTACCCAAGTAATCAGGGTTAACACGGGTAGTGCAGGTGGTTATGCAGAAATCATAAGTAGACCATTCACGCAGGTTACAGCATTCACAAATGGATGGGCTCAGTATGGTGGATTCGGAGGAGTTGCCTATACAAAAGATGCAGCAGGATTTGTTGTACTGCAAGGATTGTTAAGAGGTAATAGCGGTACGAGCGGGTCTGCATTCCAATTACCTGCTGGATTTAGACCAAACACAACACTTATTTTTAATGCTATTAATGGTTTTAATGGTAGTTCTCGTCTTGACATAAATGCAGATGGAACCGTTGTGATGCAAGGTGGCGCTCCTGATTTCTGTTCTCTAAATGGAGTTAGGTTCCTAGCTAGACAATAAAGGAGGTTTGTTATGGAAAGTTTAGAAAATATTGAAGTCGTAGGTGAGGTAGGAATTACAAAAGAACCTATTATAGAAGAACCTGTTAATAATTTTCCGTTTACTCCTATAAATGTAGGATTACCATGTTGGGAAGTAGATGAGGAAGGTTATGTGATTGAGCACTACTTAATGTCAGAGGACAAAATAGAAAAAGCTTTATCTGAAGGACGAAGAATTATTAAGTTTTGCTGGAAAGAAAGTTATTACAAACCCCGATTTGATGAAACTTTAAATGAGTGGGTTGAGGGTGCAGATATGGAAGTTGTTTTAAAAGATGTTAAGGCAGTTAAATTCAATCAACTAAATGATGCATGCAATAAAGATATCTTAGGCTACTTTGATGCTTCTGTTGGTTCAGAGACATATACATTCTCTTTTGATACAGAAGCACAGTCTAATTTCATTGGTAGCTTAGCATTATTTAATGAAGGTCTTATGACAGAAGTTGAGTGGACTGCATGGAAAGGTGATACACCCCATAGAGTTACTTTAAATAGAGAGCAGTTTATGAGTGTTGCATTTGTAGCGTACCAAGAAAAGGATGCGAAAATATCTAAACTAAGAAATGTACTTCAGCCACGAATAGAGGCATGTACAACTATTGAAGAAGTAAATGCTATTCAGTGGGACGAAAAACCAACACAACTAGCTTGATATTTTAATAAGTAGTCCTTATGATTTGTTCAGAAAATAATATGTTCCAAATATTCAATAGGAGGAAAGACAAAATGAATCAACAAGGGAATACAACAAATTTAGATGTAAATCTACTAATAAAAGAATATGAATCAACAATTACTACGTTAATCAGTGAAAATGTTAAATACAAAACACTTCTAAAACAAAAAGCTATCGAAGAACAGCAGCTTCAGGAAGAAATGATGCGACATGCAGCACCCCCTGCGCCACCTGCGGTTCCGACAAAAGAAATAGTAGAAGCTGAAGTCGTAGCATAACAATAACTTATATATTGACTGGTCATATACGAATGGTTACGTTCATGAGGGAGCAATAGCTCCCTCTTATTATATTTTGGAGGTGTTTCTGAATGACACAGCTACGAATCCGAATTCGTTCTATTACAACAGACGAAAAATCCCCCTGGGTTTATATTCAAGAAGAGACCAGAAAGGAAACTCCAAAAGCAAATGCATTCCAAGTGAAAGCGGAACCTGCTATGAAACGAACGACTAAGACAAATCAATATGGACATTTTCATTACAGCGAAATGCAATATGGAAGAATTGAATCAATTTTAGCTTCTGCTTTAGAGATAAGTAAATCTCCTATGAGAATAAGAAACGAAAAAGGAGAATGGATTTATATTCAACAAACAACCATCGATAGTGCTTGTCCTGCTATTCGGATACGAAATCGATATAGTGAACAGGCAGGTCCTTGGGTTTATATCCAACATAAGGAGGTGTAGATATGGAATATTTGAATAATTATTTATCTGTTCTACCTAATTATGATCGTAAAGAAGTAGAGCAGCTATTACAAGAAAATATGGATTTGTTTGATGTAAAAGTCATAACAAAAGAAGAGTTCGAAGCACTTATTCAACAACTTGCAAATAGAAAAGAAAAGGTTACGACTCTTACGACAACGGGTGAAAAAGTCGATGCCGAACATTTTAACCAAATTCACTCGAATGTAGCTCTGGATTTAAAGAGACTTTATAACTCACATCTTATTATTGAGAAAGTAATTGCGAATTACGACAGAATTCTTCGAGGAACATTAGATGATGTAAAAAGAGAAGTGGACTCACTTTCTACTCGTGTTGAGGAATTAAACCTCAAAGCAAAAGGAGAAGATGGTTTAGTCGTAAAGACATACGGTTTTGAAGAAAAAGAAAAGAGTTTGTACATGGAAACAGATCATGATCAATATGCACATTTATTCTTAGACCGCGACGGTAAATCTTTACAAAGCGCATCATTGAATCGTAGTTTTCATCAACACTATTTATCACTACCTATCAGAGAAGTGGAGAACACAATGCAAAATTCAAATGGGGCAACAACTGCAAAGATTGAAGTTATGTATCAAGCACCAAATAGCATTTCAGATAAAAACCATCCATTGGAACATGCAATAGATGATTCACTTGAAACGTATTGGGCGCAAGCAGTTAAAACGAATGCACCTGCTTATACGGAAATAAAAAAACTATAGAAAGGAGGAAAGAGAATGCCTACTCCCATTTATATTGAACAACATTATTCATTATCCGTATCTGAATTTGAAGGACTATGGGAAATGACATTTATGCACCCATACAATCGGCAAGAGCATTTTAGTATCTATCTAGTTGCTCCTAATAGTGATTATGAACATGCTGAGCTTGATGATCGCCCGATTGTAGAAGCTGGACCAAGATTAACGGAAGTATTAAAACGATTACTTTATAAAATCGAATACTATCCTTATTCTTGGGACTTCGCGGGAAAGAAAATTGTTTCATATGGGTATGATTTTGAAACAGACTTTACAGGTACTAGTTTGACCTATATTGATTTAACGGAAATCGCCCTTAAAGAAGTAAATGAGTTTTATAATTTCTTCTCTGCGTTAGAAACAGATGTAGTAGATGAAACAGAAAAAGTCAGCGGAAAAGGTGTTATGGCCAAGCTGAAAATCACGTTAGACAAGCCTAAAACCGTAAATCATTTGTTCATTGATTTCTTTACAGAGTATCCAATCGAGTTACTTTCATTGATGTATCAAGTTGACCAAAATGAAGAATCGACTACTTACGAAATTCCTCTTTCAAGAGCAGTTCAAACAAATGGATCGATCTATCTTCATTTCTCTCCTGTATTTGCAAAGACATTCTATTTAATCATTAAACAAGAGTCTTATACATTACTAGACCAATCAAAGAAGGAAGAAGAAGTAATGAAAACAGAGTTATGGGATCAAGCTTCAACAAGAAGCCAATCTATTTATGAGTCTGCAGTTGGAGAATATGTAGACCAATTATTTTCTTCTAAATCTGGTATTCAGCTGCATCAAGAAATCTTAGATAGTTACCAAAACATTAATGTAAGTCACTCATCTATTTCATCGGACCCTATGAATTTATACCGTAGTGATTTTGAACAAGCGAAAAGATCTTTAGATAGCCAACAACGATAGAAAGGAGGATTTAGATGGTTAACAGTTTTGAAAGTGCAAGTAAACCAAAAACAACTTTACTACAAAGTCAAAGTACTACAAGTAGCACAACACCTGGACCGCTTCCTCCAATCGTAGAAGGAATTGGTTCAAGTAATCGTACAAATAGTTCAACAGAATATGTTTACCAATATGGAATAAAGAACCTTCAATTAAATCATTCTTTGTATGAACAAGCTGGAATTTTTGTTACAAAACCAATTGAAGTAGAGGGGAATATTGTAGAGGTTTCATTATCTACCTTTGAAGACCATCCGCTGTTTAATGAGCTAAATGGGATGGCAACAGATCGAGTCACTTCTATTGAATACTACATCTCATTAGAAGAAAATCCTTCACTTAATGATTGGGTTTCAATCCTTCCTGAAGGTACAAGGAATGTGAAGTGTGAAAAGCTATTCTTCCGTGGCTCAAGTGCGGGACTTCGATTCCATGCAGACATTAGTGATGAAGATAATACAAGAGTATACCGCAATAATATTTTAATGAATAGGAGTGACTGGTACTTTACAGAAAGAGGAGCTGCTATTCAGTTGGCTGTGCCTCATGATAATAGTTCAATTTACACTATTGATTATGTACCAAACGCAAACTTATTTGACCCTTGGACAGTTAAGGTAGGAGATCGATTTTCTAAAAGGGTTCGTAAAGTGGAGTCTTTCCCAAATGGAACTGATTATAACAATACAATTAAGCTGTCTAAGTATCCATATGTTGATTATAAACAAGTGAACAGTGAAGAGAGTTATGATCCGAATACAAGTGATTACAGACCAATTGATGTATTTCTAACGAATGGTTCAATTGTAGTAGAAGGGGGAAAGACACAAAAAGAGTTCTTCCCAATCTCTTATTCAAGCAAAAATGAATTTACAACAAAAAACCGTACAGATTATAAAACTAACAAAGATGTGTTTTTAAATAAGTACAGCATTGTTCCGGATTCTGTTTACAATACATTTGAGTATAAGCAAGAGAAGAATAAACTCATTTTCATCGAAAGCTTTAATCGATCGGATCTTTATTATAATGAAGCAACAAATCATGGTAATGCTACAGTGGTTGTACACTACGATTACTTAGTGACAAACTTTCGATTAAAAGTTATTTTGCGTAAAAACGTAGGTGATGAACTAGTGGTAACGCCAATGGTCGATAGTTACCAATTAAAATTTAAAGTCATGAAGTAGGGAGGTGCAAGAATGAATGCCCCTGTTATTGAATCTAAAATATTAGAGAAACAAAGAGAATATCTTTTAGAGCAAGCGAAAATACGATTAAGTAGTTCTGCTACACAAGAAGAAGTATCTCAATTAGCAGATGAAATCTTTTACAGGTATCAATCTTGTATAGGTAAGCCTTTATTCCAGGCACGTAAAGTTGTGTATGGAGAACTACCTTTTCTTGAGGATTACTATGATAACAACAAGGAGATGGAGAAAGACTTAGGTATTTTATTCTCAGAACTAAATACCATTGCTACATACCTGGTAGATTATTTTAATTATTCTCAGAGTGAGAAAGATAGAATCTTATCTATCGTGCGCAGTATTAATGGGGTCGTATCAGACCTTCAAATGTTAACTGAAGAAACAACCCCTAACACGGTTTATTTAAAAGAATCGTTTACGAATTACGATAATGTGGATCCTGCTTTAACTCCAGTAGAGAACAGAAGCATGATTCATACACAAGAAGGCGTATTAACGCTGCGTCGTACAAATGCTTTAAATAGAAGCATAGGAAGTACAGTTCGAGCTATTCAAGGTAATGGAATTGCAGGAACTTATTTTCTATCTCGTAAAGTTCAATCAGATTCAGATTTCGAAAATTACCAGTATGTTTCTTCTCAAATTAAGAATGATGATCCGAAAGCATTAATCGACGGAAACCCGGATACTGTATTTGAATATGAAATGGTAAACATCCCAGAAAGTTATAAGAAACAATCATTCTATTACGACGTTGAATGGGCAAAGGGAAAGGAACATGGTGACTTACTACGTGTAAAGATTGTTGTTCAATTACCTAAGAACGAGACAATCAACTGGATTAATTTAAATCCTTATCATGCTGCAGGTAGCCCAGGTACAGTTAATGTATATTCTATTCGAACATCTAATGACGGTATTGAATACCAAGGTCTTTTCGAAAAAGACCAATTTGTATTAAACCAAGAAATCAATAAAACACCTCAAAGCTATCGAGCCGAGGATTTATTTGATGGTAGTGAAAACTTTGCTAAAACAAAATTTTCTGGCCAAGGTGTTTGGAGCTTCCCATCAAGAGAAGCAAAATATATTGAATTCGTACTAGAACAACCAAATTCTTATAAAGAATTATTAGGACAAGAAGCATTCTATAGAAGAAAAAAAGATTCTACTTCATTTACACGTATTCGCAAACAGGAGGTGCCAAGTAATATTGTTGATGAAAAATACGGCATCCATACTATTAATAGCGACTATGAGATTAAAAAGGTATTAGAAGCTGTTGAAGGTTGGCGTTACGCTATAGGAGTTCGAGACATCGACATTATGAGTTTCGAATTCGCTGAAACAAGTGAATATATTAGCAAACCATTTCTACTTGAAGATGGTATTAAGAAAGTACTTCTATATGCAAATGAAAAAGTTCCTGCTATATACAAAGAGAAGGTAAGTGAATCCAATGATTGGATTCAATACTTTGTTTCTTTCGATGATATAGACTGGTATAGAATTTCCCCACAACATCAGCAACCAGTAAACGGTAAGTTCCCTGCAAAGGTGCTTTCAGTTAATGATAACGAATCTGATATTGTAAATGCGTTTGCTCTTTACAAACAAAACCTTCAATTAAAAGAACTTCCAAAGCAAGTAAGGTTAAAAATCATTATGAAGAGACCGGAGAAAACAACAGAAGATGAAATACCTCTTCTTCATACAACACCACTCGTTGAAGACTTCGCTTTAAAAATTCTTACCGAACAGAAAGGGGTGTAGGGGTTGTCTATCAATATTCGTCAAAAACGTTTTACTGTAGCGGTAAACCAAATCCTTCAAGAAGAACTGAGAAAGGGAAATCTTCCTACATCCAAGGAATTCGCTTCTCGTTTAAATAAACTATTAAGAGATCAAGAATTAGGTGCTCCTGAGTATACATTTAAGCGTATTCGTAATGGTGAATTAGCTGAGTCTGATTTTTTTAATGAAGTTGTTGAAAGAATTCAAAAAGATTTGATGATTCTTTACGAAAATACAATTGCTGTTCATAACCAGCTAAAGGGAAAGTTTCATTGGTTTGAAGTAGAAAAGAATCGATTAGAGTATGAAGCTAGAAGATTAGAATCGGAATTAAAAGAGAAAATTTTGCTATATGGAAAGACAGGTTACTTAGCTAGTATCTTTGATACATTCGATGACCTATCTAAAATTGATTCAGAAGACAATGTATCTATCGATATAAAAAATCATCAAATAACACTTAAAAAACAGGAAAATACCTCATTTTTAATTAATCCTGCTAGTGAAATTAAGTTCGTTATGCCAAAGAGTTCTGTAAGTACATTTAAGAAGATTCCCATTTCAGGGAAGATTGAACAAGCATTAAATGTAAATACAAATGAAACATTCCAAGAAGTATGGTTGTCTAAAACGGAAGGGCCAGCTGATGGATATATAGATATCAAATTTAATGATAAACAGGTATTGAATCGAATTGATTTAAGCCTACATACAATTAAAAGTGCTACTGTGTATATTGAATTCACGCTAGATGAACTGAATTATTTCCACTTACCATATTATCCAGATGGTAAGCAGACGGGAAATAATGTATCTTTTTATTTCCCGACAACAGAAATGAAGAATATGCGAATCTGGATTCGCAAACAGGAAAGTGATAAAGAAATTGTCCATCCTGAAGGTTATTCATATCAGTACTTGTTTGGAGTTAAAAAAATTCAATTTTTCCAATTAAGTTATCCAGAAAGAGGAGAGGTTGTTACAAAATTTCTTACGCCAAAAACAGATGAGACATTCTCTATTGGGAAAGTATCATTGGTTACAGAAGAAGAGATTCCGGACGGTACGGATATCGAGTACTTTGTACGAGTAGATGATAGGGAAGAAAGCTGGAAACAGATTTCTCCTGTTAACAGGGATACTGCACAAGCACCTAACCTAATTGATTTTAAATATGTTGTTCATGCTAGTCCAACAAACTTGGGCATTCGAAAGAATATCGGTGGCCAAGAATCTGAGATTATCGAACTGCAAGCAAATGGAGTCGCATTCTACTCATTAGGTTCTATTGAGAAGCGTAAAATCGTTCCGCGAACAGAGCGTTTATATATGGGTAAAGATGCTTGGAGTGTTCAGAAGACAGTCGAGAATTTTGGTGAAACCCATATCCCTTCTCTCGATGATTGGAAGAAGCCATCAAATGATATCGTTCGAAATGTAATACCAATCCAGGAAGGGAATCGAGGACTGATTTTACAAGATGAACAATTCACACAACATACGCAACTGTATTATGGAATGGGTATTTTCTATGAAGGAAAAGAACAAGTGCTTTCTACAATCCCATCATCTACAGAACCGATTGCCATCTTCTTAAATGGAGAAAAGTTATTTGAAGGAATCCCTTCTTCTCAAACTAATGTAAACTACAAATTTAAACAGGGATGGAATGATCTAACTGTGTTGGTGTATGTACAGAATTTGAATAAGGACTGTACGATTGATTTAGGATTTGATCCGATTCGTGTAAGTACTCATTGTTATTCTTCAAGTCAGTTCCTGGAAAAGGCATCTGTATTCGACTTACGATATAACACAAAGAACAACGATTGGTCTAAGTACGCCCTTTATGAGAAAGATGGAAAGGTTTATATTGTGGTTAATCATTCACTACCGGGTGTAACATATGATTTTTACTATGACTATGTGGATGAAGTAGAGCACCGAAATATTCAATTAAAAATCGTTATGAAACAATTCTCAGTAGGGCAGTATACAACACCTGTATTACGTCGATATACATTACAATTTAGTTAGTGAAGAGTTATCAATGGGTAAAGAAATGCTAAGACATACTTGTTACAAGTCTTAGAATAAAATAGGTAAGTACTGTCCCAATTAGAAATGACAAAACGTATGTGTTGGTAATTTACACAACTGTATTAAAGAGAAATACCTATCTAAAGCTTAAATAAATGAAAGGGATGGCAAAGAGATGAAAATAGAAAAGAAATATAAACCTTCTTTCCATAAAGCCAATGCTCGTTACCGTGGTGTTACTGAGCTTTCCAAATATACGAATTTTGTTCTTGAATCTGCCCACGACCTTTTATTATTAGGAAACATTACAGAAGGAAATGAAGCAACACATAAAGATGGACACAAAAAAGAAATGTACAATAATTTCATTTCTATCATGACAGGTGATCGGGAAGTAGGGAAGTCGAGTTTATTTACGGCTTCCACACTTCAAAAAATTGATTACACACGAACAGTTCCTATTCCTGAATTAGATAGTTGGAGTCCTTTAAATGGCTGTACAAAAACAGCAGTGAGTGACGCAATTAAGCTCGCTTCAAATGGATTGCTAGATCCAATAGGAATGTTTAGTACTCTTTATGTAGAACCAGGAGACAAGCTTTATATTCGAATGAAGGTAAGAAGTACAGGTGGTGCTTCAGACTTTTCCTTTGGTTCGAACAATATGCGTATGGGACCAGATAAGAATGGTGACACAAGGAAGGTTCCTTTAGCGAAAAGTAATGAATTTATCACTATCGATTACGTGTTACGTTTCCAATATGCTGAATCGGTATCAATTAATATAAACGTTCATGAAAAACCGAAAGAGTTAAAGGCGGAAAATGTTGAAATAAAAGATCTTGAGATATATTACTTTAATGAAACACCAATTCAAGCTTCATCTATCGACATGGTTATTAAACCAAATGTTGATGAACTAGAAGAAAAAATTAATTCGATACGATAGGGAAGGTGAATACATGCGCCCGATTACATTAAGAAATCCGAATCTAAACAAAGGACCTAGCTCCTCTGAAGAGTTTAATAAACTACGTAATGACATCCAGACTGATATTACAAATTTGTTTGATATTGTTAATAGTCATGATGGCATAATCTCTGAAAATATGGATCATATTTTGCGTGAAAATTACTTTTTACAAAACCGTCTAAAGAAGTTAGAAGGACGGGTGTATGAGCTAGAAAAGGATTACCAAAATAACAGTGTAGACGGGGAGAGTATCTTAACTCGATCCTTCTATCATGCAAGTAATATTATTTCCTCAAATGCAAATAATCCCATTAATATAGATACAATTCACGGAATTGTCACTCCAGTTGTTGTTAGATCTCATGATAAGATTGCTTATAAGAATGACTTAGGAGAATACATATTACCTAGCAACCTAGAAGTAAGTGTATTTGAATCCTCAGATGTAGAGCCAATTGATGAAGAAACAAAACAACGCAAGTTCTATGCAGTAGATTCTAGTGGTATTACTAAAGCATTTGATGGAGATAAGAACTCATTTTGGGTTCGTCAATCTGAATCAAACGAAAACAAATGCGTAACAGAAGTGTATGGATTAATTCATGTGAAAATTCCACAAAATATTTCTAATAACATTTATACAAACACAATTACTATTCATCCATCTCCGGAGTATTCTATGAGTATTCTTGATATTCAATATAAGAATCAAAATGGAGAGTGGAGGCGTATTGAAACCTACCCAATTAAAAAGGTAAACAATACAGAAATTCCAGAAGAGATTGTTGAATCTGGCAAGTTAGTATTCTCATTTCCAAGAAGACAAGTAACAGAATTACAAATTAAAGTAAAACAACCTTACTGGTTTAAGCATGATAACAAACGAATTTTTATGTATGGATTCCAAGACATCGTTGTTGAATACCGTGAATATTCCCAAGATACTGCGGAATTCACAACAAAGTTCTCTTTAGAAGGAACAAATCGTCGTTTTACAAATGTAAACACGCCAAAGGTAACAGTACCCGTTGGATGTCCATCATTTAATGATTACACTGTAAAACATGAATTGTACTTTGATGAAGGACTGACGGAGAAGTTTGATTTTTCAACAGATATTTTCCAACCAATTCAAACTGTATATGTAAAAACACTTTTAAAAACAGCAGGGGATCAGGTACCAATCTTACGTGAGATTGAATTGCCTTACCGACATGAAGAATTAGAAGTGCTTTAAAAAGAGAAGAGAGCATAACCAGAATGGTATGCTCTCTTTGTATTGTCTCTAGTAAATGTTTGTTCATTAATAAAAATAAATTCATAATTTTTCCAAACCCCATAATAATAATTACATTTTTCAGAGATCTAAGGATGTATAGAACTACTGTGTTCTTGATTATATGTATTGGATGAGTGCTTATCTTATAAGTAAAATATTACAAATAAAAATCCTATAATTGCAACTGCTCCAAATGCGCCTAACAATATTTGGCCATCAGAACCAGAAATAGTTTCTTTTAGATTTTCTTTTGCTTTTTGTTTATTTTCTCCACTTGAAAATATATACATAATAGAATAGGCAATTACTAAGAACAATGATGTAATTATATCTAGCATTACGTATGCACCTCCTTAATCTAAGTTATCCCGTAAATTATACCAGTTAAGATACTTTATAGTAAGAGAATTTTATTTTTATATTATAATGTCCTTAAATCAAACTTTGAATTTTTACAAGGGTTATTATCTTTTCCATTTTATTCTTATTTACATGAGATGTATAATTATACGACTGTTCGTTATTTCACCAAAATTTTTGGCGTTATTTTGTTTTTTTACGAATTCCCTCTTCTGTTATATTTTATAAAAGAAAAAGACAGCCTGGGGTGGCTGCCTTTTTCTTTTAGGGAGGAATTTAAATAATTAGGTAAGATAGATAGGATTAAACAAGTTCAAATTCACGGGAGATGTGAAAATACAAACTTGCGAGGTAACTTACATTTTTAATAAAACCTTTTCACCGTGAAAATGCAAACATATATTGTAAAAAAAAATTAGGAAGAAAGGGATTAAAGTTAATTCCTATGTATTTTAATGTAATATGAATTTAGTTGAAAGATTGCCGGAAAAATAAAACTATGAGAAAACTCATAAGTAAAAAATAATAACTTTATTTAGTAATCTTTCCGAAATCGTTAATATATAGTTGCAAATTTCTTATATGTTGTAGTTGGTGAATGGGCACCAAAAATACTTGCGATTCAAAAGGATGAGAAGGTTCCATTATTGCTTTTGGCTCTGCTTATCTGGTCTTTTAAAATCTTATATTCCTTATATTATGATGATAAACTATCTGAGGGATTCGAGAAAGCCAATAATATAATTATAGACGTACTGAGTCCATGGAAACCGATTTTTGGTGGAATAGACCAAGATTTCCCTGATGTGAAACGTAAAGCAGAGAAGAAAGTAGAAAGGAATTTAAGTGATGATACAGAAGGTAGATTTCGTATTCATAAATTAAATCCTAAAAAGGTAAGCAGAGAAGAAAATAACAACGATTATTAAAGGGGGATGACGTATGAAATCGAAGAAAATAATCACATTAGCGATTCCGGTTATGTTATTAGGTGGTTACGACTCAAGGTTCACCAAAGATAGAAGCAAAGACAGAAGAGTCAAGCAAAGCGAAAGCTACTGAACAAGATAAAAAGTCTACTAGCTTAAAAGATAACGAGAAAGATATTCAAAGGATTCGAGTTTTAGAAGAGGATTACTCACAATACATGTTAGACATGGAGAAAGATTTAGTGAAGCGGTTAGTTTTTTATAAAGATTCAATAAAATACTACCAAAAAGGTAGTAAATCAAGGGAAGAAGTCTTAGTTTCCTTTAAAGACTATATGAAAGTACTGGATAAGATAGAGTCTATAGATGCTCCTTCTAAATACAAGGAAGATCACAAAGAAGTCCTTAAAGCAGTCAGTAAGTATAGGGAATCTTTTGAAGAAGTAGAAAAGGTATTCAAGAAAACAGACTTCTCAAGGGAAGCTGATAAGGAAGTACTTGAAAAGGCAGACAGTAAGCTATCAGAAGGTAATCGTATTTGGATACCAGTGTTTGAAAAACTAAAGAATGAAACAAAAAAAGTAGAAAGTTCTTCTGATTCGTCTAGTGAAGACGTTTCATCAAATATTGTTCCAAAATCATCTTCACCTAACTCAAGTCAATCAGACAAGAGCCAAGCCCAAACAGGTATGTTCAAAGGTATAGTTGGTACTTAATGAAGAGTTAGAAATAAACGATTCTAATACATCTAGGTATATTAAGAATGAAAGGTCTATTGTAGGTAAGTATGGTATTGATTTAGGAGAAGGAGTCAAAACAATACTCGATTTAAAAGGTGATATGACATTTGTTTTTTATAAGTATGGGGATTTCCCAAGTAGAGATAGTCTAATGAAAGGAACATACGAGTTAGACGTACCTTCTTTACAATTAACATTAAAATTAACAAGCGTAACTGAGAATGGTCATAAGACTCAAAGAACTGAGAGTTTTAGATATCAGGTACAAAATTATGATTTAAATATGTTACAACTTTATAGTGCAGACGAAGATGTCCGTATGAGATTGATTAAACAAGGGTAAATATATTAGTAGGGTTAGGTGAAAAAGCCTAGCTCTTATTTTAGGGGGATATTGCATAAATGGAGCGGGTTATACAAGAGTTTTTTTCTCCAAGTAAAAACTATAAGGTTCAAATCATTAAAAGAAAGGATGGTCTATATACAACAGAAGTTTATAGATGGTTGGAGGATTGTGGATATGAATTTTGGAGTTATATATCACAAGGATTGACTTTGATAGATAGTGAGGAACATGCGCAAAAGATTGCTATGGAACAACTAATAGAATGTTCAAGAGAAAGGTTTAAAAATACGTAATTATATTTGTAAAATTATAAAGAAGTATGATGTTTTATTATTAGTAAAAGAACACAAATCTTTTGTAAGTGAACCTATTAGTATTAATTTCTAGATTCATATACTTTTATGAAAATATATGAAGTGAATTCTATTTAATCTTATTTGTTTTGAGGGAATTATAATGTATACTAAAAGTAGGTGCAAAATGTACCATTTGAAAAAGAGTGCATTGCAAAAAGGAATCCGTAAAGGATTCCTTTTTTGTTTTTTTTATGAAGCAACGTTCTAATTG
>Ga0268252_1000585_pt1 | contig 23146 bp, 26 predicted proteins | sample AgamicMgSfrz_FD_200244 | JGI IMG/M metagenome (GOLD analysis project Ga0268252, IMG submission 200244) | Agave microbial communities from Guanajuato, Mexico - Mg.Sf.rz (v2) (version 3) | ecosystem: Host-associated > Plants > Phyllosphere > Phylloplane/Leaf | place: Guanajuato, Mexico | collected... | reverse complement strand
AAAAGGAGTTGTTTTATTAGATTTTAAGACAGATGATATTTCGAACCGTTTTCAAGGCACCTTTGAAAAAGCAAGAGATACACTTCTAAGCAGATATAAAACACAACTGAATCTTTATACACGAGCCGTTGAAGAAATAGGGTCTATTCATATTAGTGAACGATACCTTTATTTCTTTGACGGAGGTCATTTTTTATCATTATAAAAAGAGAAGAGATTTTTCTTCTCTTTTTTCAAAAGGAGTATGAGCATGAGAATTTTGCATACAGCAGACTGGCATCTTGGGCGTACCTTAGAAGGAAGAAGCCGTCTTGAAGAACAGGAACAGTTCTTAGCTGAATTAGTAGAGGTTGTGAAAGATCAAAAAATTGATGCCATTTTAATGGCAGGAGATGTTTTTGATACAGTAAATCCACCTGCAACAGCTGAAGGAATGTTTTATGATAGTGTGGCAAAATTGTCACAGCAAGGAGCATGTCCAATCATTACAATAGCAGGGAACCATGACAGCCCAAATCGGTTAAGTGCTTCTTCTCCACTTGCAGGAGTTCAAAACATTCATCTATTTGGCTATCCAGTGAACAATATTGTCAAGGTTCCGGTTGGAGGAGAAATGCTTGAAGTTGCGGCTTTACCGTATCCCTCTGAGTCTCGTCTTAACGAACTTCTGTCAGAGAATAGTGATGAAAAAGAAATTCGAAACTCTTATGATGCTAGAATTCAAGGGATTTTTAGCAATCTTGCAAGTCAGTTTACAAAAGGTGCTGTACATATGGCAATGAGCCATATTCATGTTGCAGGGGGAAGTGCTAGTGATTCAGAGCGACCAATTGAAGTTGGAGGAGCATATACAGTAGCGGCAACAAGTTTGCCAGAAGAAGCTCAGTATGTTGCACTTGGACATCTTCATCGGCCGCAAAATGTCGGCAGAGCCAAAACACTTGCCCGTTATTCAGGGTCACCTCTTGCCTACAGTTTTTCAGAAGCAGGGTATACGAAGTCCTTATCTATTATTGATGTTGTGCCTGGTGGGAAAGCAGAGCTGACGGAAATTCCTATCAACAGCGGGAAACCGCTTGTAAGATGGAAAGCTAAGCATGGAATACAAGAAGTTTATCAATGGTTTGAAGAGGGGAAAGATACTAGCGCTTGGATTGACCTTGAAATTCATTTAACAGATGCTCTTTCAATGGAGGAGATCCATCGTTTGCGAAAAGAGCATAACGGTATTATTCATATTCGTCCTGTATTTCATTATGAAGAAACACTATCAGAAGAAGAAAAGGTAAAAGACATTCCGATTGATGAAGCATTCCGTCGATTTTATGAACGGCAAACAGGAGGAGGGACTCCTGATAGTCGATTAATGGAGCTGTTTTTAAGCCTTGTTCATGAGGAGGAAGAGGAGTGAAGCCAATAACGTTAAAAATCCAAGGGCTCCACAGCTTTCGCCAAATGCAAATGATTCAGTTTGATGAGCTTTGTGAAGGAGGAGTTTTTGGGATTTTCGGACCAACTGGAAGTGGGAAATCTTCGATATTAGATGCAATGACGCTTGCTTTGTACGGGAAAGTAGAAAGAGCAGCAAACAATACGCACGGTATTTTAAATCATGGAGAAGATGAGCTTAAAGTCGCTTTCACTTTTTGTTTGGAAAATGCAGACGGCATGCAAACGTATACTGTTGAACGGAATTTCAAGCGAAGTGACGAGTGGAGAGTAAAGTCAACAACAAGTCGCCTCATTGAAGAAGGGGACGAACGAGTTGTTTTAGCAGACAAAATGAATGATGTCAATCAGTATATTAACTCCCTGTTAGGTCTTACGATTGATGACTTTACACGGGCTGTAGTACTTCCACAAGGAAAGTTTGCTGAATTTCTGTCTTTAAAAGGAGCAGAACGTCGTCAAATGCTTCAAAGATTATTTAATTTAGAGAAATATGGGGACGAGCTTCTTCAAAAAATTAAGCGAAACCTTACAAATGCGAAGCATGAACTTGATAAAATTTTAGCAGCACAGGCGGAACTTGGAGGAGCCACCGTTGAAAAAGTAAAAGAAGCTGAACAAGAAGTGAAGAGCTGTGAACTTTTGCTTCAAAAGAGAGAACAAGAGCTTATACATATTCAAAAGGAATATGAACATAAGCAAAAACTATGGGAATGGCAGAAAGAGAAAGAAGAGAATGAAGCAAAGTTAAAAGAGCTTAAAGAGGAAGAACCGGAGATAAAGAAACATGAAGAGCGTTTAAGTAAAGCGCTCAAAGCAGAGAGTTTGCGTCCGTATTTAGAAGAATGTGAAAATCTATTTTTACAGAAGCAAACAGCGGAGAAACAAAAAAATCAACGGGCAGGAAAATTAGAAGAAGTAAATCAAAAAGCAGCCTTGGCCAAAGAGGAATATGAACGAGCAAATAAAGAGCGAGAGCAAAGAGAACCTCTCCTTCTTGCTCAGCGTGAGAAGTACCAATATGCGGAAGAGCTAAATAAAGATGTTACAACTTTATCCCAAATGGTAAAGAATGCTCGCAAGCAACATGAGGAACTTTTGGAATCAGGAAGAGGTATTAAAGAGCAGTTTCAAAAGAGAGAAAGTTTATATAAGCGTGGAAAAGCAAAACAAAAAGAGTTGATGGAAGAACGAGAGAGGCTTAGTGTGTCTCCTTCTTACCGAACTAAAGTGCAATATGCTGTTCAAGAAAGCCGGGATATTGGTAGCCTCAAGGTGCAACATGAGGAGAAAAAAGAACAGCATAATCAAGTGAAGAAGAATCTTCAGCAGTTAGAACTTGAAATGAAGAGTTCTATAGAAAATGAAGAAAAGGTAAAAAAACAAGCAGTAGAGCAATACGATCTTCTGCAACATATCTATAATCTTGTTTGTGAGCGAGAGCGTGAAATTGAACGATTTATTGCTAGCGGGGAACATGAAATTGAGGCAATGCAGAGAAAGGTAGAAGAAGTAAATAAACAAAAGCTTGCATTAACACTTTCTGCACACCTTCATGATGGTAAGCCTTGTCCTGTATGTGGATCAACGACACATCCTTTACCAGCAACAGGAGAAGGGATAGAGGAAACTGATGGAAAAGAGATTGATTTATTAAGAAAAAACTTATCAATTTTACAAGAACGTAAATATATTTGTTCCTCCTTGAAATTGAAGCTTGAGCCGCTTGCTGAGAAATTACTTGACTGTTTTGGGGATTTTGAACAAACCGAGCAAGAAGATATTACGCCGCTTCTTACGAAAGATGAAACGTTAAAAGACTGTATTGTAAAATTGCAAACAGAACTAAAAGGGCTGGAGCAAGATTATATTGGTCAAAAAGAGAAAATTGATCGCCTCGTAAAAATCGCAGGGGATGTAAGCGAGAAGAAGAATAAGCTATTGTTTGAGTTTGAGCAACAAAACAAAATGTTAATGGAACAAGCAAAGTTTGTTCAGCAAGTAGAACAAGAAATGAATAAGGCGCAAACAGAATGGCAAGAACGTTACAAAGAATTTGAGATTACTAGCATTTCATCTATTCAACAGCAACTTGAACGTAATGATCAAAAAATGGCTGAGCTTAATCAGCGAATTGAAAAAAGTGTGGAATACCTGGAGGAAACAGAAAAAGCATTGGAGAAATTGCGTGAAGAGTGGAATGTTCACGAACGAAAGGAAGTTGAGCTTTCCTCATTCTTGCAGAACAAAAAAGCATCACTTTTAGAACAGCAGCAACGCTTAACACAAATTATTGGAGAAAATTTGCTAGAAGAGCTTCTTAATGGAATAAATAAAGAGCTCCATTCTTTAAAAGAAAGAGAAGAAGAAACATTGAAAAGATGGCACCTTCTCAATAATGAACATCAAGAAGTAAAAGCTTCATATGAATCAATAGTCTCCTCACTCGCAGAGTTAAATGAGCGATATGAAGAGAAAGAAAGAAAATGGAAAGATAAGAGAAATAGCTCAGGCTTTCATTCTGATATAGATGTAAAAGAAATGTTCATAACAGAGGAGCAACAGCAGAAGATTCGTGAAGAAGTAGAAGCATTTTGGGATAAACTAAAGAGCGTCACAATAGCATTAGAACATGTTACAAAATTGCTTGATAATCAAAGTGTCACAGAACAATCTTTTAAAGAGACATCTTCTATTTTGGCTGATTTAAAGGAAAGTGTGAAAGAAGCAACAACAGAACTAGGGTCAGCAAGAGCTCTTTTAAAAGATTTGCAAGTAAGAAATGAACGATTGGGAAGTTTGGAAAAAGAGAGAGAAAAGATACAAGAAGAGCTCTCTCAGTATCAGAAGCTTCAAAGCGTATTTAAAGGAAATGCTTTTATCGAGTATATGGCTCAAGAGCAGCTTATTGCAATTAGCCGCGATGCATCAGAACGATTAGGGTTTTTAACAAGACAGAGATATGCTCTTGAAGTAGACTCACAAGGAGGATTTGTTATTCGAGATGATGCCAACGGGGGAGTAAAGCGACCGATTTCAAGCTTGTCTGGTGGAGAGACATTTTTAACTTCTCTATCTTTAGCACTTTCTCTTTCTGCAGGCATTCAGCTTCGAGGAGAATATCCGCTGCAGTTCTTTTTCCTTGATGAAGGGTTCGGTACACTTGATAGTGAGCTTCTTGATACAGTTATTACAGCACTCGAAAAGCTTCAGTCTAATGATCTTTCAATTGGAATCATTAGTCATGTTCAAGAGCTGCGTGCACGTCTGCCTAAACGCCTTATTGTTGAGAAAGCAGATGATCTTGGCAATGGAACAAAAGTGAAAATCGAAACGCTTTAAAGGAGAAAGGAGCAGGTATGGTGTGGCAAAATCAAAAGAAGAGCGACGAATTGGTCGATGTGAGCTTTGTGGAAGAGATGATGTTTATACAACTGTTCATCATTTAACTCCAAAGGAAATGGGAGGCACATTTGAACCAACAGCAAACCTTTGTATTCCCTGTCACAAGCAAATTCACGCTCTTTATACAAATGACGAGCTAGCAGTTCGATTGAATACAATTCCTAACTTGCAGCAGGATGAAAAAATCAGTAAATTTATTAAGTGGATCAGAAAGCAGCCGTCATCACGCCTCCCAAGAACACGCAAGTCTAATAGTAGAAAAGCATAAAAAAACAGGCCTCGACGGCCTGTTTTTTTTATCCATTTCCTGCTACGGTTTGATCTGCAATATCTGGGTCGAACGTATTTGTAGCAGATCCGCCTGTATTTGTGTTAATAAGGTTCCCTGTATTTCCAGATCCCGATCCATAAGCAACTTTTGAAGTGTCTTTAGGTGAAACATAAAAGGTATCCCCAAATGTAACAACACCACCGCCGCCAATGCTTACAATTTGTACAGGTCCAACAAGTGCTGGCATGCTATCCCTCCTCTCTTTCTCCCTGCTCTTTCTCTCGCCGATCACTTAGAAGCTGTCTAATATGTTTAACACGTGAATAACATTTTATATCTTTTGTTGAGCCAACTTGAACAACAGAAGATGTAGAAGCTCCAGTCACCCGAACCGATCCAACATGAATCATATTAGATTCGTTATATTTTACCGTTGGAATTCGTTTTAAAGTTAGTAGAGGATAGCTTCGTTTAAAAAGTATATAATCTTTAAAATTTCCTTCCCTGCCAAAAAAAAGTTCTGCTTCACGTTGTATAGCGATTACTTTTGCCGAAGCTCTAATATGTGTTGAATCGCCGATATTAAAAATAGAGCTAGATGTTAAGGAATTCATTCGAAACCAATCTACTTTTGAAGTACGCATACTTTTTCTCCTTTATTGTAAAGACAGAGGAACATAAGGACCGATAATAAGAGACTCTGGAGGTGTATCGTAGGCAGAGGAAAGAGCTATGCTTTCAGTATCACCAATCAAAAATACAGAAGAGGTAGATACACCAAGCACATGAATATTTCCAACAAGTAAGTCTCTATTCACAACCGTATAATTCATCATTTTTCGGCTCCTTTAAATGATTGAGGGAGATGTGTTAAAAAGGCATCGATTCCCCGTTTCATATCCTGAGTAATTTGAGTTTTTATACTTTCTTTTTTCTCTTCTCTTGGTTGCTCGTCATCTCGTTGCTGTAGATGGAAAAGAATCCGTTCTTCAAGCTGCTTCTTTATATCTTCTGTAATGAAATCATAATAGGATTCATGTAAGTTGATTCCTTTCTCCCTAGCAAGGTCACGAATCCAATCATGGCCGTTTCCTTCTAATAAGGTGAGCGTCTCTTCATAAATTTCATCGCCTAGCTCTTTTATATGTGCATTCCGATTTGGTGGAGTTAAGTCACTCTGACTAATGCTGAAATCTTCAATCTGATGATCAGGAGAAAGTGGATTAAGTCCTATATTTAGCGTTCCTTCTAGTGTTTCAATTTTGAGTTGATCAAACTTGTATTCAATTCTGTCGATTTTAGTTGAAGGGGCCTCTTTTAATGAATTCATCTGTTTCTGGAGGGTTCCTATAGCTTGCTCAAGCTGCAGAATTCGCTGATTCTGTTGTTGAATTTGGATCTGAAGTTGGTGGATATATGTTTGCATCGTTCCTCCGTATTGCATAAAGAATCTCCTCCATTTCATATGAGTAAGCTACTTTTATACATTATGCATGTGCCCAAAAGATGTGAAGGAGTTCTTCTCAACTCATACGTTCTTTTTTCTTCCTAAATTAAGAGGAACGCTTGGTGCTTCTGGATCAACAATGTTTGTGGTCTCACCTGGTTTTACTGTTTCAGGAGCCTTCCCTGTGAAGCCACCTGTATTGTAAAGCTGCGCAAGAGAACGAATCATTCCAGCGCTTCCAATTTGAAAAACAGAAGAGTTACTAACGCTCGCAATCCGGATTGAATGGATGCAAATGCTTTGATTTACATAGAAATTCATAACCTCACCTCATTAAGCATTGGCCGCTATAGGTTGATCAATAAAGTCTTGATCCTGCGTATTCGTTGAACTAATTTTATTGTTAATCACCAATCCATCTCCAGTGCTAAAAGATCCTGCTCCAGCAAATGTTTTAGAATTTGCTGAAGGTGCGATTGTATAAACGTCTCCAATATGAAAAATACTTGCTGTTCCAACACTATTTACACTAACTGCTCCAACAATAGCTGGCATAAAAACACCCTTTGATTTTGAGTTATAGTGTATCGTATGTTAGGACGAAATATAAGGTGATAGCCTATTTATCCCTTTGTAATTGGAATAAATTTCTGACCCCTTTAAAGCTGATGATCTATTAAGTTTCAGCTATAATGGATGGCTAAGAGAGAAATGAATAAGGAAGTGAGAAAATGAATGAAATAAAAGATGAAAGAATAGCAACTGTTGACCTCTTGAGAGGGTTCGCTCTTTTAGGGATTCTACTTGTCAACATGCCTGGATTTTATTCACCTTCTATCTATATGGATTCCTTTGAGGATACCCACTCAAAAATATATATGGCTATAGATATTTTAGGACAGGGAAGTTTCTATCCTATTTTCGCTACTTTATTTGGTTTTGGATTTATGAAAATCTTTCAAACTTCTTTTAAGAATAATGTTGCTTTTACTCCTTTGTTTTCAAGAAGGCTGTTTTTACTTTTGTGTATCGGATGTGTACATGCTTTTGTTATTTGGTATGGTGATATTTTAATTTTGTATGCTGTGTGCGGTTTTTTTCTCCTTTTTTTTCAAGAAGCAAGAGGGCGCACCTTCCTTTATTGGGGAGGAGCTTTATTTATTATTCCAAGTATCATTATGATTCTTCTTCTTATCGTTGCTTCGTTCTCAAAAGCAGAGTCAAATGCTGTTGGCGTCGTGCAGCCGCTTATTGATAATTCCATAAGTGCTTATAGAGATGGAAGCATTGCTGAGATTTTTTCTCAGCGTTTCCTTGATTGGTATTATATCAATAATATAGGGACGTTCCCGCTTCTATTCTTATCTGTTTTTCCTTTCTTTCTAATCGGAGCCTTTTTAGCAAAAGAAAAAGGTTTTGAACGTATAAAGGAAAATGTTCTTTTCATTAAATATGTATGTATGATATGCTTTTTTGCTTTCCTATTTTTTAAAGTGCTTCCGTATTTGATTGGGTTTAACGTAGCTACGGACTTTATGCAAGACAGCGTTGGCGGACCTTTAGGAGCAATCTTTTATATTACACTGTTTATGCTATATGGTGAAAAAATACCGCGGTTTATCGCGCAGCCTCTACAGTCAGCAGGAAGAATGGCACTCACAAATTATATTGCTCAATCTGTTGTATGTACGCTCCTGTTTTATAATTATGGATTAGGTTTTTATGGAAACGTAACAGTTATGGAAGGCTTTATGTTAGCCCTTGGTTTCTTTGTTGTTCAATGCATTGGAAGTTCTATTATCCTGAAGAGATACTCTAGAGGTCCTTTGGAGCATCTTCTGCGCTCCTTCACATATCGAGGAATGAAAAATGAAAAAAACGCAGTTGGAAAGTAGGAATATAGAAAGAAAGAGCGAATTGTTTAAAAGGTAGAAAGAGGAGGAATAAAAAATGAAATTTGTGACAGCTAGACTACATGATGATGAGTTTATTGGTATGATCCAAGGAGAGAAAGCAATTCATATAAATAAAATTGCAAAAGAGCGTTTTCAGACAGATATTCCAACAAATATGATTTCATTTATTGAGCATTTTCATTATTTTGAACATATTATTAAGGAAATTATCGAAGAAAAAGGGCATGATGCTTTTTCATATTCCATAGAGGAAACAGAGATTCTTGCTCCAATTCCAAGACCGAGTAAAAATGTATTTTGTGTTGGAAAGAACTATCGTGATCATGCCATTGAAATGGGAAGTGAACAAGATATTCCAACGAATCTTATGATGTTTTCAAAGGCACCAACAGCTGTAGTAGGCCCTGATGCACCTATTTTACGACATGAAGATGTAACAGATGAATTAGATTATGAGGGAGAGCTTGCTGTTATTATCGGAAAAAAAGGAAAATCAATTTCTAAAGATGATGCTTTTCATCACGTTTTTGGTTATACCATTTTGAATGATATTACAGCACGAGATTTGCAGTCAAAACATAAACAGTTTCTAATCGGAAAGAGTTTGGATACTTCGTGTCCAATGGGGCCTTTTATTGTGCATAAATCAGAAATTGAGAATGCAGCAAATTTACATATTGAAACGAGAGTAAATGGAGAAATAAGACAAGATGGCAATACAGAACAGTTTATTTTTCCGATTGAAGAAATTATTGCAACGTTATCAAAAGGAACAACACTTGAACCTGGTGACATTATTGCTACAGGAACGCCTGCTGGAGTTGGAAAAGGATTTAATCCACCAAAATTTCTATCTTCAGGAGACATCATTGAAATAACAGTTGAAGGTATTGGGACATTAAGAAATAAAGTGCAGTAACCAAAAAAGATCGTAAGAATTCTTCTTACGATCTTTTTTATCCCAATTTTCTTAAATCAGATGATAAGAACTGCTCACCTGTATTGAGTGTAATCTCAAACCGGTCGTTTTCTTCACTACAATTAAAGTGGTGATGCACTGAACAGATTCTTTCTTCGTTATCAAATATAAGGAAATTCACGCCGTTTCTTTCACCATCAGTAGGTAAGAAACATAAAGTGTTAAAGCAATAAATACAATCATAAAGAGAAAAAGAGAGATCATTCAATAGTTGGCTTAAGCGCATGAATGAGTGAGTTGAAAGCTCATCAATAAGAAGTTGATAAGCGTGTTGTAGTTTTTTTCCAACGCGTAGCTCTGCCCCATCTTGTAAAAAGCAAACTGTGTTGTTAATTTCAAATGAATTATCTTTTTTCCAACATGCTTTTTGCCAATGACCTTTCCAATATACCTCACAAGATGAGCTAAGAATATCTTGGAGCATTGATGCTTCATCTTCTTCATCAAAAAAAATCCATTGTGAATCAATACACTCAAGCGTTCCTGAAATAAAGGAGCGTGGTTGCATTTCTAAGCACTGCGTTTTCGATAAATTTTTCATAGGCCACTCCTCCAAATGGTTTGTTGAAAATCCTATTACTATTCTTTGTTGTCTAATTTCCTATTTTCTATAACTATAAAACACAAAATTTTGAAGAAAAAGCGGATGGACAAATCAACCTCTTACTTTTTACGCATAAGATAGCACTATTGAAAAAGCTATGGACCACGATAAATGAAAGGGTGGGGAAAACATGTGTGGTATTACTGGTTGGATCGATTATAATCAGAACCTACTGAAAAAGCGTGACACAATTGAAAGGATGACAAAAACACTTGAAAAAAGAGGTCCTGATGATACGAACACTTGGGTAAGAGAGCATGTATCTTTTGGACATAAGCGTCTTGTTGTAGTTGATCCAAGCGGCGGCATACAGCCAATGACAAGAGATAAAAAAGAAAATTCTTACACCATTTGCTATAATGGAGAACTTTATAATACAGAAGATATTCGTAAGGAACTTTTAAAGAGAGGCTATACATTTAACGGTCATTCTGATACTGAGGTTCTTCTTCTTTCCTATGTAGAGTGGAGAGAGAAATGTGTTGAACATTTTAACGGTATTTTTGCTTTTGCCATTTGGGATGAAGAACAACAATCTCTTTTTATGGCTCGCGACAGACTCGGTGTAAAGCCGCTGTTTTATCGTGTATATAGAGGAGGGCTTCAATTTGCTTCAGAGCTAAAAGCTATTCTTGCTCATGAAGATGTAGAGGTAGAAATTACGTACGACGGATTAGCTGAAGTATTAGGTCTTGGTCCATCACATACGCCTGGCCATGGAATTTTTAAAGGGATTGACGAACTGCGTGCTGCACATGCTTTGACATTTAGTAGAGAAGGATTGAACATATGGCGCTACTGGAATGTGAAAAGTGAAAAACATACCGATTCACTTGAAGAGACAGCAGAACATGTGCGAGAACTGTTTCAGGATGCTGTAACAAGACAGCTTGTTTCTGATGTTCCAGTTTGTACCTTTTTATCGGGGGGAATCGATTCAAGTGCCATTACAGCCATTGCTGCCAATGCTTTTCGGGAACAAGGCCAGTCCCTTCATACTTACTCAATTGACTATGAAGATAACGAGAAGTTCTTTAAAGCATCAGAGTTCCAACCAAACTCAGATGGAGCATACATCAAAAAGATGTCTGATGAATTTAAGACAATTCACCATAGCTGTGTGATTAACAATGAAGAGCTTGCTCATTATTTAGAAGAATCTGTGCTTGTTCGAGACATACCAGGCATGGCTGATATCGATTCTTCTCTCCTTTGGTTTTGTAAAGAAATTAAGAAAGACTTTGTTGTTGGTCTTTCAGGTGAATGTGCAGATGAAATTTTCGGTGGATATCCTTGGTTCCATAAAACGCATGCTCTTTCTTCTGATAACTTTCCATGGATGCGCTCTGTTGATGCAAGGGTAGATCTTTTAAAAGACGAGTGGCAAAAAAAACTCTCATTGAAGGAATATGTAAAGAACAGCTATGAGCAATCCATTAAGGAAGTTCCCGCTCTTGACGGGGAAAGTGAAGAAGAGGCAAATAGAAGAAACTTATTTTATCTGAATATGATTTGGTTTATGCCAACGCTTCTTGATCGAAAAGACCGTATGAGTATGGGAGCAAGTCTGGAAGTGCGCGTTCCATTTGCTGATCATCGTCTTGTAGAGTACGTATGGAACATTCCATGGGAGATGAAAACGGCAGGAGGATATGAGAAAGGGATTTTAAGAAAAGCGCTTGAAGGAGTACTTCCAAACGAAGTTCTTTATCGCAAAAAAAGTCCATATCCTAAAACACACAATCCTCACTATACAAACATTGTGCAAAAATGGTTAAAAGATATTTTAAAAGACTCTAATTCACCTCTTTATGAGCTTTTTAATGCTGAAAAACTTAAGGCAATTGCGGATTCAAAAGGAAAAGAGTTTTCTGTTCCTTGGTTCGGGCAGCTTATGACAGGTCCGCAGCTTCTAGCCCACCTTTGTCAGATTCATGTTTGGTTTGATAATTACAATATTAAAATTGTGAAATAAAGCTAAAAACATAGTCTCCTTTTTGGAGAGACTATGTTTTTTTAATGCAACATTAAGGATAAGGAGTAAAAAAGTAGGCTTTATTTGGACAAGTTATCGTTGAAAAATGAGAAAACTTTTGTAACTAAAGATGATAAAAATAGAATTTTAGCAACAATTAGTTAGAAGCCTTTGCCTATGAAACAGGACTTTTTTTAGAAAATTAGAAAAAAGGAAGCCGAATTTTAAAAAAAGAGGTTTATTCTATGTAGAATAAGGGTAAATGTTTAGTTCACCTGTGTAATTTATCTGATATTTTAGGTCTAAAAGGTGACAATCATGGAACAATAAACCTAAGAGGTGATGACAATCAATGATTCGACTAGAAAAAGTATTTAAAAGGTACAATGATGGATTTCAAGCCCTAAAGGATGTAAACCTAACGCTTGAAAGTGGGAAAATTCACGTGATTATTGGCCCGAGCGGGTGTGGTAAGTCAACTACAATGAAGCATATTAACAGATTAATCACTCCATCGGAAGGTAAAATTTATATTGATGACGAGGATATTTCACAAGTGAACCCAGTTCAATTGCGCCGTAAGATTGGCTATGTTATTCAGAGCATCGGCTTATTTCCTCATATGACAATAGCAGATAATGTAGCTATTGTTCCTCGCTTATTAAAATGGGATGAAGATAAAATCTCAACGAAAGTAGATGAACTTCTTTCACTCGTTAACTTAGATCCACATACATATCGAGACCGTTATCCAAATGAACTAAGCGGAGGTCAGCAGCAACGTGTTGGGGTTGTTAGAGCTCTTGCCGCAGAACCTGATATCATTTTAATGGATGAACCATTCAGTGCTCTTGATCCGATTAGTCGTGAGCAGCTCCAAGATGAGCTTTCAAACCTTCAAGAAAATATAAAAAAGACGATTGTATTTGTTACTCATGATATGGATGAAGCAATTAAAATTGCTGACAATATTGTGCTAATGAAAGATGGAGAAGTTGTTCAAGTTGGCTCCCCAGATGAAATTCTGCGTCACCCTGCGAATGACTTTGTGAAAGAATTCATTGGTGAGAAACGATTAAAAGGAAACGGAGGAGACTCATCTTTTGATTTTGAAGGAGATGAACTTCCAACAGTTGAAGAAGTAATGATTCCAAAACCAGTAACAGCCTATCCTGAGAGAGGGCTTGCTTCTTCATTGAAACTAATGGAGAAGAAAAAAGTAGATACGCTAATTGTTGTTGATCATCATAAAAAATTACTTGGATATGCTCCTATTTTGAATATTTTAAAACAGTATCGAGATGAAACAAAAACTCTAAAGGATGCGATGGAACCTTTTACTTATGTTGTTCATAAAAACACTCCATTTACTGTTGCACTTGACTATATGAGTGAGCATAATTTGCCTTATGTTCCTGTTGTAACAAAGGAAGGCATATTCCTTGGAGTTATTACAAGAGGGAGTATGGTAAAGTTGATGGCATCTGCTTACTCCGCAGAAGATGAGGTTATATAGATGGATACGCTAAAAGAATATGGAGTGTTTCTACAATCTAGGTATCCAGAAGTTTTGAGTCGGTTAGGAGAGCATCTTTTAATTGTTGTATTAGCCGTTATTGCTGGCTGTATTCTTTCTATTACGGTTGCTATTTTGTTAACACGTATAAAAGAGGGAGTTATTAATTCATTAACGTTTGGGCTTGCAAACATTTTTCAAACGGTCCCAACCATTGCATTGCTTGCTATGTTAATTCCTCTTTTTGGAGTTGGTATTTATCCAGCTATCTTTGCGCTTTTTCTTTATTCTATTCTCCCTCTATTACGGAATACATACTCAGGAATTAAGGAAGTTGATCAAAGTTTAATTGAATCCGCCAGAGGAATGGGGTTTAGTTCAATGCAAAGACTCTTTAAAGTTGAACTACCTTTATCTCTTCCATACATCTTGTCAGGCGTGCGTCTTACAACTGTATATATTATTAGCTGGACAACGCTCGCAGCACTTATTGGAGCAGGCGGCTTAGGGGATTTAATTGTTTCAGGAATGAGTACCAACAACAACTTTTTAATTTTCACAGGTACAATAAGCTCAGTTATCCTCGCCCTTGTTGTAGATTTTCTACTAAATTTCCTTGTGAAGAAAACACAAAGAGCCTAAACAATTTGGATTCGTTCATCTCAACAGCCAAGGAGGATATTATGAGGATATTAAGTAAACTAACGATAATTTGTGTTGTTTCGCTTTTATTTTTATCATCTTGTAGTTCAAAAGATACGATTAAGATTGGAGCAGCAACATTTACAGAATCGAAAATTATCGCTCAAATTTATAAACAGCTTATTGAAGATAGAACAGATATTGAAGTAGACGTTATTCCAGATTTGCTTTCAACACCAATGATTTTAAAAGCAATGGATCGTGGAGATATTGATATGTCTTTAATGTATTCAGGCGTTGTTTTCAATAATTTCTTTCCGGTAGAATCAACAAAAGATCGCGATGAAGTATTAAAGATTGCAAAAGAAGGTTTTAATAAATACTACGATTTTAAATGGTTTGATCCATTAGGCTGGGAAAATACATATGCCGTCACTGTTCGCAAAGAGGAGGCAGATGAAAAGAACCTGCAAAATATCTCTGATCTAGAACCATATCAAGATAGTATGAAGCTTGGTGTTGATTCAAGTTGGAAGGAAAGAACAGAAGACGGATATCACCCTTTTTCTAAATATTACGGTTTAAATTTCCAAAACTTATATGCAATGGATATCAATTTATTATATCAAGCTGTAGGTACAAAAGATGTAGATGTTGTTGTGGCATATTCAACAGATCCACGCATTATTGAATACGATTTAAAAGTTTTAAAAGATGACAAAAGATTTTTCCCACCTTATGATGCTTCAATGGTTGCTCGTAACGCCATTTTAAAAGAGCATCCAGAAGTTGAAGGAATTATAGATGAGCTAACAGGAAAAATTGATGCCGAAACGATTACAAAATTAAGCTATGAAGTGGATATTAAAAATCGAAGTGAGCGTGATGTGGCAAAAGAATTTCTAACCGAGAGAGGTTTACTCGGGGATAAATCGGAGTGAGACAATGAATTTTATTAAAGAACTTTTTGGATATTGGGCAGATAATATTGATTTACTGCTTTTGTATACAGGAGAACATCTTCTAATGGTCATTATTGCCGTTGGCCTTGCTCTTATTGTCGGGACGCTGCTTGGCATTATTTGCTCTAGGTATAAAAGGGTAGCTCCTATTATTTTGACGCTTGCCAACGTTGTTCAAGTTATTCCAAGCTTAGCTTTATTAGCTGTTTTAATGCTCTACTTTGGACTAGGATTTTACACAGTTGTAATTGGACTTTTCTTGTATTCACTTCTTCCTATTATTAGAAATACGTATGTTGGGCTTGAAGAAGTTGATAAAACTACAGTTGAAGCAGGTCATGGAATTGGTATGACGTACTTTCAGATTCTAACAAAAGTACAGCTTCCTCTTTCAATGCCATTTATTATGGCCGGGCTGCGTATTGCAGCAGTTATCGCTGTTGGTGTTGCTACACTTGCTCCAATTGTTGGTGGAGACGGACTTGGAAGAGAAATCTTCTCAGGGATTAACTCCCGTAATACCATTCGTATTTATGCAGGAGCAATTCCAGCTTGTATTGTAGCTGTCATAGCTGATATTTTATTAGGAAAGCTCGAACGTAAAATGAAAATAAAAGTTACACGTTAAAAGAAGGCATAGCGAGAACGCTATGCCTTTTTGTTACCCATTTACAGGAGTGCCGCCATTTACATGTAGCATTTGACCTGTCATATAAGAAGAGCTGTCACTCGCAAGAAAGACATAGCTTGGAGCAACTTCAGATGGCTGGCCAGCTCGTTCCATTGGAGTATTAGAGCCGAATGTCTCAACTTGATTGCTGTCAAAGGTAGACGGAATAAGAGGGGTCCAAATAGGTCCTGGAGCAACGCCATTTACACGTATTCCTTGTCCAACAAGAGAAGCAGCTAAAGAGCGAGTAAACGAAACAATAGCTCCCTTTGTTGAAGAATAGTCAATAAGGGTTTCATGCCCCTTGTAGGCTGTAACAGAAGCTGTGTTAATAATAGTGCTGCCTTTTTTAAAATGTGGGAGAGCTTCTTTTGTTAGATAGAAAAAAGAAAAAATGTTTGTTGTGAATGTTCTATGAAGCTGTTCTTTTGTAATATCAAGCAAGCTTTTTTGTGGATGCTGTTCAGCAGCATTATTAACAAGAATGTCAATTTTCCCATACTTTTTCATTGTCTCTTTTATAACTGTTTTACAAAATGATTCGTCTCCAACATCTCCTTGAAGAAGTAAACAATCGCCGTTCATTTCTTCAATTCTTTTCTTCGTTTCCTCTCCATCTTCTGTTTCACTTAAATATACAATAACAACCTTAGCTCCTTCTAAAGCGTAATGATAAGAAACAGCTCGACCGATTCCGCTATCTCCACCAGTAACAATTGCAACTTTTCCAGCTAATTTATCAGAGGGCTTATAGTTTGGATCAATGGAAACAGGAAGTGGGTTCATTTCATTTTCAATACCTGGTTGATGCTGCTGATGCTGAGGGGGAAAGGTCTTTTTTTCATTAGTCATAACAGGGCTCCTTGTGAGTTTTACTTTAGTTTGAGCTTGTTTTTTCCTTGCTATACAAAAAAGAGCCCTTAAAAGGACTCTTAACGAAAGTTGATAAATTGAACATCAATAGGTAACTCAGCTTCACGAATAGCGTTCATAATTTGTTGAAGATCATCACGATTTTTCCCGCTAATGCGTACTTGATCATCTTGCACTTGACTTTTTATTTTGAGCTTTGAATTTTTTACAATTGTATTAATCTTTTTTGCATTGTCTTTATCAATGCCTTGGACAAGCGTTGCGCGCTGACGAACTGTTCCTCCTGAGGCATTTTCAACTTTACCATAAGAGATATTTCGGGTTGGGACATTTCGTTTAATTAGTTTAGTAATTAGCACGTCTTTTAGCTGATCAAGTTTAAAGTCATCGTCCGAAATTAAGATAAGTTCCTCTCCATCAAGAGAGATATCGCTTTTGCTTCCTTTAAAGTCATAGCGATTTTTAATTTCTTTTAGGGCAATGTTGATTGCATTTGTTACTTCACTCAAATCTACTTGTGATACAACATCAAAAGAATTTTCTTTAGCCATAATAACCTCCACCATCTTTTTTGCTTTTTGAGCAAGTCTAATTGGGTTTATTATAGAAAAAATAAAGGATAGAGACAATCCTAAACCTAAAAAACTTTGCTTTTAGAAGCAAAGTTTTTTAGTCGTTATGATTCAGCTTGTTGACAGACTACCCTTAAATTCGTTATAAAAAGCTATGATAATTCCATTTTTATGGGAATTAGAAACGAGTCTTAAAGGTGATCAGGTTTCTTTGATTCTGCATGTTTTCCAAGCTTGCGATTACGCTCCCGGAGAAGATTTTTTTCGTGAAGCTCAGCATTATGGTCTCTTGCTTTTTTATCGTTATCACTTGTTCTAGACAATGAAAACAGCTCCTTTCATCCTTAAAGTATTTCTATAGTAGTACTACAGGTATTAGGATAACTCAGGATGTTTTCTTTTATCCGTTGCTTTCGCTTCATTTACAAAGAAAAGAGCAAGAGCACCTGGGCCAGCATGAGAACCAATTACAGCCCCAATAATTTCAATAATAAAAGATTGAGGGCCAAATTCTTGTACAATCATTTCTTTTAGCTCAATTGCAGCTTGCTCATCATCACCATGACTAATTGCAATTGTTTGATTTGATAAGGTAGGGGCACGATGTTTCATATGTTCAACCATGCGTCGAAAAACTTTTTTTCGACCGCGAATTTTCTCAAGAGGAATAAGTTTTCCGTCTTCAACATGAAGAAGAGGCTTAATATTTAGCAATCCGCCTACAAAAGCGGCTGTTTTACTAACGCGCCCTCCTTTAGCTAGTAAGGCAAGATCATCAACTGTAAAGATGTGTTCAATATTTTCGCAATAAAATTTTGCTTGTTCAATAACTTCTTCAAAGGATTTGGATTGTAAAATTTGTTGAGCGGTATAATAAACAGCAAGACCTTGACCAAGGGATGCACATTTGGAGTCGATAATTTCAAATTCAATGTTTGGATATGTAGTTAAAAGTTCCTCACGCACGCTGAGTGCGGTTTGGTATGTACCTGAAAGTGCTGATGAAAAAGCAATATAAAGCATAGGATCGCCTTTTTTAGCAAGTGGTTCTAATATTTCATAAAGCCTTGTTGGCGATGGTTGTGATGTTTTCGCTTCATCACCAAGTCGAATATGTTCATAAAGCTCTTCTGGATAGAGCGATTGAGAATCTTCATAGTCCACTCCGTTAATATGAACACGGAGTGGGATTGAGGTTATATTATATTGAGATAAAGTCTGTTGAGATAAGTCAGCTCCGCTATCTGTAATAAGCTGGATAGCCATTATTTCACCTTCCTAAAGTTAAGATAAAAAGTTTCTATTTTACGATAAAAATAAGTGTTGTTTGAATTTCTATTATAAAGATTAAATGGAAAAGTATCCATAGGTCTTTATGCAATAAATGATACAAAGGGAATGCTTCTAAAGCCTTGTTTATTGTGAAAAAATCTTTCTAACTAGATATTAAGACATAAAAATCACTTTGCTGCTGAAAGAGAGGAATCTTATGATGCTGATTGAAATCCAGCGCCTTATCATTGTACTGATTGGAGCGTTGTTAAATGCATGTTCGTTAAATTTATTTCTAATTCCTGCTAATGTGTATGCAAGTGGCTTTACAGGGGCAGCTCAGCTTATTTCAAGCATTTTAACAGAATTTACAGCATTTAATATTTCCACAGGAACCCTTTTATTACTGTTAAACATACCTGTAGCTATCTTAGGGTGGTTAAAAGTAGGTAAGTCATTTACTTTATACAGTTTTATAAGCGTTATAGGATCAACATTCTTTCTTGCTATTGTACCTGTCTTAAATGTTTCAGAAGATCTTTTACTAAATGCTGTGTTTGGTGGAGTCATTGCAGCAGTTGGGATGGGAATTACGTTAAAGTGGGGAGCATCTACAGGAGGACTTGATATTGTTGCAATGATTTTATCTCGTATGAAAGACAGACCAATTGGCACGTACTTTTTTATTTTGAATGCTATTATCATTTTAACTGCTGGACTTTTATTTGGTTGGGAAAAGGCTCTTTATACGTTAGTAACGCTATATGTTTCAACAAGGGTTATTGATGCCATTCATACAAGACACGAAAAATTAACAGCTATGATTATTACGACCAAAACAGAAGATCTGAAAAAAGCTATCTATGCCAAAATGGTGCGGGGTATTACAACCGTTCCTGCTAGAGGCGCTTTTACAAACAAAGAAAAAGAGATGATGATTATGGTTATTACACGGTATGAACTTTATGACTTAGAAAAAATCATTGGAGAAATCGATCCCGAAGCATTTACAAATATTATTGAAACAGCGGGGGTTTTTGGATTTTTTAGAAGAGACAATTAAAAAAGCTGAGGTCATGTGTCTTATGACCTCAGCTTTTTTTATCTTATTTCTTATTGTTTGGACCTTTTAGCTGACGAGAGAAGTTTTCTAACTCCTGTTTTTCTTGAGCATCTGCCTTTTGCATGGCTCCTGAAACAGTCTCATTCGCAATTTCTTCACTGTAGTTTTGATTACTCTTCATACTGCTTCCATGTAGTGACTGCTGTGAGAAAGTGTCTAAATGCTTTTGTTCTACACTTGAAGCGCCTGCTTTAGCTTTATTGACTGTTTCACTTGTTATATCATACTGCCCGTTATGGCCTCGTGAGCTTTGAGAATGAGACCCTGAGAAGTTTTTCTGCAAGTTACTTAAGTGGCTTTTCTCCTCATTATCAATACCTTTGTGCGGATGACCGAGAATTTCTTCAGCCATCTCAATACTTTCTGGTGAAGGGCGGCGTGTTGGCTGTTGAGCTTTCTTGCCATTTCCAGAATGTGAACGTTGCATAAATCTTTCCATAAGACTTCTTAAAAATGACTTTTCCATTACAGTTGTCCTCCTGTTGAAGAGGAATGAGCACGTGCTTGTTCAGCTTGTTCTAGCGTTAAGTGATAAGGAATACGTTCAGCATGTTTACTTACTGCGTCTGCACCTTGTTTTACAAAACGTTTTGATTTGTTGCTTCTGCCCATTCTTCATTCCCCCTTAAAAATATACCCGCAAGTGACCCAACGTTGGTTGGTGTCAGTTCTATTGTTTGCTTGGGAGAGAAAAATATAACGGAAAAAATTTGCCTACTATAGTTTTAAATGGTCAATCAAGAAATGAGCAATGCCTTCTTCCTCATTTGTTAAAGTGGAAGTGTTAGCTATTTCTTTTAATGAGGGAATAGCATTTCCCATTGCAACGCCAACTCCTGCAAACTTTATCATTTCGAAGTCATTATCTTCGTCACCAAAGGCCATAATATGCTGTGTAGGAATGTTATAATGTTCGGCAACCCTTTTTAAGCCAACAGCTTTATTGATTCCTTTCTTAACAATTTCTATGATATGGAAAGGAGATCCCCATCGTCTATGCTCAATAACTTCTGCATGAACATCTGAAAGGTGTGAACGAATATCATCTACTTGTGATTGATTTGCATGGATAAGAATAGAGGTTGGATCTTCTCGGAGAAACTTTCGTAAGTCGCCTCTTGTCACTTTAGGATGGCCAAGTGCAAGTACATCTGTTAATTGTCTATCATCATAATGAACGTACATATCGTCCATAACTTCAGCTAAAATATTAGTGACTTCGTACTGTTCCATTGCTTCTACAATTTCGTGAATTGTTTTGTGATTCATTGGACTATGATATGTTCCAAATGTCCCGTCTTGTGGATGATGAACAAGTGCTCCATTAAAGTTCACGATAGGAGTGGTTAAGTCTAATTCCTTGTAATACATCGTACTTGAACGATAAGGACGTCCTGTAGCAATCATTACAATATGGCCTTGCTCCCTAGCGCTTGCAATGACTCTTTTTGTATAGGGGGTAATTTCCTTTTTATCTGTTAGTAATGTTCCATCAAGGTCTAAAGCAATCAAATGTTTTTCTGGCATAAGAGCTCCTTTCTTATAAAGCTTGTCTTTTTTACTGTAACACAAGTATATGTAGAACAGTGGGCGAAATGAACGTTTTAGCAAGGATTTAACGCTTTTTCAATTGTTGTGAGCGTAATTGGTTTCAATAAACTTCATTTGTCGTTATAATGGGGACATAAAAAGCCTAAAAAGTAAGACCGTAAAAGGCGAACTTTAAGGAGGTAAAAAAAATGGAAGCAAAACGTGAAGAAGTCATCATGGAAGCTCTTGAGAACGTAATTGATCCTGAGTTAGGCGTTGATATTGTGAACTTAGGTTTAGTTTATGGAGTTGAAGAAGATAAAGGTACAGTATTTGTTACAATGACGTTAACCTCTATTGGCTGCCCACTTGCAGGTATGCTTTCAGACCAAGTGAAAACAGCTCTTGGGGCTGTCGAAGGAGTAGAAGACGTTGAAGTAAATATTGTTTTCGATCCACCGTGGTCAAAAGATCGTATGACTCGCTATGCAAAAATCGCGCTTGGCGTACAATAAAAGAAATCCCATTAGGTGTTTAACACACTAGTGGGATTTTTTTCTATACATAATTCAGGGGGAGTTTATTAATGGTTGAGAGAAGAACACCAGTAAAAGTTGAAGAAGCTGTACATAAAGTGATGGAGTATATGAAACATGGAGAAGTTGAGGAAGTATTGTTGAAAGAAGCATGTGGAAGATATTTGGGAGAGAGCATCATTGCTACGCATCCTGTTCCACCATTTGATCGCTCACCGTACGATGGCTTTGCAATCCGTGCAGAAGATAGTAAATATGCGACAAGAGAAAATCCTGTTTCATTTAAAGTAGTAGAAACAATTGGAGCTGGAAAAGTCGCTTCAGCTCCCCTTCAGCCATTTCATGCTGTTCGCATTATGACAGGAGCTCAAATGCCGGAGGGAGCAGATGCAGTTGTTATGCTTGAATTGACTCATTCGTATGTGAAAGAACAACAAACATTTATGTCTATCAAACGATCATTTTCAGCTGGAGATAATATTTCATTTAAAGGAGAAGATGTCCAAAGGGGAGAAGTGCTTGTTGAAAAAGGAACAAAGATTAACCCAGGCACTGTAGCTCTTTTAGCAACGTTTGGTTATTCACGATTACAAGTTGTTCAAAAGCCAAGGATCGGAGTATTTGCAACAGGTACAGAGCTTTTAAGCGTAGATCAGGAGTTAGAACCAGGAAAGATACGAAACAGTAATGCGCCAATGGTATGCGCTCAAATTGAACAAAGCGGTGGAATAGCAATAGATTTAGGAATATTGGAAGATGATTTCGAAAAATGCTATGGGGCAGTAGAAGAAGCAATAAACTCCGTTGATTTTCTTATTACGACAGGAGGCGTATCTGTAGGTGATTTTGACTATCTTCCAGCTATTTACGAAAAAATAGGTGCAAATGTACTCTTTAACAAAGTAGGCATGAGACCAGGAAGTGTCACAACGGTTGCAGAGCTTGATGGTAAACTTCTTTTTGGCTTATCTGGAAATCCTTCTGCTTGCTACGTTGGATTTGAGCTTTTTACCTATCCAATCATTAAATCTTTTCTTCATAGTAAAAACCCTCACCACAGTGTTGTTAAGGCAACGCTTGGAAGTGATTTTTTAAAGGCAAACCCTTTTACTCGATTTGTGAGAACAAGCATTGAATACACAAAAGAAGGATTTGTTGTAAATCCCGCTCGTCTTGATAAATCAAATGTTGTATCTTCACTTGCCTTTACAAATGGTTTAACAATTCTTCCAGGAGGAACAAAAGGATTTCAAAAGGGTCAGAAAGTAGATGTTTTATTAACTAAAGATATGAATTAATCAAAACGTGCCAGACTTGCTTGGCACGCTTTTTTTATGACATTTAAAATAGTACAGCATAACAAGGTGCTGAAAAAAGAGAGTTTAACATATATTAAAAATTGGT
>Ga0268252_1000584_pt1 | contig 23154 bp, 26 predicted proteins | sample AgamicMgSfrz_FD_200244 | JGI IMG/M metagenome (GOLD analysis project Ga0268252, IMG submission 200244) | Agave microbial communities from Guanajuato, Mexico - Mg.Sf.rz (v2) (version 3) | ecosystem: Host-associated > Plants > Phyllosphere > Phylloplane/Leaf | place: Guanajuato, Mexico | collected... | reverse complement strand
TTACCTTGTACCTTGCTACCTACTTCAACTGCCATAAAAAATGTTCCTCCTCAATAATATTAAAAGCACTTCATTATACCAAAGTGCGTAAGAATAACAAAGTGTGTATGAGAAAACAATTCGTTAATTTACACTTTTTCCGCCACTTTTTTGTTTTATGAAAGAAATCAGTCAAAATAATGCCCATATTAGATATACCTAATATGGGCATTTCTCTCATTTCCACCATTCATCAAATATTATAATGACTTTAGAACTAAGAGGATAAATATAACAAAATCCTATAACATCAAGCTTTTAAATAAAAAGAGAAAAAACATAATCCGTTAACCTCAGATTATTTTTGAAGTTTAGGTGGGCAATTGGGTGGGCAATGAGGACAATCTTTCTCAAATATCTTCTTAATAAAAAAAAGAAAAAACAAAAAAGCACAGCGTGTATAAGTAAGTGCGCGAACACTCTTATACCGTCCGCCTAGCTAAGATAGGCAAACACTTGCTGTACCCTCATTTGTATTTTAATACATTATGGGTTCTCTTTGCAACGGTTTGCTATCATTGGTGAATCGTTGCTTTTTCTGTTTATAAAAGGAGAAAAGGCCATAATGAAGAAACGCATTGAATTAATTGCATGTGTGGGTAACTACAAAAAGTTATCATTATTCAGTACTGTGGAAGAAATGAATCAAACTGTTAGAGAATATAAAGACGCTATCAAATTAGCTGTGAAACGTTCAGATGTACAAGCTAGACTTATATCATTACTGGAACTTTTAAAGCGTCACAGCTGCAAATACATAGGTGTAAGCTTTATGTGTAAAAATACAATTGCGGATAAGCTAGCTGTGTCTTATAAAACGATTCAGCGCTTAATGAAAAAATTAGAGGTTCTCGGTATGATTAAACAATATGAAATGAAACGTCATACTAACATGAATCAAACAGCCAATGCTATCGTTATTTTACCGTTAAAAGAAGAGGTGACCGACAAGAATATCCATTTAGAGGCTAAGAAGTGTCCTACAAAAACAACTACTCCTTCTTTAAAACAAAATATTATTAATAATAAACGTAACGATGTTCTTTTTTCACAAAATAAAGTTGTGAAATCTTTTTCAAAAGCAAACTTCATTGCTCATTGGGTACCAGAAAGATTTGCTGACTTAACAAGCTGTTACTATAATGAGTCTCAAACTATTCAAGAATTGTGGAAAGTTGTGAAGCAATGCAACCGAGTAGTTAACTATGCTACTTCAGAAAGAGCATTCACTCCACAACAAGAACTGAATATTGGCATTAGAGCATTTAAAGAGTTTGTGATGAAGGTAAAAGATAATAAGAAAATGCAAAACAAGTTTGGCTACTTTAACGGTATTGTAAATAACCTTATGGACAAGCTTTATTTTGATCAAGACTTTTTAGAGAGCTTTTGATATATTTACAGGCTTTTGAGGTGTAAGGTATTTGAATATGCCGTCCACATCTTTTGTTTGAACAGCATAAAGTGGCTTAAAGTCTACATCATAATATTTATCTGTGATAATCCATATAGCAGGAAATCGCTTCGAATGATGTTTCCATTCATCCGAGTCTTTATAGTTCATATATAGCTTTTTCTTGTTTTCCATTTGTTTTTTGGAGTAAATGGACCTTTGCACTTCCACACAGAATGCAAAGCCCTTCCACTTCATGAAAACATCTGGCTCAATGCCTCCTTTAGCTAAAGGCTTGAATTCTACTTCAAACAATGTAGGAGTTTCATAAGCACATAAAGTTATATAAAAATCTGCTATAGCGCGAAAATGAGGTATTTTAGTTGAATCTTTTTTGATGGAACGAGGACTTGGAAAGTAATTGTAAGGACGGGTAGTTTTATCAACTTCGATTAGATTATTATCTACCAGGCGCTTTAATACTCTATTCGCTACTACATGAGGTGTTTTATTTTGAAGGAAATGAAGTTTTATGAGTTGATCTCTATTTAGGACACGGAACTTCTTTAGGCTTTCTGTGATAGCTTTATCTCGGTTATTCATCATCTTCACTCCCTGATAAAGTTAAATCTGTCACTTCCACATCAAACTCATTTTGATGTGGATCTTCAATAGATGCATGCTTAATAGGTTCCAGTAATTCCTTTGCATGTTCCAGAGATAAATATGGTGCTTGCAGCTGCTTAATAACTTCATGCCTCATGTAGAATTTACCCTTTTCAGCTTTATTAATTTTAGAAGCATCTACATTATTTCCACTACCTAGTGTGATGTTAGAGTTAATTAAATCAGCGTGACGGAATGCATAACGAACAGTAAGGTTAGATTTTAATTGTCCATCGAGTATTTTAGCATCTGGACGCTGCATTGATAAAATTAAAAAGATTCCTAGAGCACGACCTTGAGTACTAATATCCTCTATTTTATCCATTGTTGCTGTTTCTTTTCGTAATAAAGCTACTTCATCAATGCAAAGCAAGATATATTTTTTCTTTTCTACAACTTTTAATTTGTTGTATTCGTCAATATGTTCTAGCCCATGTTCATCTAACAAATCACCACGCGCTTCTAATTCTTTGTGGATGGCCAATACAGCATTTTTCAACTTCTTTCTATCTGTAATAACTTGCTGCACTCCTTCACAGTTGCGGAAAAGGTGAAATTCAGTACGTTTCATATCTGCTAGGTAAAAGTCAATCATGTGTCGTTTATGGATAAGTAGTGTGGTTAGAATTATACGAAGCATAACTGATTTGCCTGAGCCTGTTTCACCTGCGATAAGCAAGTGTGGATCAGTAACCATGTTATAGCTGATTAATTTATTAAAATGGTCATACCCAGCTATAATAGGCAGCCCACCTTTTAAACAAGCTTCGATTTCTTCATCATTATAAATCTTGATGGATTCATCCTGTTTAGTGAAAATCTTTAAACTATACTTTAATCCGTTCCCTGTTAAATCATAAGAATGACCAAATGTTTGATTAAAGATATATTCTTTCTCCAGCATATTCTTCGGATTTAATCCCTGTGGAAGATAAAAAACATACTCCAAATAATCGTCCTTTTCATGTGTAGCTGCAATAGCTGGGTAACGTTTAACTGTCGTGTCCCCTTTTTTGAAGGTTAAAACGATATCAGCTACAACAAAAGCATTTCTTAAACGAGCCTTATAAATGTATTTCTTATATAATTTTGTAATCATCACATCATCCCCCATAAGAATTTTTGTACAAGCTGCCATAGTACCCAAAAGAACGAACCTACTGTTACTAAACTAAGAATGAGACGAGTTAAATCATGCACCATTTCTGACTCAATATGCTTACCCACATTCAATAATTTTTTCTCTGCTACTGTAGCCACAATGATTGTACTTCCAACTGCTCCAACAACTAATAAACCACTCATTTAATCACCTCTTTGATAGTCTGAAAAGTTTAATTCCGGGTGTGGCAAAGATGGGTTGAGAAGGATGAGAAGAAATCCCTTATTAAGAAAAAAATAAATCGCTCAATAGATAGGGTTAAATAGACGATTAATATATTAGTTGAAATATATCCATTAATATGTTTGCTAATATATCAGTTAACTCTTCAGTGCTTATATCACTAATATATTAGTGAAGGGTGTACAAAAAAACTTGTACTCCAAAAATTCCTCAATTAAATTTGAGAAACTTCTCAATAATTCATGAGAAATATATTGCAGGATATTTCTAATCAATTGGAGAAAAGCATATACTGGTGATGCGTATATGAAATGGATGAATAATATCGATACTTATATTATTAAGAGTGGTAGATCAAGAAAGTTTATCGCTAAACAATTAGGTATTTCAGAAAATCAATTTTTAGCTTGGAGAAAAGGTGAATACTTACCGCCAGTTGACAAAGCTATATTGTTAGGTGAATTATTAGATTGTACCGTATATGATTTATTCGAAAAAGAAATTGAGGATAAAAATAAAAAAGACCCCCACTCAAATGAGTAGGGGTCTCACCTTTTCTGATATCAAATAAAAAGGGTTTCTTAAGGATCTTATGTTATTCAGGGGAATAGCATAAAGAATTCCTGAGGACAAGTTCAAAGTAGCAGGATAATATAACCTTATCATTACCATTACCTTAAATTTGCACTTCTCAAATATAAACTTCAAACATTTTCATACCACAAATCCCCATTACTTTTAATTTGTATTTTTTGAAAAAAGTTACAAATAAGAACTTAATGATTTATAATATTTAGTAGTTAATTCTAACTAAACAAAGAGAGTAAAATGTAAAAAACAAAAAAGGAGGAATTAGGATGAAGATTAAGTTTATTGATAGTAACTTTCGTGAAAATGGTAAGATTTTCGATGTAAAAAGAAAAAATGTTTCTATAGATATCACTGGAGGATCTATCACCGATAACGAGGAATTAGGTGAGTTACATGTAGGAGATGAAAGTGAACTTAACATGACAGGTACTCAAGTCTTGAGAAACAAAAAAGGGCTTACTATCAAAGAATATAATGAAAATCTAGCTATAATTGAACAATTCATTCATTCAAATTTGGACAAGTTAAATCAAGATAATACAGAAAGACTTACTCAACTTTTAGATACTGCAAATAATGAAGAAAATGTTGAGAAAAAAGGGACCATAGTAAGAGAAATTTATGATATTGCAAAGAACGGAGTTCTTTTTCCTCTTATGGGAGCAGGGGTTGAAAAAGCTTTTGAATTTTTTCTCAAGTAAAAACTAAAGAGTTTCATAGTAGGTTAACGAAAATTAATAGAAAAAGCTCCAATCTTATTGGATTGGGGTTTTTTATTAAATATTCTTTTTCATCCCACAATTCGTACATTTACGTAGAAACTTGCCGCCACCTACACTACTTTTAAATTTTACACCCCCGCAATTATCGCATCGCCCACTAACCTTATCTGGTAGATCAGCGTATTCATAAATTTTGTTTAAATCGATCTTTGTATATAATCTTTCCTTCATACATACTAGCCCCTTTTCATTTAAAACACTGAGATACATTACTGAGTATTAGGACCTTACTAATCATCCTGTATTTTTATATCTTTATAACTATCTTCTTACATTTTTTCCTTTATAATAAGAAAGTATATAATCGTTTTTAAAATTCTTATATCGTTCTTTAATAACAATTATATATTAGATGAGTTAACCTTAATAGGAGGAATAAAAGGTGAACGGCTACGAAGAAAAAGAGGGATTTGAGCGTATATCACAAGATGATTTATTAAAGGAAACCGCCAAGGCTAAAGAATGGTTCGGTCAATACCTAATTAAAGTTTTTAAGAACATAGATGGCCTAGAATCATTGGGTTCAGGCGGACTGATAAAATATAGAGGTAAATTTTTTGCAGTCACAAATGCCCATGTGATTAAGTCATTAGAAGAAAGCCAATTATTAAGTACCATAGAAATATCCTACAAAGATAAGCAAGAAATAGATCGAATTGCTACACTCATTGATGTGAAAGTTGATAAGGAAAATGATTTTGCTGCTTTTGAAATTTCGCCTACCTCTGTCAAACAAATGCATAATCATATTTTTCTAGATGAAGAGCTTTTGGAAAATGACGCAAGTTATTACTTCGCTGAACGTGGAAATATTGTGTTTTTGCACGGTTATCCTTCTTTAAAAACCAACATCGATCATGGAGAGAAGGAAGTCGATATGACTACATTGCCTTATACAACTTTCATTAAGGAGTATGATGATTTTTCTGACATCCTAATTTTACATGGAGAAGCATATGGCATTTCAGAATATGGAGGTAAAATCGACGTTGATACTTTTGGAGGAATGAGTGGTTCATTAGCCTTTGGATACTACCCTGGAGAAGCCATACCTTATAAATGTTTAGGAATCTTAACTGAGTGGGCCCACCAAGATGAAGAGCTATATGTATTCCCAACTAAAGATTTACTTAACTTTATAGATAAAGATTTTTTTGAAGATGCCTCATGATTAATCTGTAAAATTGAATCCCCTTCCTCTAAGCTTGAAAGGGGATTCTGCCATTACCTATAGTACCAATCTTTTTTATCAAGGAACTGCTTTACTTTAACCAGATCAAGACCTGACACTGTAATCTCAGCAGATGGATTACCTTCTGCATGTATATTGAGCTCCGTATCAATACCTTCGCCTTTCAAAAAGGTCCGAAACTCAGCTTCCATGTCTTTATTCAATCCACCTGTTGTTAATGTAACTGACAATGGCTCAACATTTTTAGCTTGGACAAATCCTCCAGGTACCGCATATGCTTTTACACCTTCTGTATATCCGTAAACACTAAAAATGGTACCTTCTTTTAACACTTTAAAGTTCTCAGCTAAGTTAGCATATTTGTAAACGCCAATGTCCTTCGCTGCTTTTACCTGAAATGAATACTTATCACCTAATGATATTATTTTAGGAAGACCCTCTTCTTTTGGCTTATTCAAAACAGCAATTAATTCAGTAACTTTAGCTAAGGTTTGCTCTCCAGCTTTACCGTCTACAATTAAATTATAATTTTGCTGGAATGCTCGAATAGCTGCAGCCATCTCATAACCGTATAATCCATCTGCTCCGTATTTTGGAAGCTTAAATCCTAATTTTAAGATGTTTTGTTGTAACTCTTTTACGGCTAGTCCACTATCTCCGACCTGAAGTAGTGAAGGTGGATTTGCATTTGCTACATAAGAAACGCCTGTATCAATGGCTTTAAAGAAATCCGCAGCCATAGCATTGCAGTCAACATTACCTGAGATCCCTTTAACTTTACCTTTGTCTGTATACTGATACATGGCCCATTTTTTCCAAATTGTAGAGCTTCCTGGATTGTCTTTCCCATTATATCTAGCAATCCACAGTGGGTATCTAGCTAATTTTTGACTTGTGAAGTTTGGCAAAAACCCCATCATTGTATAAAGAAGAGGTGTAATGCCTGTTTTCTTCTCAATGTATTCCAGCCACTCTAAAGCGAATGAAGTAATCTTAGACTTGCTTTGACCTTTATCATTTTCTAAATCTAAGCAATGTGGCATATCAGGCTTCATGTCATCAAGCTTCTTCAAAAAGAAGTCTACCTCTTTCTTAGGATCATTTGTTACGTGTGAGAAACAATAGAAACCTACTCTTAAGCCAGCGTTCTTTGCCCCTAAATAATTGTTATAAGCTCTCTTATCAAGAAAAGTAGTGCCTTCAGTTAGCTTCAGATATACGCCTTTCACTCCACTTGCAGCTACCTGTTTCCAGTCCACATCCCCTTGATGATTTGATACATCGAGTACAAATTTATCAATTGAGCTCCTGCTTTGCATAACATTTCATCCCCTTATATTAAATTTTTATATAAAAAAGCCACTCAATAAAGAGTGACTGAGTTTTATTTATTTAGTTTTTTAGCTTTTCTCTTTCTTAGCCAAGCTTTAAATCCTTGGGTAAAGTGTGTATTCTTCCACACTGCATACACATTAACGGCAAATGCTGCAAAGGCTGATACGACAATCACAAAAGCATTAATACTTTCTGTGGTAAACCATTCAAAACTTACATTAATGGTTCCAAAGAAAAATAAAAGGGCAGTTAGGAAACCGCCCAGTAATGTGAAGATATCTTTTTTCATTTTTAATTTCCTCCTATCGTTGTAAAACTGTATAAAAAATAGCGATTGCTCCGCCAATAACTCCGGTACAAATCGCTGTGATGATTCCACCCATGATAGTGCGCTTAATCCATGTAGTGTTTTCTTCAATTTTATTTAACTTATCATTAAGAGAACTAATTTGTTGATCATGACGATCAGACACACGTTCCACTGCGTATAACCTTCCATTAAATGCTTCAAGCTTCCCTTTAATTTCACTTATATCTTTTTGTATAGTGTCCATTGGCTGAACCTCCGTTGTATTTGGCATGGTTCCCACCCCTTTGTATAAATATAAAATAAAAAGAGGACTGAATTCAGCCCTCCTACATGTGTTTCTATCTATTTTTCTACCAAAGATATATTTTATAGAATTTTTTGCATAGTTTTCTCTAAGGAATACATTATTGTGCCTTATTATAGCTTTTTAGCTTCTTCGCTGGTGTACCCCCAACTAAAACAAAATCTTCATTTATATCACCTGTAACAACAGAACCAGCAGCAACTATAACACCTTTTCCTGTTATCTTTACTCCAGGTAATATAATTGCACCTGCCCCAATCCAAGCACCATCACCTATATAAATAGGAGATCCAACATGGTCTTTTTTTATATAGTTACTTTCCCAATCGTTCGTATCATAAGACCATGATATAACCTTTGTGTAGGCTGAAAGTGTTACATTATCACCTAAAGTAACGCCTCCACCGCCATGAATAAAAACATGTTCGTTAAACCTACAATTATTACCGACGGTAACATTTTGAGGCTCTTTTATAACTATAGGATCGCCATATACAAGTAAGTTTTTATCTTTAACATTTAACACTCTTTTATATTTTTTTACTTTTGAATCAAACTTTCTTTTTTTAACTTTATTTGCTGCTACAATTTGGATTTTTTTAAAGATATTCATCGCACATAACCTTTCTTTAACAATATTACCTCTTATTGTATTCGGTATTTAACTATTGTTCAAGATTATGGCGATAATATTTACAAAATAAATAATTACGTTGTAATAACATTCTTATCCTTAAATCCGCAAACAACAGCAGCGAAACCGATATTAATAGCAGAAGTTTTATTATGCTTTAATGAAATTTTGATAGTTGTTTTATCTAAAACTGAAGCTCTCCTAATGTTGACGTCATAAGCCATATCCCCAAAAGGATCTGCATAAATCAAATTCAAAGAAATTAGGAAAGGTGTATTTGTGTATAATTCCTTAATTGGAAGTAAAACATCTTGATAACCAGTAGCATTAGGAACATTTAAGACTGTTTGTTCAAACGCTAAATACATCCCCATTCCTAAAAAAAATCCTCTATCAACATTGTTAGCATCAGATTTTAGGTTAATTCCTCCGTAGTTAATTACAGGATTACCATTGGCGTATACATCAAATTTTGTATTGCTACCTTTAAACAAGGTTGTTGAATCAATCCCCATTTTTAAGTCGGCTATTTTATTTCCATTTTTATCTATAGTTTCTAAACGAGTAACGGAATAAGGATTAGAACCAGAATTTGGTTCATTGTATAAATTTGTTTTAGCACCGTATCCATTTATATCTGGTGCATTTAAAAAACTAAAACCACCATCAATAGGCACAACTTCTGAAACATTACCAGTTGTTTTGGATGTATATCTCATTCTAGAATCAACATCAATATTAAGTCCAGAATTGATATAGTTAAATCCTAGTTTGTAGTTCGGACCACTTACTTTAAGAGTATAACCATATAGAAAATTAGTTATGGACACGTTAGCATTTTCTATATATCCACTGTCACCTGTTGAAGAATCCCAAATGGTTAAATTGGAAAATTTACAATCTATTTTCCGCGCGCTTAATCCTTTAATATATATAGGTTGCATTGTTCTTAGAGCAGGATCATCATAATAACCAGGACCAACACACTGTATTTCAGTATTAGTAAAACGAATTCCCCCAAAATCTAACGGAGTTGTTGTAGATTCATTCTCTAGAAGGATATATATAGGATATACACAGGAATTTAAATTAAACTTCGAAAAAACCGAAGAAGTAAACCAAATGGGCTTTGCAACAGTACCTTTTTGATTGGCGTAAATATTTACCCCTTTATACCCGTCTAATACTTGAATATCTTCTGGATTAAAATAAACTAAATATGTTGCAACATCGCTAGAATAAGCAACATTATTTGAGTCATAGTTAACAATACGAATATCAAGTCCAGTTCCCTTACCGCTTTTCCATTTGAATTTAATAGTTATAGTTTTTAAATCGTAATAATCAACTCTTTGATAAGGGTTGTTATTTTTAAAAGATACTTCAGCTGGATTTAATAAAATACAAGAACCACTAAAGACATTTTTAAAGGAAATAGTTAGATTACGTATTTGAATTTTAGAATTCATCTTAAATAAATATTGATATAAATCAGCAACATCCACTACAATTTCTGTACCTAAACGACTTTGGCCTTCTAAAACCGTTCCTTGTGGAAAATCTATGAGAGCATCCTTGAGTAAGTATTTCCCATCAGGAAAATATATTTTTCTACTGCTTGCTATTGCATTTTTGATTGCTTGTGTATCGTCCGAACCAGTACTTCCGTTGTAATCACCTTTTGCGTTATATGTTGTTTTAATATTATAAGCTATATCCTTTATTTGCCCAGTAACTTCATTGTAGTCGTTATCAATACGCTGTTTAATTGTAGAAAATGCATTTCCTTTAGTATCTACGCGCGCTTGTACAGTTTCAGCAGGAGAAGTATTTGAACCAACAACCAAAGCATTAACTTGAGCTTGTACGTTATTTGCTTTTTGGACAGCTGCACTTGAATCATTCAAGGCCTGCGTTGCATTTGTTTGAGCTTTTGACACACCGCTTTCTGTACCAGAAATATCTCTCTCAATATCTTTCAAATTTTGTTCGTAATTTATTTCAAATTCTTCGTCCCATCGGTTACTAGGTGGTCTATATCGCACGTCTTTCACCTCACTGATATTAAAATAAAAAGAAGCGTCAGGATTCTTTTGAAGAAATTGCTAATTCAAGCAATTTTTCCATTTCTTCCATACGCTTCTTCATATCTTCTAGTTGTTGTTCTTGAGTAGGATTTTCTATTACTACACTAATAAGAGTAGTACCCTCGATCTGTTCTAACTCTCCATCTTTTATATAAAATTTATCTAAATTAACTTCTGTCTTTTTATCAATAAGAAAAAAATACTTGAATTGCTTTGTTGGCCTAACGGTAGGGCCTGACAAAATCTCTGTAATTCTTCCATTTTCATCAGCGTTGCAAAACAATTGAATATCATCAACTATAGCCAATGTTATCCCTCCTGCCATATTCCTGTTACACGACCATAAGCCGTTGTATTTGCATTTGATGTCCATATACGGATATAAATAAGCTTAATCCCACTTGAAGGTGTACCTAAATCAATAAGCATTTCCCTCGCTGAATTTTGGCTATTTGCATCTTCGGAGGTAACAGTACTTGAAACTAAAGCCCATCGTTTCCAACCGTCAAACCCTTCATAACTTTGTTCGACGCTCATGTAAGCTGTACCGCCACCACTTTGATACAGAGAAGTATTCACTCGTAAATAACGGCCCTGATGTCTAAATACATAGGCTTGAAAATCTTTTGAAGTGGTAGCATTTGTATAGCATGACCGTGGAGCTACTGTTACTTCTGGAGAAGTAAACTGCGGTGTCATACCCTGGATTGTAAAGTCATATTGCGGAATACCATCAATGATAAAATAAGCACCATCAGGACGTTTAATTCGAATGGCTCCGCCTCCTATTTCAATAAGGCCGGCTGTAATTTTCACATATTTATTTATGTCATTTGGATCCATTGCTAAAAATTCGTTTCCATCCCAGAAGAAATATGATTCCGTTCCGATGATTTGAATATTATTTGTATAGACAGCTCCAGCTGTAAGAAGGTTTGTGTTAATTCCAAATGCAGTAATAGCATTCTCGAATGTAACACCACCATCTGTTGAAATACCTAGTCCAGCACTATTTAAAACAACCATTAGGTTAGGATCATTCTTACTGACAGCAACAATACCATTATCAAAAATTAATTCAGTCTGCGCTTTCTTTAAAGCATCTGTTGCCAGTTTTACAGCTTCATCAAGTACGTTATAAGGGATTTTAGCTCTACCTTCAAACAAGTTTTTAAGTTGTTTTACTGCATCGCTCATTTGAGATTGATAAGATTCTTTAATACTTTTGTTTGCTAAGGTAACACTGAGAGAAATAAGATCTCCATTCACATCGAATACTTCTTGTATCTCTACAATTCGTGTTTCAATATTCAAGTCTAATCGCTCATCAATAACAAATATCCGGTCACCCTCATTAGGCTGTGCTTGCTCATATCCCTGTTTGCGCAAATCTGCTATATCAATAGTGATAGAAACACTCAAAGACTCATCGACTTCTTTTTTGATACGGGTATATAGAGATTCTTGTTTTGTGTATGTCTCGTCCCTAACTGGAGGATGATGTTTAATACCAATCCCAGGAATAGCAGCTAAAGGACTTGTGTATTCAGCTGTACATTCATACATTTCATCACCGACTAATGCGCGATAAAGATGAATAATGTTTCCATCCAATAAGTAATTATGGGGTTTTACATTGCTTCCCTTTGTATAGGGATTGTTACTGTCCTTACCTTTAAAAGTGACAATCACGGTATACGTTTTATTCTCAAGACCTCGAAAGATTTCATATGTCTGTTGTTCAGCTACTACACCCTTGTAAGTAGAAATGGTCTTTGCTTTATCTTCATCAATCTTAAACTCCCATTTTCCACCTAAGAAATGAGCAAGTGTCGTAAAAGAAAAGCCTGTTCCTTGGAAAGTAAAAGAAAAACTAGCCCCTTCAGTTTCGGTAGCTAGTTTATTTTGTCCTGGTTCAGTGTAGTAAGTACCTGAACGTGTTTTGTAAGGTATGGAGTCAGTACTTAGTGTATCTTGAATTTCTTTTAATTTTCCATATCCGCGAGCAAAGGTAGAAAAGTTTGTAGCATCTGTTTCTATGACAATATCTTTTAAATTTAATTGGTGACGATAATGAAAATCGGTATCTCGACCAATTTGTTTGTGAAGGTAGACTATTTTTCCTTTCACTTCAAATTCAGCTTCATATTGAGTGAGTACCTTTTGGAAAAGATCTAATCTAGAAGAGTCACCAAAGTTCTCCATATCTTGAGCTAAAAAAGTATCGACAATAACAAAGCTGTAGCCGCTCCCTGCAAAAACAATATTAAGTCGAGCTTGAAACGTCATGGAACCACTATACGTTTCATAAATCCAATCGTCTCTCATATCAATAAAAAAGCGATGAACAGCTTTAAGCTCCCTCATCGCTTTTTTTCCTCTTGGCTTTGCTCGAGGAATCATGACAACATATTCTTCACCATCAAATCCTACTTTCCAATGATGATCAAGTTTATTGAAGTACTCTTTGTTCCAATCCTCTTCAAACAAAGACAAAGAAATTTCTTTTTCACCATTCACTCGTCTTGCACGATCTACTACAGATTGAGCAAAATACTGTTCGCCATATAAATCCTCTATATACATCGGCTCCATCTATTATCACCCCTTGTAGTAAAACCGAAAATCGAATGTAATGTTTTTTATAGAAGAAGCTCCTGTTAATTCAAAGTCATTCCAGCCTTGATTTAATTTAATAATCATCCGGTTCGTATTACGATAAATACTCAAGCTGTTTTTGATTGCTCTAGTTTTAGAAAGACGAATTTTATCATTAACTGTTGCTGTACCATCATACCTCCACGTATCTCCTGTAGTTTTATTAACTAACTGTAGATATTGGCTGCAAGCAGCTTCAATTGTGATTTCCAGCTCACAATATCTAGGATCTACAACAACGTTACCAGGATTGTAAACGCGGAAAGTAGAGGTGTTAAAAACATAAGGTGTATCATCTGAGATTAAACCCATTCCTAATTGCCACCAAGGCGTGTCAAATGTTTGAGGTATTAGGGATGTGTTAATTGATTCTGCAAAAGGTAAATCATATGTTTCAAATGGAACAGTAAACTTACTAACCCTTTGGTTAATACGTTCTGGTGTCCATTCACTACTGACTACAGCATGCCACCGTTTCCCAACCTGTTCTTCTTGAACTACATAATATGGTTTTGTAGGATCAAACAAATCAAACAGTTTGCTACGAAATAATGAGTGAGTATTAAAATTAGTGCCTCTTACCCAAAAATCAGCATCGAATTTACGCGCTCCTAAATCTGTTCCAGTCCGTATTAAACCAGGTCTGCCTGTTACTTTATCCGTAGTGTGTTCAGGGGATAAAGAAGACGGTCTAAAACTTAACCCTATTAGACCGTACTTCGATAGATCTACCTCATTCATTTCTTCATCAAATAATCGAATCATCATTTATTCCCCCAAACCTTACGGATACTACCGCTTATTGCTTGTTCATTTTCGATAAAATCAATTAATGCTTCACCATCAAGCTCAGCTGTAAAACTTGTAGATTTATCAGCAATTTTTTGCAATAATTCTTCCACTCTTCTCAATATAGAAATGACTTCATTATTGTTGTATTGTCCTTGTGACGTTCCATAAGGATTAGAAGACTGGCTAATTTCTTTTCCAGCTAACGCTATTAGCTTCATCGCATCTGTTCTATTGCTATTTGATCCTGCGTACTCTTTGATGAAATCTTGAACACTTGACCAGACCTTTGTTCCTTTAGGCAGGTTATTGAACAATGTAGGTTTATCTGGACTAAATCCTAATTGTCTATTTGGTAACAAGAAAGGCTCTACCTCGTATCCATCTCCTAAGAGTGCGTCGCCACCGATGTGATACTTAGTACCGTTCTTGTACTTTCTTTTTCCTGTTGGGCCCCAGCCTCGCTTGCCCGCGGGGTTGTTCTGCCTCCATTTTGTGTTATTAAACCATGCTAACAACTGGTCATAACCTGAATAAATATTGTTATGCCCTTTTACTGCATAGGCACGGAAGGTCTGAGGAATGTACTGGAGCAACCCTCGTGCCGGATTTCCCGCCGCTGTATTAACGTCCCATACAGCGCTTGATTGAGTAATCTTTTCATTACCGCCACTTTCGCGTTGAATCTGAGCAAGAATAGCATTGACATCTCCACCAGAAACCCACTCTTTCATTGCCGCTGCAGCTTTAAGAATAACAGGTCTCCATCTTGCAACGCCTTTACCTTTTGGAGCAGCTACACTTGCACCAAAATCACCAAACATTCTTTTAATGAAATTTACTGCCCCATCCTTAATCTTGGTTACACCAGACTTAGCAAGTGTTCCCATAAGCCCACCAACACTAGGCATTTTTAAATTCAGGGAATTAAACACCTTATCAAGTAGTTTCTTAGGATTATCAATATAAGAATAGATATCTTCTAGTGCATCAGATGCTTTTTCTTTAGCTGCGCCAGCTACTTCCTTACCTTTGTTAACAGCCTTTCCAGCATTGTCTTTTGTCCAGTCCCAAGCTTTTTTAGCGCCATTAGCAAATGGATTAGTTCCTTTTTTATACATAGGTGCAGCTGAAAAGAACTGTCTCGTTTGCTTACCGCTTAAAACCTGCGTATCTTTTGGCATATTAGGAATAAGGGTTGTTCTGTTTGGGCTTAGAAACATACTTCCATTAGGCAAAAGAAGTAATTCGTTTTCTCTACCATCACCTACAAAAGCTGGTCCATCTTCTGGATGTCCATCTGTACCGTTCTTATAACCTGGAATGTTTAAGGCAGGAATTTTATTCTTTTTATCAACGCCAATCTTATCAAGAACAACATTGATTCCCTTTTGAGTAATTGTATTGATGACTGTTTCAAGACCACCAGCTAGTTTTTGACCGATAGCAGTAACGCCATCTTTCACTTTTCCAGCCATTGACTTAATACCAGAACCAATTTTTCCAGGTAAAGCTTTTGCGCCGTCTACAATATCTTTGAAAATTTTTGACGTTTTATCCTTAATATTTGTAAACATTTCAGTCGTTTTGTTACGCAAAGTAGTCCAAGAATTTACTACTCCATCTTTGGTTTTAGATGCTGCATTTGTGACCAAAGTTTTCGTTCCTGACCACATTCCTGATAAGAAATTTTTCACCCCGTTAAAAATACCCGTAGTGGTACTTTTCAAGGTATTCCATGAGCCTTTGACAGCATTTACTATGGTAGATGCTGTTTTAGTAAACATACCCTTCAAGAAATTCCATATGCCTACTAAGAAGGACTTATAAGCGTTAAAAATGGTTGTTGTTACAGACTTCAATAAGTTCCAGGCATTAACTACCACATTTTTTGCCGCTCCTGCACCAGATGAAAATAAGGATTTCAAACCATTCCACAAGCCAACAAAGATACCACTGAATCCGCCAATAAAGACTTTCCCTAGTGAGAGTAACTTTCCGAACATTTGAAGCTGCACGTAATTCCAGATTATTTGAATCGAACCAAAAAATATATCTTTCAGTCCTGACCACATCTTAGAAAAATCTCCTGTAAACAATCCTGAGAAGACTTTAACCAAACCCATAATGACCTTTAGACCGCCATCTATGATGCCCTTAATATTGCCCCATACTGACTTGACTATCATCAATACAAACGGAAACACAAATTTAAATACCCCTAGTAGTATATTTAAACCTGTTTTAACTATCGGAATAATAACGGACATGACAGATTGAAAAACAGCAGATATACCAGACCAAATGTTTTTCAATGCTTGCATGATCTGAGTACCGTTATCAGCCCAAAATTGCTTTATCATTGATAGTTTTTGCTGTATGAATGAGGTCACGGCTGTTAATGCTGAGGCGATATATGGTTTCAAAAAAGCAAAAACTTGCATTGCTTTTGTTTTTATTGACTCCCATGCATTATTTATAAAATTCCGGAAGGTATCTGATTTCTTATACAATGTTACAAACCCGATACCTAGTAAGGTTAAAGCTCCTATAACTATCCCAACTGGTCCAGTTAACTCTGTAAGACCAATTCTCAATATGTTAAAAAAGCCTCCTGCCCTTGCAATATACGGAAGTAGCGTTGAAAATCCTGATACTATGTTGCCAATAAAGCCAAGCAGCACACCACCTACAACTAATAAAGGTCCTATTGCAGCAGTAATTCCAGCGAAGACTATTATTGTCGTTTGTAATGACTTTGGTAAATCGATAAACTTCTGAACTACACCTTGTACGATCCCTGCTAATTTTGTGAGAGCAGGTGTCATTATTTCGCCAATTTTTATTCCGGCTGTTTCAAAGGCTCCACTCATTTCATCAAGGGCACCTTTTAAGTTGTCTTTCATTTTCTTTGCCGATTCCGCTGAAGATCCACCACTTTGTTCAAGTGATTTAGTCATTTTGTCAATATCTTCAGGCCCTGCTTTCATAAGAGAGAGCATACCAGAAACTGCTTCTGTTCCAACTAATGATGATAGCGTAGCAGCCTTTTGCGTTTCAGTTTGCCCTTCCAGCGAAGTAGATAGGTTGTCGATTAATTTTGAGATACCTACAAAGTTGCCTTTAGCATCTGTAATTTCAATGCCCATCTTATTCATTAGTTTACTGTTTTCTTCAGACGGATCTAACAACCCAAGTAATGCAGCACGTAAAGTTGTACCAGCTTGCTCCCCTTGCATACCCGCATTGGTCATAATTCCAATTGCCGCTGATGTTTCTTCTAAACTAACTCCTAGAGCCGCTGCTGGAGGACCTGCATATTTTAAGGCATATTGCATGTCCGTAATATCTGCTGCTGATTGGTTTGCCGTTTGAGCTAGTATATCTGCAACCTTTGTTGCATCTGAAGCTTTCAATCCGAAGATGTTTAATGAGGAAGCCATAACATCTGCTGTTTGAGCCATATCTGCACCTGAAGCCTCTGCTGCTGAGATAACTCCAGGCATGGCGCCTAAAATTTCATTTACACTAAAGCCCATTGCCGCTAAGTTTTCTTGGCCTTTTGCAACTTCACTAGCTGACTTACTTGTAGATGCACCTAAGTCCAAGGCTGATTCTTTTAACTGCTTCATTTCACCTGATGTTGCTTGTGAAATAGCACCTACTTTTGACATCTGTGCTTCAAATTCTATCGATGTTTTGGTAGCTGCAGCACCTATTCCTACAATGGGTGCTGTTACAGATAACGAAAGGCTTTGTCCCATAGATTTCATCTTTTGACCAACGTTCGTCAGACTAGAACCCATTTCATTTAACTTCGTACTCATCTTACCTAAAGTAGATTCATTGACTCGTTGTTCTTCGCTGAAATCATGTAATTCTTGTGCAGCCTTATTCGCATCACGGGTTAGATTTTGGAGTTTAGCAGATTCATTATTAAAATCTTTAGCTGCATTTTGAGCCTTAATGGAACCTTCTCCATGTACCTCAACCATCTTTTGATAAGTCTGTCTGGCCTTTTCTGTCATTGCCCGCTGGACTTCTAATTTCTTGTTTAATCCATCTACTTTATCTTGATATAATCCAAGCGATTTTTCACCACGTTCAAAAGCTGATAAATTAGCTTTCATCTCACTATTTACTAAACGCATTTTCGAACGTAACTGAGTCATGCCCGTATCGACTCCGAGTGTGTTTAAATCTAAGCCAATAGATAAACCTTGAATCCTTTCTGCCATTATTCACACTCCTTTGATAAAAAAACAAAAAAACTTAACCGCCACCAAATGCAGCAATTAAGGATTGAGTTTGCTTAGGTTTATTTTGTTCATGCAATAGATCAATCATATAGGCATAAGGAAAGTTCAACACTTCGTTGACATCTTTACCTTCCTTTATTGCAGATAGAACAAACTTATCCATATACTCAGCTTGTTTTTCAGGTGTATAATCTTCGTCAGTTAGTTCTTCTGCGCCAAAAACTTTTTTGTTTCATCACTCTGGTGACCTTGGGCTACAAAATTAATTTGATCTTGGATTTCCTCCATAGCATCTGGAGCATGTAGACGATCAAGTAAATCATCCTTTGTAAACTGTTCACCATAAATGTCTCGCGCAACAAAACTAATTAGTTCCTCTGCCATATCAACTTCAGTCTCTGCTGTAGCTTTTTGCATACGAGCACTTAATTTTGTTGCTTCAAGCACTACTCGAAATGGAATAAAAGGCGATGAAAAAAATGTTTCCAATACAACTTCTCCATTTTCTAATACTGCTTTTCCTTCTGCGTCTGTTTTAGCTAGTTTGATAATGTTACGTTTTAAATTTGCCATTTTATTAATTCCCTTCTGTGTTTAAATTTAATTAAATAAAGGAGCAGGCTTTCGCCTACTCCTGCTCGTCTAATTCTTGTTCTTCTAATTCTTCAATTTCATCTTTTGTTAGTGGTACCTCTTTAATTACCGGTCTACCTTGTTTATTTGCGTTACCTAATAACTCATTTAATCTTTTTTTTGTAGGTTTTTTACTTTCAGGACGAGGGTAAATATCTCCCTCAGTGTAAATTTTGTCACTGTCCTTTAAGTCTTTAAAATCTTTAATAGCTACATATTTTACGTGTTTAGTCATTTATTACACTCCTTCAGGTTCTGTTGTACCCGTAGGGAATGCTTTACCAAAAACCTTCATAAAGATAGCATCTCGATTTGTTGTTTCTCCCTTTTTGTCCACACCAAAAATTGCTGACTTTTCTTCAGTGAATCCAGTCACTTTACGATCCATGAATTGACCTTCAATTTCATCAGAAGAGAACTCTACTTTACCTTCTTCTTTTGATTTACCTTCAATTTTAGGACGAGTGAAAATACCTTTTGGTAGACCGACATATTCACGAGAACCATCTTCATACGTCTTAGCAAATACAGCAGCTAAGTATGGTGGCGTATCTGAACTACCCATTGCTGTAAGTCCATCTACAACTTCTAGTCCTAAAATCTTTTGTTTGTCCTCTGTAGGGAGTTTATGGAACTTACCTGTAACAGTAATGTCACCCGCTGATACGGCCATTTCTGCTGTTTTGTTATCACCAGAAGCTTTTGTGATTTCTTGAGGCATTTCTACACCAATCTCTTGTAAAAACATTACATGTTCAACACTTAATGCAACATCATCAGCTCCCAGAATACCATAGTAGAATGAATCTACACCTGTTGATGATTTATAGCTTTTTGTTTCTGCCATTATTAATTACCTCCATTACATCAAATAATTTTTCCCTCGATAACGTCTAGCGTCTCGATAGATACCTGTGTCTTTATCCCATTCATCAAGGCCCGTACCATATTGACCAAAACTTAATTCTTCATATAAGACTTTTCGTACTTCTCTTGCAATATTTTCTGTAAGATCCATATCTAATGACCATACTTCAATTTGATAAAAATACTCTTCTGCAAGCCATTTGTTATCTGCAAAATCAGTAGGTAAAGGTGTGTCAATTGCATCGATGACAATATAAATACCCTCAAATTCATCTAAGTCTGGATACTCATAAAACTTAATATCACATGACTTTTCTTGAATAAGAGGGTTATTATTTAAAGTATTATAGATTTTCCACTTCATTAAATCCCTCTCCTTACAGCTTCTTTTACTGCTGCATGGAAAGCATTCTCTGCATTACGCAAAGCCCTAGCGATAGCTCCCTTACCTTTAGGCCTAGGATTTTGAACAGTCCCCCACTCATTAAGGTGTATAATGCGGTAACGTTCTTTAGGCCCTCGCCAGTGTATTTTAATTGTGCGTACACCCTTAACGTACACTGGTCTTGAAATTTTAATTTCATCAATAGAGGCTCCGGTATCTTTAAAAGATTCAAACTGGTTCTTTAATTCGTTAACGAAAACCTTTGCTCCATCTTTTAATGCTTGATCACTAATCTTACGTACCTTTTCTTCTCCAAAACGCTTTTCTAAATCAGCCAACAGTTTCTCCATACCTTTAATTTGAACGCTCATGCTGACACCTCAGCTATAATCTTAATAAAATCACGATTCTGTATATCAGGAATGGTTTGTCTAATATTAAATACTAACTTTTCATGCTCAGGTGTATGAACCTGTACATAGTGTTTATTTGTAGGAGAAAAAGCGCTCCTTGGATCTCTAATAGAAATAGTTAAATCTGAGAGTGTTCCATTAGCTTTGGCCATTTCTATATCCTTTGACCACACCTGGTCAATTTTCGCCCATGTTTCGTACAATATGGATTTAGGCTTTCCTCCTGGTAGTGGTCCATCATTTTTCGCATACACATAAAAAGTAACTCGTGTTCTTAGTTCACCAGTGTGAATCCTTGGCGGTTTATATTTAAATGGATGCATCTGAACCATCCTCTTCTAGCTCTATTTCGTCTAACGCTTTAGCGATCTTTAGACTATTAATTTCAGTCAAGAAATTATCATTAAAATACTCTAATGCATCATTGTATACGTAACGAGCACGTTCGAAAACGAGCTCTTTAAATTCTTCATCTTGATTGATGTCATAGTCCCCACACGATCTAATTAAAGCTTTTACAGAAGTAGAGAGAATACGTTCTAGGTTGCTATCTTCATAATCTCCAAAGTGCATTCTCTCTTTGAATTGCGTTAATACTTCCGCTGTGATTTCCAATCACATCACCTCGTTATGCTCCAGCAGGTTCTGTTTCTGTTACAGCTAATGTGTAGATAGCTGCCGCTTTATTATCATCCGCTTTACCAAATGCAAATTGCTTAGCTGTATACAGATTGCAATCATCTAAAGCTAATGTTTGGTCATACTTTTTAACTTCTACACCACCACCTGTATATGCATCGTAACGGTCATTAACAAATGCTAATAGTTCACCTTGTGTTTGGAACACTGATTCTGCAATACGTAAATTAAATGGCAATGCAGTCACATAAACTCCATTTGCATTAAGGAATGTATAAAGTGCTTTTACATCCCAAGAATCTACTGGATTAACAACTAGTACTACCTTTCCAGAAACATTAACCGCTTTTCCATTTGATTTTGTTGAGAGATACTTCATGACACCTGATAACTCTTTAACTGTTGTTTTTGAATCAGCAAAAGTTAATGTGCCTTCAACAGACTTCTTAGCGTGACCATTTGTTTGATCAACGGGTGCTTCTAAATCACGAATTAAACCAATAGGCTCATCCTTAACTGGGCCAGCACCATTAATGAATGCTTTTTCTAATGCAACTGCAAATGTTTCTACGATTTGAGCACGAACATAAGCCTCAACCCATGCTGGACCGAATTTTTCAAGGTCTTTTGGAAGTACAACAAATGCTGTTAGTTTTGATTGAGTAATATTTTCTTCTTTAAACGCTGCATCTAACTGACCCTTGATTTCACCAAAAACTTTACCCCATACAGCAGCGCCTTCTGCTTCTGATTTAATAATACGAGTTAGCAAGCCTGCATTTCTTAAATTAATTTCAGAAAGTAAAGGATGATCTGTCGTTAAATCTTCAAAAATACGGTCAACAGTTGTTTCAGGTAGAATTACCTCAGACGTGAAGCCGTCAGACTGTACAACTTCATTGAAAAATTTCATTTCTTTTGACGTTAGTACATTAGCTCCGCGAGCAACCAATACACTACGATCTGCATTATCAATATTGATTTGTTCAGTGATTTGAGTTTTCAAAGAGTTAACTAATTCTCCTTGCATCTCATTCCAAGCAGTTTCAATTTGCTCTGGTGTGGAATTTTCATTTTTCACTACTTCCGCATAGTTCTTTCTTGCATTTTCGTAAGCTTCTGTATGATTGTTTAATTTAATAGTCATTCTTTCATTCCTCCGATTTTAAACAATTAAAAAATGAACCCTTTACGCTTTACCTGTGTATGTACAGGTTGCTTAGGTTCATTTGATGGATTGTTATTTGATTGTTTTAACTGATTAGTGACAGAAACAGTAACCGTATTTATAATTTGTTGCAGCTGCTCATCAGTAATGCCTTCTTGAGTATCATCTTGTTTTTTAGATTCAAGCTTATCAGCAAATCCTTTTTCAACTGCTTCTTCAGCTGTCATCCAAGTTTCATTTTCAACTAATTCAGCAATTTCATCGCGTGTCTTACCTGTTTTCTCCTGGTAAATAGAAACGATAGACTCATCATAAGTTTCAAGAGCATTAAGCGTTTTCTTAATATCTTGCTTAGTTCCGTAAGCGAATGTAGCTGCTTCATGAATCATCATCCTAGAACCAGTACGCATAATAACCTCATCTGCCCCCATAGCTATAACGGATGCAGCAGATGCAGCTAATGAAGTTACTTCCACAATTACATGCTTATCTAAATCTTTTAGATAGTTATAAATTCCAATACCATGATCAGCATCGCCACCGCCGCTATTTAATTTAATGCGTATTGTTGATGCAGTAACATCTTGCAAAGCATTTCGAACATCTTCAGCACTTGTAGCTGTGAAAAACCAACCACTTTGACCAATAGCGCCAGCAATAATCAT
>Ga0268252_1000573_pt1 | contig 23309 bp, 22 predicted proteins | sample AgamicMgSfrz_FD_200244 | JGI IMG/M metagenome (GOLD analysis project Ga0268252, IMG submission 200244) | Agave microbial communities from Guanajuato, Mexico - Mg.Sf.rz (v2) (version 3) | ecosystem: Host-associated > Plants > Phyllosphere > Phylloplane/Leaf | place: Guanajuato, Mexico | collected... | reverse complement strand
GCCTGAATACACGTAGACTCCTGTGGGATTAGCGAGACAGCCTGAGACCCTGCAGGCCAAAGGCCGAAGCGGCTCAGCGCGAGCCCCACGGAAAGCGAAGTGTATTCAGGCTGCGGGTAATGACAGCTGAAACAGCTTTTTTACAAGCCGATTAAAAAGCCAAACAATCATACAAATTTCCGTGTAATTGTTTGGCTTTAACTTTGGCTGGAATACTTTTGTCCCAGTCTCATTATTAACTGCAAAAAAACAGCAATGTCAGGAGGAGCGATATAGCTTAAATGTACTTTTTCTACATGAAACTGCACTCGTAAACCATACTAATAGATGAGGTGATAAATATGATGCCAGAAGTTACTTGTCCAGAATGTTCCCATCAAGAAAAATTGGAAAATGTTCTTACCGCACAGTCTAATCAGAATGTGATTTTTCAATGTCCACATTGTCGATTAGTTGTAAGGAATATAAAAACGAGTAAGGGTTAAAAGAGCATTCAGCCGAAAACTATGGTAAAATAAAGTATAAATATATTTTGTGAGGAGTTTTCGGCTATGATAAGTTTGCACAGCGAAGAGTTTTTAAACATCACTTTAAAGGATTTATTAATTCCATCTGAGCGAGTAGCACATGTCCAGATAGGAAATAGTTTAGAACACGCTCTGCTAGTCTTAACAAAAAGTGGATACTCAGCAATACCCGTATTAGATGCTCATTATAAACTCTATGGTTTAGTAAGTACACCGCTTATTATGGAGAGCATATTAGGATTAGAAAGAATCGAATTTGAGAAGCTTGAAGAAATAAAAGTGGAAACAATTATGAATACGGTGATACCAAGAGTTAAGAGCAGTAGTTCTGTATTACATACGATTAAACATTTAGTCGACCATCCTTTTATTTGTGTGGAAACGGAAGATGGCTATTTTGATGGGATTTTAACAAGAAGGGCAATATTAAAGCGACTTAATATTTACTTGCACCAAAACAATCAAAATTAATCTTAACACGTCTTATTCCTTCACCTACTGTTGCCGCTCTTGTCTACCTCTTCATTAGAGTTGTATCCCTCTTTTGATAATAATTTTTATTTATGAGGATAATGTCATGTCAATAATTTCTGAATTACAATTATTAACGGTTCTTTCTCAGGAAATGAATATGAGAAAAGCAGCTGAAAGACTTTTTGTCACACAACCAGCTCTTTCTCAAAGACTGCAAAATATTGAGAAAGACTGGGGAACACCATTATTTATAAGGTCGCAACGAGGACTATCCCTCACCGCTGCAGGAGAATTAGTAACAAAATTTGCAATGGAAACACTTAAGAAAGAAGAAGAAGTGAAGGAATCCATACATGCTTTTAAAGAAGAAGTGTATGGAACATTAAAAATTGCTGTCGCAAGTATTGTTGGACAGAATTGGCTTCCAGAAGTGTTAAAAAGATTTGTTGAACGTTATCCTCAGGCAAAGATATCATTAGTAACTGGCTGGAGCAGCGATATAATGAAATCTCTTTCTGAGGATAGTATGCATATAGGTATAGTTAGAGGCGTTGCTGATTGGAAAGGCGTTAAAATGCATTTATTTGATGATCCTCTTTATTTAGTGGATCGGGAAATTGCTAAGTTAGAAGATATAGGTTTGACTAATCGACCATTTATTCAGTTTAAAAGTGATTCTAACTACTATGAAGAAATACAAGTTTGGTGGCACAGAAACTTTCAGATGCCTCCAAATAACACAATTGTCGTGGATCAGATTGAAACATGTAAACAGCTTTCTTTTAATGGTATTGGTTATAGTATTTTGCCTTCGATTGCATTAAGAAAAGCAGACGAGACACTATCTAGAATCCCGTTGTATAATGATCACAATGAACCGATAACAAGAGGAACCTGGTTAATTGGTTATGAAGCAACTTTTCAATTAAAACAAGTACAAGCTTTTTTAGAAATTGTTAATGAGTATCTAGAAGAAGAAAAAATGGGAAAAGAAATAGACCGGTGATAAAGTTAATGATTATGGCTTGTTTTCATCAATTTTGTTTGGTAAAGTAATTTTTAGTGTTGTATATATACATAATGGAGGTTTTAATAATGAAAATGATGGATGCAAATGAAATTATTTCATTTATTCAAAATAGTACAAAATCTACACCGGTAAAGGTATATGTGAAAGGTGATTTGTCAGCAGTTAATTTTGGGGAGAATATCCAAACATTTATTAGCGATAATTCTGGTGTGATTTTCGGAGAATGGGCAGATATTCAAACTGTAATCGAAGGAAATAAGGATAAAGTAACAGATTATGTGATTGAAAATGATCGCAGAAACTCTGCTATTCCTTTATTGGACTTAAAAAATATTAAAGCTCGTATTGAGCCAGGAGCTATCATTCGCGATCAAGTAGATATCGGGGACAATGCAGTAATCATGATGGGTGCTGTTATTAATATTGGCGCTGTAATTGGTGAAGGCACAATGATTGATATGGGTGTTATTATGGGTGGACGAGCTACTGTAGGAAAGAACTGTCATATTGGTGCAGGTGCTGTATTAGCAGGTGTCATCGAGCCCCCTTCTGCAAAGCCAGTAATCATTGAAGATGATGTATTAGTTGGTGCAAATGCAGTAATCGTTGAAGGAGTAACAGTTGGAAAAGGCTCTGTAGTTGCTGCAGGTGCGATTGTATTAGAAGATGTTCCAGCTAACACATTAGTTGCAGGAGCTCCTGCGCGTGTCGTGAAAGAAATAGATGATAAAACAAAATCAAAAACGGAAATTATGCAAGAGTTACGTCAACTATAATTTTTCGTAAAAAGCGTGGAGAAAGTTCCACGCTTTTCTTATAGAAAAATTAAAATCGCACTTAGAAAGTTAATTGGAGAATGGAAGGAAGAGTAGGGATTTGTATGGGGAATAAGATTGATTTAATCAAAATTCGCAGAGATTTGCATAGAATTCCAGAGCTTGGATTTAGAGAATTTAAAACACAGCAATATTTGCTTGGAGTTATACAAAATTTATCCAATGAACGTGTTGAAATTAAAACGTGGAGAACAGGGATAATTGTTAAAATTCATGGACACAATCCAACGAAAACAATTGGTTATCGTGCAGATATCGATGGTTTGCCAATTATAGAGGAAACCGGATTAGAATTCCTATCAGAGCATCCGACAGAAATGCATGCTTGTGGCCATGATTTTCATATGACGATTGCTTTAGGCGTGCTTGCTAATATAATAGAAAGTCCTCTTAAAGATGATGTAGTATTTATTTTTCAGCCTGCTGAAGAGGGACCAGGCGGAGCTGAGCCCATGCTACAAAGTCAAGAGTTAAAAGAGTGGATGCCTGACATGATTTTGGCTCTTCATGTCGCCCCAGAATATCCAGTAGGAACAATTGCTATTAAGCCTGGTCTACTATTTGCTAATACTTCTGAGCTTTTTATTGATTTAAAAGGGAAAGGAGGGCATGCTGCATACCCACATCTAACCAATGATATGGTGGTTGCTGCATGCAGTCTCGTTTCCCAGCTTCAGTCTGTAGTATCAAGAAATATTGATCCACTTGATAGTGCCGTTGTAACAATTGGAAAAATTACAGGCGGAACTGTCCAAAATGTCATTGCTGAAAATGCGCGGCTGGAAGGGACAATGCGTACTCTTTCTAGTGAAGCAATGGAAAAAGTCAAAAAACGAGTTCAATCCTTAGTAAAAGGAATCGAAATTGGCTATGATTGTGAATGTACAATTGATTTTGGAAGTGGCTATTATCAAGTGTATAATAACGAGCCGCTAACGAGAGAGTTTATGGACTTTGTCCAGCAGGAGACAGAAGCAACTATATTTGAGTGTAAAGAAGCAATGACAGGGGAAGATTTTGGCTATATGTTAAGGGATATCCCTGGATTTATGTTTTGGCTTGGTGTGGACTCTCCATATGGATTACATCATAGTAAACTTGATCCGAAAGAAGATGCTATACAATTAGCTGTAAATACATTGACCGCTTATTTAGTGACAAAAGGTAATTAATTACCTTATTAAATAAAATGCTAATTACAAGCGAAGACTTTAGGCTGCGGGTAACAGCAACAAACTTCATAGAACATCCTTTTTAAAACGAATAAAAAAAGCCCGAACAATTATACGAACCTTCATTAGCATGTACGCATAATCGTTCGGGCTTATTTGGTTAAAAATACTTATGTCTTAGCCTCAAGCTTTTTTAATTACTATTATCTAAAAGAACGGGTGTTTCCGGAAATTGAATCCCATTTTTATCAAGAGCTATTTTTAATTCTTGTCTAATTAGACGTTCCATACCCCATTGCTCCATATTTTGCGTTTTTGCGATGATTCTTATTGTAATGGTACTTGGTCCTAAGTCTTGGATACCGATGACGCTTGGTCCATCGGTGATAACTGGGTTTTCTTTGGCGAGACGTTCGCAGACTTGATTCAGTATTTCCATTGTTTTCGGTAAATCGTTACTCAAAGATATATCTATATCCACTAAAGCCTGCATTTCACCGCGGGAATGATTACTAAGCTGTGTTATTTCTCGATTCGGAATAAAGTGTAACGTTCCATCACCAGCTCTAATTTGGGTTGTTCGAAGCCCGACTTGTTCAACGGTACCTGAAAACTCTCCTATTGTTACAAGTTCCCCCACATCCAATTGTTTTTCTAATAGAATAAAAAATCCTGAGACTAGATCACTAACTAAACCTTGAGCGCCAAAACCAACTGCTAATCCAATAATACCTGCCCCAGCTAATATTGCTGTTGCGTCTATTCCTAATAATTGAAGAATGGTAATGACAAGAATGAAAAATAAAACATAGGTAATTAGATTATTTGTTAAGCTTTCTAAAGTAAAGGCTCTTCCTTGAGAGATAGAGTTCTTTTGAATATAGGTTTCAAACAATTTATTAATTAGCTTCTTTGCCATTTTTTTTATGAAAAGATAGCTTAGTAAGATTAAGAGTATTTTTAATGCTAACAGGGAAGTATCTAAAAGAAGTTCTCCCCAATGAATGTTTTGAATATAAGTACTTAGTTCGTTTAAATAAATCATTTTGTGTTATACTCCTTTTTAGAAAAAATAACGTTATCAAGTTTTTTCTTTTTATTCCCTCTTGTTAATGTGATAAACTTGGCTTTATATTCTAATGTTTTTAGTAAGGAAAGAAGGTAACTAATCTGTGAAAATAGGTGATCAATTTCCAAAATGGAGCGCACCGACAATGTGGATAAATGGGGAAGTTAAGCAGCCAGATGAACGAAAGGATAGAGTAACTTTAATCCATTTTTGGTCTGTAAGCTGCTATTTTTGTAAAAGAGCTTTGCCAGAATTAAATCAATATAGAGAGCTTTATAAAGATATACTTACTATTATCTCAGTGCACTTTCCACGAACAGAGCATGATTTAGATATTGAATCGATAAAAAAGACTGCGGAACAGTATAATATGACACAATCCATTTATGTAGATCATGACTTTCAATTAGCTAAGGCTTTTTCGAATGAATATGTCCCTTCCTACTATTTATTTGATAGAAAAGGGACATTACGTTATTACCAAGCTGGTGGAAGCAATTTAAAAATGTTAGATACCCGTATTAGCCGTGTAATTAATGATATACCGTAGAAAATTGATTATCTTTAGGGAATTGTAAACTTAATGATGAGAGTGTATATTTACTAAACGATTTAATGTTATAATAATGACGTTTACTTATATGAAATTTTTACGATTGTTGGAGGATTTTATAGTGAAAAGAGCATTTGCGGTTATTGGCCTAGGAAGATTTGGCGGCAGTATTTGCAAAGAATTGACCGAACTAGGTATGGATGTAATGGTTATTGATAAAAGTGAAGAAAAAGTAAATGAATACGCAAATCTAGTTTCACATGCAGTTGTAGGGAATGCAGTAGATGAAACAGTGTTAAAAAGTCTTGGAATCCGTAATTTCGACCACGTTATTGTAGCGATAGGGGAGGATATTCAAGCAAGTATTTTGACAACCTTGATGTTAAAGGAACTTGGTGTGAAAAATATTACTGTTAAAGCTCAAAATGACTATCATGAGAAAGTATTAAGTAAAATAGGGGCAGATGCAGTTGTTCATCCAGAAAGGGATATGGGCAAGAGAATAGCTCATAATATTGTTTCAAATAATGTCCTTGATTATTTAGAACTGTCTGATGAGCACAGTATTGTAGAGATTAAAGCTAGTCATAAATTAGATGGTCGATCTATTATTGACTTAGACATTCGTGCAAGATATGGCATTACTATAGTAGCGATAAAAAGAGATAGGGAAATTATTGTATCTCCTCAAGCTTCAGAACCAATAAGAGAAAAAGATATTTTAATTGTTATTGGAGCAGATTCTGATATTAATCGTTTTGAAAAAAAGGTAATGTCCTAACAAACAAAAAAGAGCTAATTGTTTTTAACCTGAACAATTAGCTCTTTTTTTGATTTGTTAAACTTCCATAATGATAGGAAGGATCATTGGTCTTCTTTTTGTTTTTTCATAAAGGAATGGAGAAATGGTATCAATAATCTCATTCTTAATTTCAGACCATTGGGTTGTTTTACGTTCCATTACTTTATTTAGATGTTTACTTATTAATGCCTGTGCATCATTGATTAGATCGCCAGATTCACGCATGTACACAAATCCTCTAGAAATAAGGTCAGGTCCAGCAGCGATTTTGAAGTCATTCATATTAATGCTTACAACGACAACTACTAAGCCCTCTTCTGAAAGAATTCGACGATCACGTAATACGATATTACCGATATCACCAATTCCGCTGCCATCTATATAAACATTTCCAGATGGGATTTTACCAGCAACTTGTGCAGTATCACTTGAAAGTGCCAATACTTCACCATTGTCCATAATAAAGCAATTTTCCTCTTTTACCCCGCAATCAACAGCCGTCTGTGCGTGTGTTTTTTGCATTCTAAATTCTCCGTGGATTGGCATGAAGAATTTAGGCTTTATTAATCGAAGCATTAACATTTGTTCTTGCTGTCCGCCGTGACCAGAAGTGTGAATATTGTTAAGTGGTCCATGAATTACCTCAGCGCCAGCACGATAAAGCATATTGATTGTTTTATTAACACTAAGTGTATTACCTGGTACAGGATTAGAAGAGAATACAACAGTATCTCCAGGGATAATTTGAATTTGTCTATGTGTTCCATTAGCAATTCTTGATAAAGCAGCCATTGGTTCCCCTTGGCTTCCTGTACATAAAATCACTACTTGATTAGCAGGTAGTCGATTAATTTGTTGAGGATCCACAAATGTTTCCTTCGGAGCCTTAATAAAACCAAGCTCTAAGCCAATATTAATAGCAGCCTCCATGCTTCGTCCAAATACAGCTATTTTACGACCGAATTCTACAGCAGCATCTGTTACTTGCTGTAATCGATAAATATTGGAAGCGAAAGTAGCAAAAATTAATCTGCCATCAGCTTTTATAAACGTATCATGAATACTTTTTCCAACTTTTTTCTCGGACATTGTAAAATTAGGCACTTCACTATTTGTACTGTCTGATAATAAGCACAATACTCCTTCTTTACCAATCTCAGCCATTTTGGTTAAGTTTGCAGGTTCACCAACTGGAGTAAAATCAAATTTGAAGTCTCCAGTGTGAACAATGTTTCCTGGTGGAGTTTTAACAACAATACCATAAGAATCAGGAATACTATGTGTCGTTCTAAAGAAGGAAACAGATGTTTTTCTAAATTTAATAACATCATCTTCTTGAATTTCGTGCATAGTAGTTTGGCGTAATAATCCATGTTCTTCTAGTTTATTACGAACAAGAGCTAACGCTAATTTACCTCCGTAAAGAGGAATGTTAACTTGTCTTAAAAGGTAAGGAATACCACCAATATGGTCTTCGTGACCGTGCGTGATAAATAAGCCTTTAATTTTGTCTACATTCTTCTCTAAAAAAGAATAGTCAGGAATAACATAGTCAATTCCTAAAAGCTCGTCCTCAGGAAATTTAATTCCAGCATCAATTAAAATAATCTCGTCTTGAAACTGGACACCATAGGTATTTTTACCGATTTCCCCTAGTCCACCCAGGGCAAATACAGCAGTTTGATCGTTTTTTACAAATTTCATTATTCAATCTCCAATACTGTAAAGTCTTCATTTTGTTGTTCATATTCTAAGAATGCACCTTCTACACGAGTTATAAACTCAATATTATATGGTTTTTCTGCTAGTTTTGTTCTAACATCTCTTTCAGATTGACCTTTAACATAAATAGTTCTTGTCTTTTCTCTTACTGGTACCTCTGTTTTTAAATCTTGAAAATATACTTTGAATATCATGGTAATTCGCTCCTTAATCATTTGTATCTGAAAATAATTATATAAAAAAATAACATGTTTTTCATGTTTTTTCTTTTAATAGCAATTGGTATATGAAAGGTTCTTTTTCAGTAAATCAATTTTTTAACTTTATTTAGAAAATGTTGATTTTGTGAAAAAGTTTTTTACCCATAATTTATGTTTGATAAACACCGATAATATTAGACTGTAGACAAACTCCTGAATTTTAGAAATAAAAGTTTGTATATAGGGTATTTATTAATCCCTTTGAAGAGGGAGGTTGTTCGCGCTGAGCCGCGATCTGCTTACAGCCTGCAGAGGCTCAGCTGTCTCGCTCACAGGAGTCTCACTTTTTCCACTACAAGCAACGCATGAAAATTCCATTTAACTTTTTAAAAATCATTTTGTCGACAAACTGAATATTACATATGTTTATGTACTTAGACCTATTATGAAATCGTTATTAAAATAAAAGGTCAGACTCATTACCACAAAGCTTGAATTATATAGTGGTATAACAACCACTATATTAAACAAAACGTGGCATAGGTCGGACCATAAAAATACCCTTCAATTTTTTAAGCTATTGATTTTTTACGCAGTAAATCTTTCCACTGTTTTAAAAGCTTTTTTCTTAGCTTCTTTAACATAGTGGATCATCTCCTTAGTTCTATTTTAAACCATTCTTGTACAAAGTAAAGTCATCTTCTCATTTTATATTTCTTTTTGTAAAAAAATAGTTTTTTTGAGATGGGGTTTTTACCGATCCAATCTTTTAAAATTGAAGGTGATTTTACATTTATTTATCTAACAATAGAATGGTTCGTTCATAAGGCTCTTTAACAAAAGAAACTAAACTATATTCTACGACATTTTGAAAACAGCCTTTTATATTCATAGTATATGAATTTTTTTGTAAAATTCTCATGGATAATGTTGGGAATTGTAAAATAGGCTAAAAATGTTAAATGTTTTTTCCTAATTTATTTGAAAGTGGTTTTATTTTTGGGAGCAAGGAAGAGAAGAGAGGCTCGATAATTTCTCTCTATAATCGAACCATAATCAAAGTAAGCAAACACTATACTTATCTTTCTACAGGGATTGCGTTATCAATAGGAAGAAAAGGATCATTTTCATTTATATGATCATAAAACATAACACCGTTTAAATGGTCAATTTCATGTTGAAAAACGATAGCGGTTAAGCCTTTAAGACGTAATTTAACTTCCTTTCCATCCAAATCAATTCCTTTTAATGTAATTCTTGCATATCTTGGTACGTAACCTGGAATGGTTTCATCTACAGAAAGACAGCCTTCTCCTGTAGTTAAATAAGCTTTTTCAATCGAATGGCTGATGATTTTAGGATTGAATAGAGCATAGCTGTATTGTTGGCCATTTTCATCTTTCACGTGAACAGCAATCATCCGCTTTGAAACATTTATTTGCGGAGCTGCTAACCCTACTCCACCTCTTAAACCGTATTTTTCCGCTAATTCGGGATCTTGACTATTTATTAAATATTCCATCATGCTTTTTAAAAGGGCTTTTTCTTCTTCAGTTGGTGGCATGCTAATTTCTGTTGCCACTTTTCTCAATGTCGGATGGCCATCACGAATAATATCTGTCATTGTTATCAAAATAATCACTTCCTTGTTTCTATCTATAAAAGTAGTCTAACAGAGAAAGAATAAAAAGTTAATAAAGAAAACTTCCATTAGTGGAGGGACCTTATCCCCATCATGGTTAATTGTATTTATCGGACCTTTACGAGAGTATTTCAGCACTTAGCTTCCGCGATTTTTCGCAGCTTGGGGCTGGAGATTACTGTTCGTTAAAAGTGGGATAAAAGAGAATAGTACTTTATGCAATAAGATAATTATATATACCCATAATATATTACAGGACAAGCTAATATGTTTATTATATAAAACTAAATTTAAAAGTTGTAAGGATTATTCAGAATGATCTTCACTAAGTGGAGTGAAAATTCATTATTGGGGAATCAATACTGGTATAATTTCATTTTTTCTAGTGAGAACAAACTAATTTTTTAGTATGATTTAGCTTTTACCAACGTTGAGATGAGTAGTAAAACGGTCAACCTTTATTGTAAAAATACAAAAGAATCGATATAGTTATAAGAAAGTGAGGAGGAAACAGATGAAACGAAATGCTTTAATTATTAGCACAATCTTGTTATTTGTGATGATTGCTGCTGGGTGTAATTTTAAGTCTCCGAGTGAGAAAATGTATGAAAAATTAGAAGAAGTAGTTGAGATCGAAAGTGGTTTTGAAGAGCAACAAGAGCCTCTTGTCAACTTAGAGAAGAAAGAACAAGACATCTATTCTAAAATAATTAGTCTCGGCTTAGAAGATATGGATGAAATTACGAAATTATCGGATGAAGCTCTAGAATCCATTGCTAAAAGAAAAGAATATATGGATAAAGAAGCAGAAAGTATAAAGCAGTCCCAAGAAAAGTTCGAAACGATAACAACTGAAATGGAAGATTTAGAAAAAAAGGATGAAAAACAGTTAAAAGAAAAAGCAGATGAGCTATATAAAACAATGATGGCCCGCTATGAGGAACATGATAAATTATACGCTAATTACATAGAAGGGCTTAATAGCGATAAAAAGCTTTATGAAATGTTTAAAGAGGAAGACGTTAGTATGGATGATTTAGAAAAACAAGTGAAAAAAATAAATGATACGTATGAAATGGTTTATGCTAACAATCAAAAATTTAATGAACTAACGAAAAAATATAATGATTTAAAAGTGGATTTCTATAAGGAAGCTGGAATAAAAATTAAAATGAGTAAAGAGGAAGCAGAAAAATAAAGTGGTTTTTTTCTGTCTTGATTAAGGTCTTTATATACTATTTGTAGATTTATCCCTCTTAACGGGCTGTAATACTAACTAAAAGCTACAGAAAATTGAGAAAGTTAGGTGCCTAAGGTCCGATTAGTTTTCTTGATAAATGTCACAGAATAGAGTGCGTCTGTACAAGCATGAATTTTGCTTGTTTGGGCAAACTTTATTCTGTGACTTTTTTGTTGTAGATAAACATTAAATGGCGTGGGGAGCTGCAAAACGTTCAAAGTACTTTATCGTTACAAGCTTTCTTACAATAAATAAGGAAGGAGATCCTAATCCTTAATAGAAAAACCAAATTTTCGACAAGGATAGAAATTATTATAAAACAGTTGCGAATAGTAATATCTGTATGATACAGATACTGTATTGCAAATAATACAGTTGGATTAATTTCATGTAAAAAAATAATAAAAACTTAGAGCTTAAAGATTGACGGATAATATTTAAGTATATTAAACTTATAAATGTATTGAACAGTTGTATTAATATTTACATATAAATAATTGATACAGTCTATACGGAAACCGAATTAATTTATAAGACGTTTTTTCTTGCGTATTTTGTGGAAAACTGTTTTAGTATGGTTTTTTTTGTTGCTTAGAGTTATATGCTGTAAGTAATAGAAAGCGTTACCCAACTGGATGTTTACCACATTCAAACACATTGTAAACATGTAATGCTTTTACAGGAAAAAGTCTTTTAATATGAAAGGAAAGGGTGGCTTTAATGGCTTCTAAAACAAAGAAGGCACAATTTGATGTGCAAGCACAGCTTGAACAAGTGGCAAACCAATTTCAAACACTTCAGATTTTAAATGAAGAGGGCGAAGTTGTAAATGAATCTGCAATGCCTGATTTAAGTGATGAGCAATTACAAGAATTAATGACTCGTATGGTATATACACGTATTCTTGATCAACGCTCTATTTCATTAAACAGACAAGGTCGCCTAGGTTTCTATGCACCTACTGCAGGACAAGAGGCTTCTCAATTAGCTTCACAATTTGCATTAGAAAAAGAAGATTTCATTCTTCCAGGATATCGTGATGTTCCACAACTTATATGGCACGGACTTCCTTTATCTCAAGCATTCTTATTCTCACGTGGTCACTTCCAAGGAAACCAAATTCCTGAAGGAGTAAACGTGATTTCTCCACAAATCATTATCGGTGCACAATACATCCAAACAGCTGGTGTAGCATTAGGAATGAAAAAACGTGGTGCTAAATCTGTTGCAATTACTTATACAGGTGACGGTGGTGCTTCACAAGGTGATTTCTACGAAGGAATTAACTTTGCTGGTGCATTTAAAGCTCCTGCAATTTTCATTGTTCAAAACAACCGTTTTGCAATTTCTACTCCAGTTGAGAAACAATCTGCTGCGAAAACAATTGCTCAAAAAGCAGTTGCTGCAGGTATCCCTGGAATTCAAGTAGATGGTATGGACGCTTTAGCAGTTTATGCTGCTGTTCGTGAAGCGCGTGAAAGAGCAATCAACGGAGAAGGTCCAACATTAATCGAAACTTTAACTTACCGTTATGGTCCACATACAATGGCTGGGGATGACCCAACTCGTTACCGTACAGCTGACCTTGACAGCGAGTGGGAAAAGAAAGATCCATTAGTACGTTTCCGTAAATTCCTTGAAAATAAAGGCATTTGGAATGAAGAAAAAGAAAACGCAGTAATCGAGCGTGCTAAAGAAGAAATTAAAGAAGCAATCAAAATTGCTGACGAAGCTCCAAAACAAAAAGTTACTGACTTAATGAACATCATGTATGAAGAGCTACCAGCTAATCTTCAAGAACAATATGAAATTTATGCAGCAAAGGAGTCGAAGTAAGCCATGGCGCAAATGACTATGATTCAAGCAATCACTGATGCGTTACGCACAGAATTACGTAATGATCCAAACGTATTAGTATTTGGAGAAGACGTAGGTGTAAACGGCGGTGTATTCCGTGCGACAGAAGGTCTTCAAAAAGAATTCAGTGAAGATCGTGTATTTGATACTCCATTAGCTGAATCTGGAATTGGTGGTTTAGCAATCGGTTTAGGACTTCAAGGTTACCGTCCAGTACCTGAAATTCAATTCTTTGGTTTTGTTTATGAAGTAATGGATAGTATTTCTGGACAAATGGCTCGTATGCGCTATCGTTCAGGTGGCCGTTATAATTCACCAGTAACAATTCGTTCACCATTTGGTGGTGGAGTTCATACTCCTGAACTTCATGCGGACAGCTTGGAAGGATTAATGGCACAACAACCAGGTCTTAAAGTTGTTATTCCATCAACTCCTTACGATGCTAAAGGTCTTTTAATTTCTGCTATTCGTGATAACGATCCTGTTATCTTCTTAGAGCATATGAAATTATACCGTTCATTCCGTCAAGAAGTTCCAGAAGAAGAGTACACTATTCCTCTAGGAAAAGCGGATGTTAAACGTGAAGGTAAAGACCTTTCTATCATTACTTATGGAGCAATGGTTCAAGAGTCTATTAAAGCAGCAGAAGAATTAGAAAAAGAAGGATACTCAGTGGAAGTAGTTGACTTACGTACAGTTAGCCCACTAGATATCGAAACAATCATTGGTTCTGTTGAAAAAACAGGAAGAGCTATTGTAGTTCAAGAAGCACAAAAACAAGCTGGTATTGCAGCTAATGTTGTTGCTGAAATCAATGATCGTGCAATTCTAAGCTTAGAAGCTCCAGTTCTACGTGTAACTGCACCTGATACTGTATTTGCATTTACACAAGCAGAAACTGTATGGCTTCCAAACTTTAAAGATATTATTGAAACAGCTAAAAAAGTTCTAACTTTCTAATTAGTACTGAACAAAATTCGCATGACAATTAGAAGAAAAGTTAGTTAAAGAAGAAAATTTTTTCATAAGAATTATTAGGAGGTTGTCACATTGGCTTTTCAATTTAGATTGCCTGACATCGGTGAAGGTATTCACGAAGGCGAAATCGTAAAATGGTTTGTTAAACCAGGCGATAAAGTTCAAGAAGATGATGTATTATGTGAAGTTCAAAATGATAAAGCAGTAGTTGAAATTCCTTCTCCAGTTGAAGGTACAGTAGAAGAAGTTTTAGTTGAAGAAGGAACAGTTGCTATCGTTGGTGATGTATTAATTACATTCGACGCTCCTGGTTACGAAAACCTTCAATTCAAAGGCGACCATAGTGATGAAGCTCCAGCTGCTGAAGAAGCAAAACCTGAGGCTGCTGAAGAAAGCAAAGCACAAGAAGCGGATGTTGATCCAAGCAAACGCATTATCGCAATGCCTTCTGTACGTAAATATGCACGTGATAAAGGGGTAGAAATTCAACTTGTTTCTGGTTCTGGTAAAAACGGACGTATTTCTAAAGAAGATATTGATGCACACTTAAACGGTGGTGCTGCACCTGCTAGCCAACCTGCTGCAGAAGCTGCTCCAACAGAAACTGCAACGGAAGCACCTAAACCACTTGCTATTCCAGAAGGAGACTTCCCAGAAACTCGTGAGAAAATGAGCGGAATCAGAAAAGCTATTGCTAAAGCAATGGTAAACTCTAAGCACACTGCTCCTCACGTAACATTAATGGATGAAGTAGAAGTGTCTAAATTAGTTGCACATCGTAAGAAGTATAAAGAAGTTGCTGCAGCAAAAGGTATTAAATTAACATTCTTACCTTACGTAGTAAAAGCTTTAACAAGTGCACTAAAAGAATTCCCTGCTTTAAACACATCATTAGATGATGCGACAAGCGAAATCGTTCATAAGCATTACTACAATATCGGTATTGCTGCTGATACAGAAAAAGGCTTATTAGTTCCTGTTGTTAAAAATGCTGATCGCAAAGGTATCTTTAACATCTCTAATGAAATTAATGAACTAGCTGTTAAAGCAAGAGACGGTAAATTAGCTCCAGCTGAAATGAAAGGTGCTTCTTGCACAATTTCTAACATTGGATCTGCTGGTGGACAATGGTTTACTCCGGTAATTAACCATCCTGAAGTTGCTATTTTAGGTATTGGTCGCATTGCGGAAAAAGCTATCGTTAAAGATGGAGAAATTGTTGCTGCTCCAGTATTAGCACTTTCTTTAAGCTTTGACCACAGAATGATCGACGGAGCTACTGCTCAAAATGCAATGAATCATATTAAGCGTTTATTGAACGATCCAGAACTATTGTTAATGGAGGCGTAAGAACATGGTAGTTGGAGATTTTCCTATTGAAACAGATACTATAGTCATTGGTGCAGGTCCTGGTGGATATGTTGCAGCAATTCGCGCAGCGCAGTTAGGACAAAAAGTTACAATCGTTGAGAAAAACGTATTAGGTGGAGTTTGCTTAAACGTTGGATGTATTCCTTCTAAAGCTTTAATCTCTGCTGGACACCGTTATGAGCATGCTGCACATTCTGCAGACATGGGTATTACAACGGAAAATGTAAAAGTTGACTTCACAAAAGTTCAAGCTTGGAAAGATAGTGTTGTTAAAAAGCTTACTGGTGGTGTAGAAGGACTTTTAAAAGGAAACAAAGTTGATATTGCATATGGTGAAGCATATTTTGTAGATGCTAATACATTAAAAGTAATGGATGAAAAATCATCTCAAACTTATACTTTTAAAAATGCAATTATCGCAACAGGATCTCGTCCTATCGAAATCCCAACTTTCAAATTCTCTAAACGAGTTCTTGATTCAACTGGTGCTCTTGCACTTCAAGAAATTCCAGAGAAAATCGTTGTGATCGGTGGAGGATATGTTGGTACTGAATTAGGTGGAGCTTACGCTAACTTCGGTACACAAGTAACAATCCTTGAAGGTGCTGATGAAATTCTTGGTGGTTTCGAGAAACAAATGTCTTCATTAGTTACTCGTAACTTAAAGAAAAAAGGCGCTGAAATCATTACAAAAGCAATGGCTAAAGGTGTTGAAGAAACGGACACTGGCGTTGTTGTTAAATATGAAGTTAAAGGCGAAGAAAAATCAGTTGAAGCTGATTATGTATTCGTAATGGTTGGTAGAAAACCTAATACAGACGAACTTGGTTTAGAACAAGTTGGTGTGGAACTAGGTGAACGCGGAATCATTAAAACAGACAAACAATGCCGTACTTCTGTAAGTAATATCTTTGCTATCGGTGATGTTATTTCTGGTCCTCCATTAGCACACAAAGCTTCTTATGAAGGTAAAATTGCTGCTGAGGTTATCGCTGGACATAACTCAGAAATCGACTATTTAGGAATTCCTGCAGTTGTATTCTCTGAGCCAGAATTAGCAACAGTTGGTCACACAGAAGCTACAGCTAAAGAAGCTGGAATTGAAGCGAAAGCTGCTAAATTCCCATTTGCAGCAAACGGACGTGCTTTAGCACTTAACGATGCTGAAGGTTTCTTAAAGCTTGTTACACGTAAAGAAGATGGTCTTGTTATCGGTGCTCAAATCGCTGGTCCAAGTGCATCTGATATGATCGCTGAACTAGGCTTAGCAATTGAAGCTGGAATGACAGCAGAAGATTTAGCTATGACTATCCATGCTCATCCAACTTTAGGTGAGGTAACAATGGAAGCAGCTGAAGTTGCAATGGGTAACCCAATTCATATCTTGCGTTAATAAAAAAAGAAGTCCTCGAATGAGGGCTTCTTTTTTTTGCCTTTAAAAAGGAAGGGAAACTCTTAATTTATACTTTTTTCATATAGTTGGTTAAATTTCATCCAGCCATATTACTGTTTTTTTGAAGAAAATAATTATAAAATAAAACAAATGATTGATACATATACTAGTATTAAGCGTTAGGTTTGAGGAAGGGTGGTGGTTTTTCTTGAAGATTTATACGGCAATTTTATTTCAACTAATCATTTGGAGCGGCTTTTCGATAATTGAATGGTTATCAAGACATGACTTAATTCTTTATAAGGTGTTTATGTTTGGAGTATTTTTTTATTTAGCTATTATAATTGGAAATTCTATCATAAAATCAACAAGAAAAACCATGCTGGCCACAATGATCAGCTTATCTATCTATGGTTCTTTTCATTTAATTATGACAATCATATCTGTAGTCTAAAAGAAACGATATAACCAACAATGATGGTCCTAAATAAGCGTTTTCTCTGTATTATTTGGACTTACATACTTGGGAAAAAAGAAGAAAGCAAGTTTTCTGTTACCATTGTGCTATGAATAAAAGCGAAAAGGGAATAGAGAAGAGTGCTCTGTTACCATTAGACTGTGAATAAAAGCGAAAAGGGAATAGAGAAGAGTGCTCTGTTACCGTTAGACTGTGAATAAAAGCGAAAAGGGAATAGAGAAGAGTGCTCTGTTACCGTTAGACTGTGAATAGAAGTGAAAAGGGAATAGAGAAGAGTGCTCTGTTACCGTTAGACTGTGAATAGAAGTGAAAGGGGAATAGAGAAGAGCGTTCTGTTACCATTAGACCATGAATAGAAGTGAAAAGGGAATAGAGAAGAGTTTTCCCTTAATCAATTGCCGTTTCTTTGAAACACAGACACAGCACAGCATAAAAAATGCCTTTGTACAAACAAAGGCATTTTTTAATAGAATCAAAACCACGCAAGTACTTATTGCCCCCGCTTTGTTGGTATTTTCCCAAAATAGCTTTTAAGAACGGTAAAGATTGATAGAACTAATAAGAAGAACACAAGAAAGCTAAAAATAAACGAAACTGGATGAAATATAGTTTTTGTTTGAAACGGAGACTCGAATGAAATTTCTAAAGGATATGCATTCGTTGAAGCTGGTAACAGCTTTTGTTGTTCCGCAAATGGCACTGGACCTCCAAAGCGAAAAGATTGTTCTATTTGCTCTGGTTTATGTTCGACGTAATTTTTAAAGATAAACGGTGTTGCTAGACTAATTAGCAAACTAATAATCGTAATAACAATATATTTTTTCAAAAAATAAAACTCCAATCTTTCCTTACCTAAAGAAGATAGATGGTTATTATTCATTTATTTCCAAATAGAAGACAGGAATACCTTTAAAGTGGTATTCCTGCCCCATGTAACTTATTATCTTATCGCACGATGTTCTTTAATAACACGAAGCTTTTTGAAATCGTAATCCTCAGGCCCTTGAACAGGCAATCCTGCTTCCATATTTCGTTTTATATAGGCAAGGTTATCTTCAGTGATAATCTCGCCAGGAATGAAAATAGGGATTCCTGGTGGGTACACCATAATGAATTCTGCGATCACTCTTCCTACTGAATCGTCAAAATTTATTAACTCTGTTTCCGAATAGAAAGCATCTCTAGGTGTCAGAGCTAGAAGAGGGATATTTGGCAGCATCACTCTTGCCTCTACTTTAGAGGCTTTATCCTTTCTTTCTTCCGCAAGTGCTTTTAAGGAATCAATTAGAATATTGGCTTCTTTTTCTGAATCACCAGGTGTAATAATGCACAGGATATTATACAAATCAGACATCTCTACTTCGATTCGATAGTTTTGACGAAGCCATTCTTCTGCATCATGACCGGTCAATCCTAAGTCTTTTACAGAAATAATCAATTTAGTTGGATCATAATCAAAAGCAGAATCTGATTCTAGAATTTCTTCTCCGACACAGTATAAGTGCTCAATGTCATTAATCTGTCTGCGAATATATTGCGCAAGATTAATTGTTTTATCAATCAGCTCTTTTCCCTCTGTCGCAAGACGCTTTCTCGCAACATCGAGGGAAGCCAGCAAGAGATAGGAAGTGCTAGTTGTTGTCAACATACTTAAAATAGATTGAACGCGCTTGTAACTAATTAGGTCGCCTCTCATATTTAAAATGGAACTTTGAGTCATTGAACCGCCAAGTTTATGGACACTTGTTGCCGCTATATCTGCACCTGCTTGCATTGCAGACATAGGCAAATCCTCGTGGAAATGAATATGAACACCATGCGCTTCATCAACCAAAACAGGAATATCATATGAATGAGCTAGATCAACAATCGTTTTTAAATCAGCTGAAATGCCAAAATAAGTTGGGTTAATGACTAATAGCCCTTTCGCATCTGGATGAAGGTCTAAAGCATGCTGAACAGACTCAATCGTGATGCCGTGAGAAATACCAAGATTTTTATCTACTTCTGGGTGGATAAAAATTGGAATCGCTCCAGCAAATATAATGGCAGACATAACCGATTTATGAACATTTCTTGGAACAATGATTTTATCTCCTGGGCCACAAACACTCATGATCATTGTCATAATAGCACCACTTGTGCCTTGAACGGAAAAGAAAGTATGATCTGCTCCAAACGCTTCAGCAGCAAGTTGCTGGGCGTGTTTAATCATCCCTTTTGGATAATGAAGATCATCAAGTGGACCAATATTAATAAGGTCTATCGAAAGGGCGTTTTCTCCGATAAAGTTTCTAAATTCAGGATCCATTCCATTCCCTTTTTTATGCCCGGGTATATGAAATTGAATCGGATCCTTTTTAACATGTTCCAATAATCCGTGGTATAACGGTGTTTCGTGTTGTGACAATTTATTACCACACCTCTTTATTTAGTATTTTTATGCATACTTTAGCGAACTTTATTGAAATTTCTTATGTAGAAATAGAAATTTTATCGTACCATTTGTCGCTGTATTGTCTTTAAATTAACTACTGTTTACTAGTTATTACCCTAATTACAAAATATAAAAATCATAAAACAAAAGAATTATAGCATTTTTTATTTTCTTTGCATACAATTAGTTTCTACTATAAAGAAAAGAATTATTTTTTTATGTTCTTTTTTTGCGCTTTTTAACTTTCAGTTAGGGAATAAAGTGGATGTTTTCAGACGAGTTTTACATTCTTAACAACTTAAATTACAATAGTTTCATCTGGAAAATTTCAATACTATAGGATGTGGAATAATGGATTATCAATATCCGATCGATATCGATTGGTCAACAGATGAAATAATTACCGTCGTTAAATTTTTTGAAAGCATTGAGAAAGCCTACGAAAAAGGGATAGATAAGGCTGAATTAATGGAACAATACCGTGCCTTTAAAAAAATTGTGCCAGGGAAAGCACAAGAGAAGAAGGTATGCGATGAATTTGAAGAGGTAAGTGGTTATTCTACTTATCGAACAATAAAAAAAGCAAAAGAAGCTCCAGATGATAGTAGAATAAAGATGGTATAAGGAAAGAGCATCTGCAAAAGTAGTTCTCAAGTTAATGGAGATTATAAAAAATGGTATGTTTTTTGTAGATAATACTAGCAGTTGTATAAAGAGATTTGCATTCTCACTTGAATGTTTAACAATATGGCGTTGCAAAGACAGTTAGTTTCACCATTTAATAATGACGTAAGAAAAAAATGCGACAAAAAAATCTTTTATTAATTATGACAAAAACCTTGGGGATTTTCCCCAAGGTTTTTGTATTTGTACCATTAAATCTGAAACTATAGTGCTTGTCAGATTTAATACTCTAACGATAATTTATAAATTGGAAGTAATGTATCATAAGTTTTTTCAACTAATGCGAGGAATGCCTCTCCATTTGATAGAATAGGATCATCAGCAGGGATTTGCTGACCTACCAAAAATTCAGCTTTTTTCACATCACGGAATCTCGTTAAAGCTGCCTCTAAATCAGCTTCTCCAATTTTAACGGCTTCTTTTTTCATATGATCCATGGAAAGAAAATAATCCTTTGGCAGGGTAGAATGCAAGAGCTCGTAATTGGCTAAAAAACCTTCTGCAATTTCTTTCTTCTTTGGAAGTTCATATATATAAGCTAACCAAATAAAGACATGGTCATCAAATAACCCAACTTGGAAATGCGGATGCTGTTTATATCCTCGTTTATTGCTTGCGATAGCAAGCCACGTGTCTTTTGGTGGATTAACAGTACGTCTTGCGTGTTTAGCGATATGTAGAAACATTTCCATTCCAAGTTTCCCTGAAAGCTGCTCTGAAAGCTCAGAACCAATCTCGTGGAATTTTGGCTGAATTCTTTCCTGGATTGCTTCCATTCGTGAATCTAGTCCTTCAATCGTAAATGTATCAAAATCTTTTTGTGTAAAACCAGTAAACGACATTATTTCTTATCTCCTTTTTTGTTTATTTCGATTGTTTGCGGGTAAATAGTGTATATAAAATCAAGAAAGCTATTTAGTCACTTACCTGAAATTTTCTTCTTTAGCTGGGCTTTTCGAAAATATTGTAGCATACATAAATAATATTATGAAGAAATAAGGGTTTAACTAGGTTATCGCACAAAAAAGGAGCAAGCTAATTGGTTTCCACATAATATATAAGAAATCAACAGAAATGCAAGTCGATGAAAGGGGTGTACTGTCAGTGAAACAATTAATGAATTTAGCGAAGAAACTGGAAGTGGAAAAGGAAAAAAAGGCTGTTCTTCGTCTAGAAATGGATTATGAGTTGGCTACCTTATTCGATGCAATCAATGAAAAGAATGAAAAACAAAAAAAATTAAGTAAACAAAAGCTAGAAAGAATTAGGCAGGAACTTCTAAGACTTAATGCATTATAATTAAATAAGTAATTGGTTAATCATGTAGCTGGCTCTATAGGAATTAGAATTACTTCCTATAGAGCCAGCTACATGATTTTGCGTTCAGCTAGTGCGGGCTTTATGATACTATAGTGTAAGAAATGATTTTTACTTTGATTATTCTTGAAGGATGATAAGCAATTCTATAAGCTATAATAAAAGAAGTGTTGGAAAAAAGAATGTAAAGAAGGGTGAGAAAATGGCAAATTGGCTTGAAATCGATAAGTATGCAAAAGAATGGATAAAAGAGGCAGGCGAAAGAATCATCAAGTCTTTTTCGTCCGAGCTCATTATTCAAACAAAATCCAATAAAAATGATTTAGTCACACAAATAGATAAAGGTACAGAAGAATTTCTGATAAATAAAATCAGTGAAGTATTTCCCTCTCATCGTATTTTAGGGGAAGAGGGAATTAGCAAATCTTTAGAAGATTTAAAAGGGATTGTTTGGATTATTGATCCTATTGACGGAACGATGAATTTTGTACACATGCAGCGGGACTTTGCTATCTCGATCGGAATTTATGAGAATGGTATAGGAAAAATTGGCTTAATATATGATGTAGTCGCAGATGAGTTGTACCATGTTCAAAAGGGGAATGGTGTTTTTATGAATGATATTGAACTATTACCTTTAAAGAACACCGCAGTTGAAGAAGCTATTGTTGGGTTGAATGCCACATGGGTTACAAAAAACAAACGAATTGATCCAACTATTTTAGAACCACTTGTAAAAGAGTCTAGGGGGACAAGATCATTTGGATCTGCTTGTTTAGAGTTAGCATATATTGCTGCTGGACGAATGGATGCTTATCTAACCTTAAGATTATCACCATGGGACTATGCTGCAGGTAAGATAATGGTCGAAGAACTTGGCGGGAAGGTAACAACCTTAAGAAATGAACCGCTCGATTTACTAACACAACAATCCTTTTTTGCATCAAAACCTGGATTGCATGATGAAATTCTTCAAAAGTATTTAAAGGATGGAAATTGGTAAAGTAGGTTAAGATTTAAGAAGGCTGTTTATCGATCACACGTTGTAATTTCTTTTTCTTGTGCGATCGAAGGAACCAAATGCCGCAAAAGAGAAAAAAACAAATAAGTGTACCAGCTAATGTTTTTTCGAGAATACATATTCCGATACTAATGAAACTAGAAATTCCATAAACGTTATAGTAAAAAAGTGGATATTTTTTAAAATTCATGTTTATCTTCCTTTATTATGTTGTATATTAATCGGAAATAATAGCGTATGATATATTTAAACCCCACAGCAATCGATGTGGGTTTTTTAACTTTGTTCATTCATTTCTATCATACTATGGATGGGAATGGAAAGAACAGACATAATGTAAAGAAATTGTTATTTATAAGAATAAATTTTATGCTTAAATAGATTATTTTGTTAAAATAACGTTTACATTTGTTATTTTTTTAAAAGGATTTAGGTTTCTGTGAATTTATGTGATATAATGACTCAGTTATAATATTATTAAAAAATAAGTTGAATCCAGATAGACA
>Ga0268252_1000572_pt1 | contig 23366 bp, 24 predicted proteins | sample AgamicMgSfrz_FD_200244 | JGI IMG/M metagenome (GOLD analysis project Ga0268252, IMG submission 200244) | Agave microbial communities from Guanajuato, Mexico - Mg.Sf.rz (v2) (version 3) | ecosystem: Host-associated > Plants > Phyllosphere > Phylloplane/Leaf | place: Guanajuato, Mexico | collected... | reverse complement strand
ACTGTGAAAGCTACTGGTTTTCCAATCCATAAAGGGAAAAAGACTATGGTTTGGGAAATTAAAATTACAGACGAGAATGATAAGCTTATCTGTATTTCTAGATGCACAGTAGCTGTTATTAAAAAGAGTAAAGCGAAATAATTTGTGGAGTTTAGATCCCTGAATTGAAATCAGGGGTCAGTTCCGAATGGGGGAGTTTCTTCTATTTTTAGGCTGTATACGATATGAAAAGTGAGTTAACATAATGTGCCTTCTAGGAAGAGACTATAATTTTAATAAATTCGCTTGTTGCAGGCGTTACTTCCTTAAAAGAATGTGTAATTATTCCAATATCGCGAGTTATACTTGGACTAATGTCTTTTATGATTAAATTATGGGACACAGAAGAGAGTGTGAAATTTGAAATAATCCCTATACCTAAATCATTTTTAACCATACTAATTAAAGTTTCAGCATTTTGAACCGTTAAGCTTTCTTTAAACTTAATATTATTGGTTTCGAATGCTTTTGAAATAGCGATCTCGTGTCCTCCTTTACAAAAGATGATATCATCTTGATGTTTTTTCAAATTGACCCTTTTTTCTTGACTTAAGTTATGGTTATCAGGAATTATGGCCACCATATGATCTTTGTTTAATATTTTATATTCATATGGTTCAAAAGGAGATGCAACTATCCCCATATCAACAGTTCGATCCTCTACCCATTCTTTAATTTGATTGGAAGTCCCTTCTATTAATTCTATATTTACAAGTGGATATTTTTCCCTAAATAACGCAAGAGTCTTAGGTAGAATATTTGTAGATGCAGCAGGAAAAGAACCGACTTTAATTTTCCCACTAAGAAGTTTATTTTCTTGATTAGCGACTTGATATATTTTGTTCTCGATACTTTTCATTTGTCTAGCCAACACCAAAATTTCTTTTCCTACTTCAGTAAGCATTAATCCATTTTTTTTATCCCTGATGAATAGCTTTATATTTAAGTGTGTTTCTAAACTCTTTACTGCTTTACTTACTGCTGGTTGTGAAATAAATAGTTCTTTAGAAGCTTCTGTAATACTCATTTTTTCTGCGACTTTCATAAATAATTCTAGATTGTTCATATTCATAACCATTTAGTTATCACCTTATTAAAAATAATGTATTAGAGTTATATGTAATTGTATCATATTATGTAATTAAACATGAAAGAAAGGAGAGTATATAATGTTTAAAGTTTTTTTGGGAATAATCTCTGTTACTCTTATTTGGGGATATACATGGGTTACAATGAAAATAGCAATTAGCGATATCCCCCCGTTTTTATTTTCATCTTTGCGTTTATTAATAGGGGCAATTCCTTTGTTTATCATTTTAATCATTCAAAGAAAAAGACTCTTTGTAGATAAAGGAAATTTTAAGAACTACCTCATAATGAGTTTGTTAATGTCTTTAGGATATATGGCAATCCTGACTTACGGTATGCAATTTGTAGACTCGGGAAAAACGTCTGTTTTAGTCTATACAATGCCTATATTTGTCACAATTATTAGCCACTTTAAATTAAATGAAAAAATCAATATTTATAAGATGGTTGGATTAATCTTTGGTCTACTAGGTCTTTTATTTATTTTAGGGTTAGAAATTACTAATTCTGATACAAAAGTGATATTCGGGGAATTATTAATCTTAATTTCGGCCCTTAGTTGGGGATTAGCAAATGTTTTTAGCAAAATTAGATTTAAAAACATAGACGTTATTCATATGAACGCATGGCAACTTATTATAGGAGCATTATTTTTATTCGTTCTCTCTTTAATATTAGAACCAAACTATTCAGTCGAATGGTCTAATAAAGCGTTATTATCCTTATTTTTTAATGGTTTGTTTTCAACAGCATTCACTTTTGTAGTTTGGTTTTGGGTACTAAAAAAAATAAATGCTTCGAAAGCCTCAATGGCATTAATGTTTGTTCCCATATTAGGTATTATATTTGGATGGCTACAACTCGGGGAAAATATAACGATTAGTATTATTGTTGGATCATTTTTGATATGCGCTGGTATCTTTATGAATACGTACAATTTTAAAAGTACTGGAAAAGCAAAGAAAACAGAATCTCCAGCAATTGAACGTTAATTAAATAAATTGTCCATTTTGAATAACGTCCAACTATTTGAGCAAACTACTCAAGATACGTTAGGTATCACTTTTAATACCTTGATACGTTACTGAAAAACTCCTGACCGACGACAGGGGTTTTTTCTCTTTTTATGCTGTATATGATATGCAAAGTTAGTTAACATAATCACAGTTCTAGGAACAACAAAAAAGGAAAGTTTAGACTTTCCTCTTTTGTTTTAGAAGTAGAAAAACTTAACGTAGTGAAAGGTTAAAAATATTCTTAATTAGGGAATTGATAGGGTTAATTCAAGTCTTTTATATACCATGCATCCATAGCAGAATGTTCAGAACCTGGTAATGGTTTCAATAAAAGTGTAAATCCAAATTTTTTATATAATTTACATGCAGCCTTTAATTCATGCTGTGTTTCTAAATAACACTTTTTATAATGTTTAGAAGCAAATAACAAAGCTGTTTCCATTAGCTTTGTTGCAAGCCCTAAACCTTGTGTTTTTGGACTTAAGTATAGCTTTTGCAATTCACAAACTTTATCTTGTTCATTAAATGGAGCTATACCAATTCCTCCAACAACTTCTTGATCCATTTCCAATACCCAATATTTCGCATAGTTTAGATTATTATAATGTTGGTAAAGGTTGTTAAGTTGGGGGTCGAAATAAGCTGTTCCAGGAATATCTAAACCAAGCGATTTTAATGAATTCTGTATTATTTCTTTTATCTTTTTATTATCTTCAATTTTAATTTCTCTAATAATCATATACTATCTCCTTCAAGCACCAATATTAAACAACTTCATTTTAAATAATTCCTTATAATTACATTTTATCAAAGATTACAATTTATTTTAGAATAAATACTATATACAACAGAAGTTAATATAATATGATTTTTCGGAATACCTTAAAAAATGGTTCTGGTGCAAAGATTGTATTTGCTTGAAAGAGGTATATAGTATCCTATTGGTATTCAATCTTATGAAGCTATTCCAAATAGTTGGTGAATGAACCTGACTTGATTTGGGACAGACTTCACCCCCTGATAAACCTGTTTCTTTTTTATCATATGCATGACCTCTATTCCAGAAATAATGGCTTTTGCTGTACCAAACGACTTTAAGCTTAACATTGTAGACAGGCGCTTCTTAATAAACCTATGATCCTGCTCTACAATGTTATTTAGATATTTACTTTGTCTTACTTCGATGCCTTTAGGCATCTTTTTTTCTTCTTTTAACTCTTGAATAGCAATAGGATAGGCAGGATTTTTATCTACTGTAATCGCACGAGGTGTAGAAACGTGCGAAAAAGCCAAGGCTTTCTTAAAAAAGCGTTTGGCTGCTTGTTTATTTCTTGTTTTACTTAGATAAAAATCGATGGTATTTCCTTCAGAATCAACGGCACGATAGAGATACGTCCATTGTCCTTTTACTTTTACATAGGTCTCATCAACCCGCCAGGAATCGTTCGTTAGCTTAAGATGGCGCCTTACTCGCTCATCTAATTCGGGACCATATTGATGAACCCAACGCATAATCGTTGTATGAGCCATACATAATCCACGTTCCTCCATCATTTCTACCAAGTCACGAAAACTTAAATTGTACCGTAGGTACCATCTTACCGTTAACAAAATGACATCGGGTTGATAGTGTTTCCACTTAAATAAATTTTGCTTTTCCATACCGATCACTTCCTTTTTTAGAGTAGTAGTATCAGTATGTCCAAGTTTAAAAGAGTTGTTTCAAGCTAGGTTGTATTTTTGCACCAGAGCCCTCTACAAATCCGTTATTTTATGACCATTTAGGAGATCACGATTCATAAGCTACAAAAACCCCTTTATAAAAAGGCTTTTTAGTGTCTTATAGGTACGCAAAACAACCCTAGAGTTATAACTCTAGGGTTATCTTAGTAATGATTACTTAGATAGAATAAACGTTATTTACTTTTTCAAAACGATATTAATTTCACAAACTCATCTACATTTCTGCGTGTAGAGAAAACGTCTCTATTCCTCCTACATTCGGTTCAGTTCTAGATATTCTCTTAATGTTTGCTGTAACGTCCCTTTTGCTTCTGCCTTATCCTCAAAAGAGATTCCTGAGTGAATCATTGTGCGCACTAAATCAGCACGTAAACCTGTAAGAATAGCTTTACATCCCATCATTAAAATCCCAGTTAATATTTTTTGGAAATGGTCAATGACATGCATCTCCATGTTCGCAATTCCAGATAGGTCTATAATTAATGTTTCAATCTTTAAATCTGATATACCTACCAATACTTTCTCCTCAATCGTTTGGATACGATATGTGTCAACCATTCCGATTACCGGTAATACAGCTACAGATTGGCTAAGTGGTATAATGGGCACCGATAGATGTCCAACTAAGGCTCTCTGGGAGGCGATTAATTCATCTTTATACTTGGAATAACTAATTAGAAAACTGTTCAGAAATTGATCAATTTTATCATTAATACGCTTCTCTAAGGCATAAAATTCTTCACGGCTATTAAAATGGTTATTTATTCGATCGTATTGATAGAGAAAATGCCACAATGTTCGCCTAATGGCCTTTACCCATTCTAGTTTGAAGGCAAGAGTTAAGGCATGCTTCGCCCAGGCTACCCCTTCTTGTTGAGCGAAAGCAATGAGCTGTTCTTCTTTTTGCTCTACGACATATAGAACTAACTTTTGAGCATTTTTTAAAAGATCAATATTTCCAGTTTCTAAAATATCATTAATCTTAGTGGCTACATTAACAGCCTCTGACAAGAGTTTATCCTGGAAATTCAGTTTGTTATCCCTAATAAAATCGATCATTTTCTCTCTCTGATTATAAATAATTTCCATTTGAATACGCCCCTTATTTATTTTTAGCTTATAGTTATCTTTAAGTAATCAATATCTTTAAATGAATTATTATCTATTTTCATTCTTTGTATATACAGAAAAGTCCTCCTTCCTGAGAGTAACCACACTAGATATATTTTTAGATAAAAAACAATAAGGCTTTTGTAATGAATCTTTAAACTGAATACACCCATAGTAGTGCCCGTTTTTTTTAACATGATAAGAGGTTAATTGAGGTCATTTTCACTAGCTGATACCCACTCAGATAGTCTATCAAAAATAATCTGAACTTGTTCTTTATTTAATGCGTCGATTTTCTCCCAAGCAATAGAAATATAATCTTCTAAATAAGCAGGATAGGAAATAGATTCAAAAGCAAGTGCTTTATAGAATAAAGGATTACCATCTCTATCTACTTCACCCTTACATCTATAGTTTTCAAACTTCCAACCATCTTTTGTTTTTATAAACTGATAAAGGTCATTTTCCCCCCATCTAGGACTGTAAATTCGCATTTTGAATCTAGATGTGTTATTCAATTGTAAGCACCTCCTATCCACAAAAAATATAGTTTTTTAATAAGATTCTTTTCTAACTTTATCTAAAAAACATGTATTTTATTTACATCTTTTTTACCATGCATATCTGTAGTTTCTAAATATACTCCATTCATTAATTCCTCTGCAAAAAATTGATTTTTTGGTTTTTTTACAAATTTATTACATGTTTTACATTTTTATTTCAATAACAGTAAGGAATAACCTATACATATACCCTATGTTAGAATAAATTAAACTTTAATTTGTGAAATTCCTTGAAATAGTTAGAAAGAAAGGGGTTTAATAACAAATGACGATGACTAAAATCAAAGACATGTTAGAAACTTTATTGTATTATGATAACAGTGAAATCATTCATAAAATTCACAGTGGAAATCATACCTTTTCTCTCAGTTATTCTAAAGAACGACAGGCTTTTCAATTGAAAAATAATGAAACTGGGAACATTGAAAATTATACAGACATAGAAAGTATTTCTTTGACTTTATATAATATAATAAATGCTAATGAAAAAGAAGTCGCTGAATAATTAGTGACTTCTTTCATTTATTGTTTTCTCCTTTTCTTATATAACGTACTAAGATTTTCGAACATATCTCCATTTCCCTGATTGTATCGGGTAAAATATACAGCAACCTCAACCACCAGTAATACGCTGAAGCAAGTTTACAATTACATGGAGGAATTTATGAGCATCGATTCATCCACGTAATTGTATAGAAAAAGAGCATGTAGAATCTTTAATACTGCTAAAGTAAAGGGTAATATTTAAGCTATAGGAGTGATTAGATGGATCCAAACTCTAAAACAATGGACTCAATTATCCACTTGATATCTAAAAAACTTTCTGAGAACAAGTATATTCTTGCAGAGCAAGCTTTTAACATATATATAGGGAACTCCCAACAAAATTATGCCACAGCTGCAAAAATGAGTGAACATGATTTTATGAATTTATCTGCTCAAGTTCTCACTGTACTTAGCAACAATTTGAACCGTCGAATAGATAATGCAGCCACTAGTAGTCTATGGGCAGAAAAAGTAGGTGAGAATGCGGTAGATTTAAATTTATCTTTAAGTACCGTTTTACAGGTTATTCCTTTTTGCAAAACAGCCATTTGGTCTTTTCTTGAACACCTGGCGCAAGAAAGTGAGATGTCAGTGAAAGATATCTTACGAGTGACATTAACCATTGATTACTTCCTTGACCATATGGTGAATGAAATCAGTTTTTCATTCATCAATTATACAGAAACTATGTCTGAGCAATTCCGACTGTCTTTACAAGAATTATCTGTACCTGTTATTCCTCTCTTTGATCATATCGCTATTTTACCTTTAATTGGTGAACTTGATACAGAACGGGCACAATTTTTAATAGACTCAACATTACAACGCAGCCAAACGTTACAATTAACACATCTTATTATTGATTTATCAGGCTTACATAATGTAGATGTAACTGTCGCTCAAGAGCTTTTCTATTTAGCTGAGACATTAATACTGTTGGGTGTAAAACCTCTCTTAACAGGAATTCATCCAAATATAGCACAAACTGCGGTTTCTTTAAATTTGAATCTCAAAAACTATCCAGTTTTCTTAAACTTACAAAATGCGTTAAAGAGCTTAAATTATAAAAAGGATGAGTGATTTTTTCACTCATCCTTTTTAAGCATCTATTAAATATTCTTCTCTATCTGTAATTAGTTGATTTGAATTGAAATTATTTTTTATTAAGAACAGTATTTAGGAGGTTTATATCATTACATAAGGCTTCTTTAACAGATGGTATCGAACACTTTGAACGTTCGGAAATTAATCGAAGCATTTCTCTTTCGAATAAAAGTCGTTCTTGATATTTTAACATACTTGTTCTCCTGTTTATGACTTCTTAATTCATTACCCCCTAAATAAGAAATTTAATACATCAATTATTTCCATATTAATAATACCACCTCTCAGTCAAAAGACATTCATGGAACAAAAAACCTATTAGATATGGGATTTTATTATGTTATCTTCGATAATCAGATTTATCAATTAAATTTGTATATTGTATACACATTTATCTACAGGGAAAAGTTTTATATCTTTTAAACTGCTATTTTAGGCTAGATTTCATTTATTCAAGAATCTCCTAAATCCTATCTCCTCTAAAGCTTGTTCTAAGGTAGCTTTCGTATTAATTTTTCTAAAATCAATACCTAACTTTACACTTGTTTGAGCAATTTCTGGGCGTATTCCTGTTAGGATTGTTTCTACACCAAGGAGTCTCAATGAATAAACAAGTTTAAAAAGGTTATCTGCAACCATTGTGTCCATAATTTGAACACCTGAAATATCCAAGATTAAATGGGTCAATTCCATATGAACGCTTTTGGCCAAGCCTGTTTGCATAATTAATGCAGAACGATGAGTATCAATTTCTCCAATAATAGGCATAACAGCTATTCCAATCGTAATTGGTACAATGGGGACTGATAATTCTTCTAATGCAGTATAAGCAACATCCATTTTCTTTTTGGTCTGAACTTCATAAATTTGACTAAAGATGTAACAAATTTCATCAAGAAAAGGATCAATAATTTTACTGACCGAAAGCATAGTTATAGGCGAAAAACGATTTTGTTCTAGTTCCTCCGTGAAGACATTCCATATAACGTGACGGACAAAAGAAATTGATTTGATAGCATGCTTTAATGAAATTCCATTTTCAGCAATCGTTTTCCCTATATATGTAGCCAAATTTGTTATTTTTTTGTTAACAGCTTTTTGGTCTTTAAATAAGGATTCCCCTATATACTGAATTAATTTCGTTCTCCAATCCATAATCTGGTATTCTTCTATACCATATTGATGTAGCTTTTGGTTATATTCTACGTACATGAGTTCAGAAAGGTTGTTCGCTAATTCAGCGTTATTCTTAACAATTTTCTCGCCTATATATTGTAATTCTTCTTTCATCTACTCTTGCCCCCCGTAGTATGTCTTCATTCTTTTTTGTTCATTATAATATACTATTAATACTTACTAATAGAGAGAAAATACATAAATTAAAACTTTTTGATTCTTCCTTAGACTTAGTCTGAAGAGTAATTTAGAGCATTTACTTCTGGAAAATTTACTTGTTTTAGCTAATCAAGGTTTGGATTGGTAATTACCTGTTGTTTATCTCTTGTACCAGAATCAATATTTTGAGTTTGAAAAGCATCAATAGGTAGCATAACATCAACTATTGTTCCTTTCCCCACCTCACTTTCAATAATAATCTTTCCTTGGTGTGCTTCAATGATTTTATAACACATCATTAATCCTAAGCCGATTCCTTGTTCTTTGAGACTATAAAAAGGTTCCCCTAAATATGGAATACGTTCATGTGGGATTCCTTCTCCCTCGTCAATAAAACGAATGCTTACCTGATGATCGTAATATTTAATGATTTTAATTAAAATATCCCCTCCTGTTGGCATTGCTTCAATCGCATTTTTTAAAATATTAATAAACATTTGTTTTAATTGATTTTTTTCACAAGACACCAACGGAATATTAGGCTCACATTCCATTCTAATTTGGATATTATTTATCGTTGCTTGAGGCTGAAGTAATATTACTACCTGTTCTGCTAATATACACAGGTTATTGGATTGAACTTTCACTTGTTGTGGTTTAGCTACTGACATAAACTCATTTGTAATCAATTCTATTTGTTCAATTTCTGATGACATGACATCTACGTACCACTGATTTTCGCTATTTAACGTAGAAGGGAGTAATTGTATAAATCCTTTAATAGCTGTTAAGGGGTTTCGAATTTCATGAGCAATTGCTGTAGCTAATTGTCCTACAACAGCAAGCTTTTCAGACTTTCGTAATAACGCTTCCGTCTGAACCCGTTCAGTAATATCTCGAGATATTACTAATAAAACTGCTCTTTCACCTAAATTGAAATAACAGACACTAAACTCGAGTTGTAATTTTATTCCTGACGCAAAAACATACTCGTCTTGTAACGTAAACGAATGTAGCCCTTCTTTAATTTTTTCGACCGTTCTTAGGAACATTGTAGAACTTTGATTAATAACATCAGCACATGGCATCAAAAGCAGTTCATCTCTCCTGTACCCAAATCTTTTACACCCAACTGGGTTTACCTCAAGAAATCGAGAGGGTACTTGATCCTCATTTAATTCTAATAAGTAAACTGCATCAATGGCATTTTCGAATAATGCACGATATTTCATTTCACTCTCCTGTAATTGTTGATGTAAATGATAAAGCTTTTTCTCAGCTTGTTTTTTTTCTGAAATGTCTCTATAAATCGTTGATAGAGCAATGACATTTCCCTTTGAATCTAGAATCGGTGACATCGTCAAGCTTACATCCACAAGGCTTTTATTTTTTCGTTGTCTAATTGTTTCTAAGTTGATTATAGGAGTTTCTCCAGATATCACGTTTTGAATATTCTCTAAAGATTGGTTCATTAAATAATCAGGTACACAAGGTAATTTTTTTCCTATGATTTCTTGGGTTGACCAACCAAATATTGTCTCATAAGCTTTATTAGCTTTTAGAATTTTGCCTTCTATATCAGAGATAGTGATGGCATCCATATTATGGTTGATAAATGATTCCAATCGCTCTTGGGTGGTTTTTAACTCTTCTTCTATTTTCTTTCGCTCTGTTATATCAATCGCAGACCCGACAACTTCAATGACTTTCCCTTCTCGTGTAATAGGGCTGAGCGAAAGAAAAATAAGGCTATTATCATCAGGCCAAGGTAATTCAAATGAGAGTTTGTTCCCTTCCCATGCTTGTTGATAATAGTCCAACAGTTTAGGTATTAAATGTGAAGGTATAACGGAAGAGCCCATTGTTTGTAAATCTTTACCTATCACTTCGTTGGGATGAACCCCATGTTTATAATAAAATTGCCCATCGCACAAAGTGTGGATGAAACAATCGTTTACCTTTGTGAACTTAAAAATAGCTCCTTGTTGTTCTCGTACTGTATCTTTTAATTCTTGTTTTGATTTTACTAATGTTTTATTCAAATCAGATAAACTCTGGGTTAAATGATAAAGTTTATTATGAGATTCGATAAGTAATATTCCGAATAAAAGTCCAGTAAAAACAAAGAGAAAATAGCCCATATGCAAATTATTGGTAGCGTTTGCATTTGGAATAAATTCAACTGTTAAACTATAAACGACAAAATGAACAGCTAAATAAAAAAAGGATTGTTTTATTAAGGGATATTTTCCTACATAGACTTTCAGTAAAGTGAATAGGAGAATCGTTCCACCTAATATAATTACACTCGTCATAGTGGGTCCAGTTATGAAAATACGAGCAATAAACATACAGCTGAATGTTATCCAGCCAGCTCTGTAACCAGAATAAACAAATACTAGAATAAGAGGAACAAATCGGAGATCATAGAAAAAATCATTATATCGAACGGAGAAGTACATGAGAATAACTGTAACGATACTAGCATAACATCCATCAACTAAGTAACCCAGTTTCGATGGTTTCAGTTTTGTAAATACCCGAATAACTAAAGCAAAACTTACGAAAAAGGAAAAAATGCAAAGATTAATAAATAAATGAGTAAGTATCATTTAGACCTCTCCTTATGTAGTATTTTCATGTAATGTGATTGATAGAGTTCTACTTGCAATAATTATAACTATTATTATCGTTAGACGAAATATTAAAATTGTTAAAAAATTAAAAAAATTCAAGAAAGATTATTATACAATTTTTTGCTGCAGAGAGTCTTTAACTTTGTCAAAACATAAGGCTCTCTTTGTTGAGAGCAATAGCATAAAAAAACAAACCGTCATTAAAGGGTTTGTCTTTTTAAGGCTATTAGTTGTTAATGCACTGCAACGAATCCTTATATTAACAACTAATAGGAAAATAAATGTAAAGACAGCCTATTTTCTTCTTAAAATTAGTCGCCATTTGTTATTGAATTTCTCAAATTGAATAATATAATTTTCTTTTTCATAAATAAAAATATTACCAGGTTGTGTGGGTTTACCCATTATCTCCAAAATTTCATCTTTTGAATAATCAAGTTGAACTTGAATTGTATAAATCTCTTTCATTTCATCTTCGTCGATAATGAAATTTTGATTTTTAATTGTATATCTATATGTTTGGATATCTTCATTGTCAAAATGCTCGTTTGGTTTACCCCAAATTCTTTCTACATCGCTCATTTTAGTATCATTATCAAGCCTTAAAGGTGTTCCTTTTATGATTCCTTTTTCTAAATCTTTAATAGTTTCAGCATCTAAATTAAATACGCTATGCCTTGAAATATCTCTTACCTTATTTTTCTCTTTTGATACTTGCGTACTGCAACCAGATACAAAAAGTAAAACAGCAATCAATGTTATTAATAAATTCACTATTTTCAAATTTATCACCTATTATAAAATGAGAGAAAAAAGTTTAGTTTCCTTTTTTCTTATATTAACATTTTCTATATTTTAACAACACTCAAGATATGAAAATTTAATCATTATGGAATAAACTTGTTATATAGTTTTGAAGCTCAAAACTTTTACATCTTGAATGAAAATTCTTTCCTTTGTAGATATATCTAATCTAGCTAATCTTATAATTTTATTTGGATCGTTAATAGATTTTATAATAACAAATTTATTAACTGTGGTATTATTTTTTGATACAGAGTATTCTACCTTAAATGTTTCTAGATTTTCCATTTTATTTTTTAACATTAGATTGATGTCATCTCCTAATTAATTTGTAGTACTAAATATATAAGTTTAAAAAAGCTCAACCTCAGATGGTTGAGCTTTTTGACTAAGGAATACCAATAAAAAATTGTCTACTAAAAGACTAACAATTTAATGCTTTAAAGTAAAGGTGTACATCTTATACATCTTTAAACAGAAAAGACTTACTTATTTCTACATTAAATCTTAATTAATTATATAGAAAGACTTGTATTGCAGGGAATTAAAAGGATTTTGTTGAATAAATAGTATTAATTTCCAAGTTTTTGTCATTAAATGATGACATCTAAGTAACCTCAACTAGGAAAGTTGGAGGGATCGTGGGTGCTAAAAGAAGAGGATAATACGCTTGAACAGGAATGGGTAAGTCTCATGAAAGAAGCTTATCGGTTAGGTCTTTCAATCGTAGAAGTAAAGGAATTTATATATTTAAACCAAAAAGAGCCTGTTTCTAAATGATTCAGGCTTTTTTGGCGTCTTATAAACCACATTAGGGTAACTAAAAGTTTATAAAAAATAATAGTAACACGGGTTCGAATCTCATACGTAAATAAAAGAGGAGTTTGCAAATGCAAACTCCTCTTTTATTTACGTATATTCATGTGTAATACTTCCTGGGCGTTCTTCTAAAGGAATCCCTCTTTTTATGTCGAAAATTAGTAAGTATTAAGGAGGGTTTTAGATGCCTAAAGATTTAGTGAAAGAACTGTTAAATAAAGGCTTTAAAGTAGTGGATTTAAAATGTGTGGGCACTATAAATATCATTTCAGCAAAAGAACTGTATTTAGAAGAAATAGGTACTGATGCCATAGTTGATATGTTATCACTAGATGAAAACAGCATTAAGTTTTCCCTTGATGAAAAACTTCCTTATTTTGAAGCAAGTACCAAACCATTAGCCGGATATATCAATTCAGAAAGCAAACTGCCCATAATAGAGGATGCAATTATTGACTACAAAGTGTATGTTAAAGAAGCCATTCTTCAGTCTAAGTAGTCAGCAAAAACGCTATGGACTTCTAATGTAAAAACTTCAAAGTACTTGCAGCTAATTTCCCAAGCTTGAATATGCTATTACTAGCAATCTAAAAATGAAACTAACATCCCGTGCTATAATAGAAAAAAACTAAATACTAGGGGCAATGAATGATGGAAGAATTAAAACAAGAAGACCAAGATGCAGGTAAACTGTATGAGAAAGGATTTAAGTGGATGCGTTTTGTAAGCTTTTTTATGGTTGTGAACCTCATTTTCACCGTAGCTTTAGTAGCAGTTGCCTTAATAGCCCCTCAAATTCAAGAAACTTTTCAATGGGTAGCATTTGGTGTATATGGATTTACAGTACTTTATCTCATCTTTATGCGTGAAGTGGTCTTCAGAAAGACATATGACTCTTTAGTAGTTTGGATGCGAACTGTATGGAATTTTAGCTTTGTTGCTAGTGCGTTTGGGGCAGTCACTATGTTCGTGGGTAACACTCACTGGACTCTATTTTAAAGGGAGTGCCTATTTATGGTGAAAGTGAAAATAAAGGAGGAATACATATGAATCCATACGAACAATTCCAATTAAATAAAGAAGTAGAAGAGATGGCTGAACAACGAATTGAAATCCATAAAAAGCGAATAGAATTATCTGAAGAGTTGGAAAAAAACCAGGAGAATAAAGAACTCCAAGATAGAATCATTGAATTAGAGGAAGAAAGCCAAAAACTTAAGAAGAAAATTGAAGCTTTACAGGCTAACTTTTAAGCATCCTTTGAGGCTGCTTTTTTTGGATTAAAGTATATTTACCAGAGCTATATGTATGAGTTTGGGAGAATTACTGCTTTTTTACGCGGCCTCTAGAAGTTTTTTTACGAATGGGCTCAGTATCGAAATGTTCAGTTGAGAAAAGAGACAAGTACCTCATTATTTACATTGGAATAACTACACAAAGCAAGCATCACCTATTTTGCTAGCATGTCCAATAAAATAAAAAGAGCAAAAGGACGTTAACTCCTTGCCTCGTAAGCTTTTACCTTGTTATAAAATGTTGCTTTTTTCATTCCTACTTCCCTCATAAATGCTACAGCAGTGATTTTTCCAGACGTCCATTCTTTATACAGTCTATCCCATTCTTCTGGGAAGGTGATGATGGGGCGACCAAGGTGTTTTCCTTTCGATTTAGCAACGGCTATACCTTCTCGTTGGCGCTGTAGAATGGTTGCTCGCTCTTGTTCAGCCATAGAAGTATAAACCTCTATAATGATGTTATTTATCATGTCTATGACCCATTCTTGACCCTTTGGTACGTCCTGCATAGTAGTAGGTAAATCAATAATCTTGATTCTAATTCCTTCATTTTTAAATTGCTCTAAATATTTCTTTATTTGTGCTTTATTTCGTCCTAGACGATCAATTGATTTAATGTACAGTGTGTCGCCATCTCTCATTGCTTTAAGCATATTTTGAAAACCTTCGCGTTCCATGTCCTTCCCACTAGCCTTATCACTGTATAAGTACTTTTCATTTGTTATATAAGGCTTTATTGCTTCTAACTGTCTATCTAAATTTTGTTCGTTTATACTTACGCGAATATAGCCAAAATTGATTCCCATTGTTAAAACCATCCTTGTTTTTAGTAAGTGGTTTAAGTATATGACAATACGTATAAAAAGGTGTACCTTTTGAGACTATGTTGTACTTCAGAATTATCTGTAACAAAAGTAGTTGTTTTTGTTACGTCAGATAAACACTACGAACAACATTCTGAAAGATACTTACTCATTAGTTATCAATTGACTTATACAATCGATTTACGTTACCATTGAACAAACTTAATACTCCAAAGGGGAGTAGCTGTACAACAAAAGTCGTCATTACGAAACAGGATGTTTCCGGCTTTGTTGGCAATCTTAATTGTTAGCAAGACCTTTGCCTACATTTTTAGTTAGGTGAAGTCTGTGTTTATACATCAAGCGCTTTTATCTACTAAAAAGATAAAAGCGTTTTTTGTTTTTTATAGATTTAAAATAATTATGAGGAGTGATTAAATCATGTTCAAGAAACTGTTTGATTCACTAATGAATAATAAACATAAGCATTACAGTAGTAGTGATTACAAGAGAGGAAAATCAAAACCTTTTAAGAGTTATAGCAGTAGTGATGATTATAAAAAAGGCCGTGATCATCACGGAAGTTATGGACATCATCATTATAAGAGAAAAAGAAAGAGTGGAAGTTTCTTTAGTAGTTAAATAAGAACAAGGCAACCTTATTCCAAAAGCATTGGAGTGGTACTTTTTAAAGGAATCTATAACTGGAGTTAAGTAATAACATATATTTTTTCTTCATAAAGACTATTTTTTGTAGTGACAAGCATATGTATAAAAAGCTCCATACTCCGGAGAAAGAATCCTTGGTGGAAGGCTGATGCAGAATGGGCAGTCTTTGTTGTAGTTATTCTTTATAATTTGTATTAAATATAAGCTAATTCTAGAAGCATATGTTTTACCTATCTAAAAGAAGGGAACAATAGAGTTAATTTGATAAAGGGAGTGATTTTATGCAAGCCGATATGACGGTCGAAGAAGTCAAAGCCCAAATCCAGTACTTAGGAACAAATGGACAATCTCTAAAAAAGAAAAAAGTAAAGCAAACGCATCCAAAACTAATGAAAAATGCTCTTTATTTTTTCCCTAGCTGGGACCATGCTATGGAAGAAAGTGGTGTGAATAGCGTATAATAAGCAGAAACTCAGTCTTTTTGACTGAGTTTTTTTATTAAATAAGGAAAGCTTTTATAGTCTTCACCTATATATTACCAAACTGTCTTGGGCTAAAATGTAAATATATTTTGATTATACCTAAATGATAGTTGGAGAGAAGGTTGATTTTACTGTATATTTCAACTCTCATATAGACTTGTCTTTTAAATATTAAATTTAGGCTGGATTTTTCCTGCTTTTGAGTAGTACATAGGAAAAAAGCCTAAAAGGTAAAGGATGATCCAACGATTTTATATTGGATAGAGGAGAAAAGTAGTAAAGACAAATAAAGAATCATATTTTTCAAAATGGACGTTTGATTCAAACGAATAAAAAATTTTCCGCGTTAAAGAACAAAAAAAAGATGCCTGTAGGCATCCAGATAAGGCAAGTGAAATATCTCAATAATATAGTCGAACAAGACTATCGATTTATTAAAAAACGAGTTCGGATGATGTTATGATTAAAATCTTTTCGTACAACAAATACCGTGATTTCTGGAATAGAAGCGATGCATATGATTAAAAAAGAGCAACATGTTTTATAGAACACATCTGTTCAAAATTAAGTGAAATTCATTCATCAACTATTTGGAACGACTACTTAAGACTAGATTCCACTAGGAAGCCTTTTACCTCTTTATATCTTCCTCAAGTATTTGCTCCAGATCCCGAAAAAACGGGAATTTCTCTTCCTTTTATCTATCTTACGAAGTGACAAACATGGGGAATATACATACTTCTAACACAAATAAAGTGACAATTTTAAAGGTTAATTTATTCCCACTGCATTATATGCTTTAGTTACTGCCGTAACTTCTTTTGATTTTTCTCCATAAAGGTCTGTTGCAGATTGAATAGCTGCTTGACGCATCATACTAAAATTAGAAGTAGCTGTTAGATAATTTGTCAATGCCCGATAATAGATTTGTTCTGTTGCTTTACGACCAACACCCTCTACCTTTACTCCATAATGTGTGCCACCTTCAGATATAAGATAAGCAGCTTTATTATTAATCGATGAGTTAGTATGAACGCCTCCATTATCTTCTGTTCCAATATACCGTTTACTGTAGTGATCAGGATAACCCTGAGAAGCTGGATCTTTTAGTGATCGGAGGGAATCATTTGTATTAGTTGGCGTATAGATATCTTCACCAACTTCCCAATCGTTTCGGTCTACCATAGCTCCCATAATATCGGATAATGACTCATTTAAAGCGCCTGATTCATTTTGGTATTCCAATTGTGCCGTGTGTTCGGTTACTCCGTGAGTGATTTCATGGGCCACCACATCTAAACCTGCAGAAAAAGGAATAAATGTTTTTCCGTCACCATCACCATACATCATTTGCGCACCATTCCATGCTGCATTATTCCATTTAGATCCTACGTGTACCGTAGAGTTCAATTTCATACCTGCATTATCCAGTGAATTACGTCCAAATACATTTTTATAATAATCGTACACCTTTTCAGCATTCACATGTGCATCAACTGCTACAGGATCACTAAAATTCTGAGTTTTACTTTTAATTTCGAAACCAGTAAATCCCGTGGTTTGTGAAAGTATCTGATAAATTATCTCGTTTATATTTAGTGCATTAAATGTGTTAATCCCATTTCCTCTAGTCACATCTGCTAGAAAATAGCTATTATTTTTATTAGTAACTTCAAAAGTTTCCTTATTCCCTAAAACTCCTGTTCCTTTACCAGTAAGCTCGTCAATTGCATTGTACTGATTAATTATTTTTCCATTTGTAGCATCAATAAAATAATGCCAAAATCCTGGAGATGGAGTAGAAGTAGAAGCTTTAATAACGTAAGCAAGGTAATATTTATTTTTATATTCATAGATATAGAGTTGATGACTAGGTTTTGCATCATAGTGATCAACCTTACCTATCTTATTTTCAATATCTTTTTGTGCAATCTTAACAGCTTTATCAGCTGAAAAAGAAGCAACTGTAGGAATATTCTTATTTTCTAAATTAGGGGAAACTTGTCCAAAAAATGCTTTAACGTTATTGTTCTTGTCCAAAGAAATTGTTTGATTGAAACCATACATAGGTATATTTTTATGCTTTTGAATCAATTTATAATGACGAGTTTTGTTTTTTTTATCCGTTTCCTCTTTTAATATAGAAAACTCATTTTTAGCTCCTTCATTTAATTTAAATACTTTTTTCCTAGAGTCTAAATAAGAAAAAACAATATTTTTTTTGTTAGTAGTAGGGTTTTTAAAATTTTTATTGTTTTCGATGATAAATGACGGTGTTTTATATTTGGAATTGAACTTTATAGTACTCTCTGCTGCGGATACATTGGGGCTACTGGCTATAAATGTACCAAAACTAATAGATAAAGCTAACGAAAGACATACTGCTTTTTTCCTCAATTAATCTCACTCTCCAATAGTAAAATAGGATTTTGACATACAAATATAAGGTTAATTTAAAATAAGCTATAAATTTAAAACATACTGATATTATTATCCTAAAAAATGTTTAATGGATATAAATAAGGATTTTTAAAAAAACACACCAATAAAATACATAATATAACAAAAAAATCCAGTTGCCAATGATTATCGTGTAAAAAATACATTTTTTATATTTTAAGGATAAAAAAAGGGGTCTTATATAAAAAGTTTAAGATACTTGCAAGTATCTTAAACTTTTGGATGTACTGATATTATTACTCTACAAAAGGTGTGTGATAGGTATAGAAAATGAAGATTTGTTTAAATAGGAACATTATTAGGCTGATGTTATTTTACTAACGATAAGATGGTACCTACGGTATCGTCTTAGTTTTCGTGATTTAGTAGAAATAATGAATGTTAATTTTTTTATAAATTATTCCATAAATGGTTGTCTGAAGTAATTATTTTCAATATAATAACAATATTGAAAACAAGAATATTCCAATATTTAGATAGAGGTATTCTAGGAGGTAATTTATGTTTAAGGTCAAGATTTCTGGCATTGGTAAGACAGTCGGTTCAAGAGTTGTAACGAGTACGGAACTAGAAAAAGTAATGGATGTAAAGCCTGGTTGGATTGAAAAAGCAACAGGAATTAAATCGCGTAACTATGTAGACTTTGAAAACGGAGAAACTGCATTAACGTTAGGTGTAAGTGCTGCTAAGAAAGCAGTTGAAGATGCAGGAATTACTCTTGATAAAATTGATTGCATCATTGGTGCTAATGGTTCTCCACTTCAGGCGATTCCATGTGCAGCTGCACTCTATCAACAGGAGTTGGGTTTAGGTGATAGTGGTGTACCGTCATTCGATATAGACACTACATGTTACAGTTTCGGTGTAGCATTATTTTTAGCGTCTGGTCTTGTTGATTCTGGTTTATATAAGAACATACTTATTATCAGTGCTGATGCACCAAGTCCGACATTAGATATTACTGATAATGAAGTTCGTGCATTATTCGGTGATGGTGCAGGGGCAGTAGTTCTAACAAAAACAAGTGAGAATGAACCAAGCAGAGTTCATCACTTCAAGATGAATACATACGGATCAGGTGCAAGTTTCACTGAAGTAAGAGGTGGCGGCACATTAAAGCATCCTAACCATCCTGAAACAACACCACTAGATAATGCTTTCCATATGGAAGGCAAGAAAATTTTTAAATATGCAGTTAGATATCTTCCGAGTTATTTTGAAAGTTTCTTTGTTGATTCTGGTATTAATCAGAAGGAATTAAAATTTATTCTTCCTCATCAAACAAGCAAGCATGGAATCGATATTTTTAGAAAGTTCGGTTTTGCTTCAGAACAAATTGCTAGTCATTTAAGTATACATGGTAACTGTATTGCAGCTTCAATTCCAATGTTATTACACGATTACATCAAGGATGGTGATATTAAGCGAGGCGATCAAATTCTATTATTTGGTACATCAGCCGGCCTTTCTTTAGGTGGGTTAGCTTTAACATACTAAACTATTAACTTACTTATCATTAAGATGTAAAAATATAACGGACAATAAGGGGGAAATTACAATGACAAAAGAAGAAATCTTAGTAAAAGGGAAGCAAATTATCGTAGAACGCTTGGCAGTTGAAGAAGAAAAAATCAATTTAGAGTCTAATTTTAAAGAAGATCTTGGTGCTGACTCTCTTGACATTGTAGAGTTAATCATGGAGTTAGAAGATCAATTCGAATTAGAAATTCCAGATGAAGAAGCTGAAAATTTTTCTACTGTTGGAGAAGTAGTTGATTATTTCTATAATAACCTTCAAGGAAAATTAGTTAAGTAATAATTTAATAATACCTATCTATTGATAGGTATTTTTTATATATTTCAATATGATATTTCAACATAATTAAAACTAAATAGTACAGTAACTAATTTAGTTAAACTTATCCAAAATTTCAAAACAACAATAAAGGAGGGAAGTATAAGTGACTATGTTAGATAAGAGGACGTATCATTTTCGAAAGTTAATAATTGTATTATGGGTACTAGGAGTGGTGGTATTAGGCACATGTGCTTCTAAACTGCCAAATATTCTTGTGGGTGATGGTTTTGAAACTGACGGTACATATGCAAAAGTACAAGACATATTAAAGGAAGATTTTAAATCACCAAATTCAACTTTAATACTCCTATTTGAAAAGAAACAAAATGTAAATGAAGAAGAATTTAAATCATTTATCGAAGATACTTTAAACAATATAAAGGACACAAAAGGTTTAGTTGAAGTTAAATCTCCTAATGAGAAGAAGGAACAACGTAAAGATAACTTAGCCTATGCAACATTAGGTTTTGATAAAGACTTCCATGATATGAAATATATTTTAGAGGAGCTTAATGAAAAAATCAAAGACAGCAAAAATATAGAAGTAGGCTTAACAGGAACAGCACTTGTCAATGAAGATTTGAATACAGCGAGTCAACATGATTTGAAGCAAGCTGAAATGATTGGTTTACCAATTGCCTTAGTTGTCTTATTGCTTGCATTTGGAGGACTTGTCGCAGCTTCAATCCCAATTATTATTGGAATTGTATCTGTAGTTTCCTCAATGGGTCTGTTATATTTTATAGGTCAAGAACTAGATTTATCAATCTTTGTATTAAATATCGTTCCAATGATTGGTTTAGCCCTTGGAATCGATTTCTCTTTAATATTTATTAATCGCTTTAGAGAAGAATTGAAAAGTAGAAATATCCAAGAAGCTATAGCAGTATCCGTAAGGACAGCTGGAAGGTCCATCGCCTTTTCTGGTTTGTGTGTTCTCCTTGGCCTCTCCGGAATGTTATTTATCCAAGTTGAAATATTCAAAACAGTTGCTATTAGTGGTATGGTAGTAGTTCTTGTTTCCGTCTTATCCGCATTAACATTATTACCTGCTTTATTAGCTGTAATTGGTAAGAATATTAACAGCTTAATGATTATTAAAGTAAAAGAAACAGAAAGAAATAAGTGGTACTCCTTTGCAAAGTTCGTTATGAAACGTCCAGTCATTATGACCCTTTTAGGCTTCTCGATTCTTTTGATGGGGGCTCTTCCAGTATCTAATATTAAATTAAGCATTCCTGATGCTTCTTCACTTCCAAAAGATTATGAAACAAGAACTGCATATGAAAAATACGAACAAGAATTTGTAGGGAAGAACAATTCAGAAGTTGTTATTATAGCTGAGGCTAATAAAGAAATAACAGAAAAGGAGTCTTTAAAGCAAATTGAATCCCTAATTAAAAGTTTGAAAGAAGAAAAAATCGTAACAGATATCAATTCCATTTTTTCTTCAACCAAAAACCCTGATTCTGATAAGCTTTATGCTATGCTAAAAGACCCGCAAGTAAAACAAAACATACAACCTATACTTAATAAATTAGTAAAGAAAGACAAAACAATTTTAACAGTACAATTAAATGAAAGTTTTGATTCTGAAAAAGCACAAAATTTTGTCCGTAAATGGGATGGGAAAGATGGGGACGTTAAGCTTTTAGTTGGCGGGTTACCGAAATTTAATCAAGAAATTTACGATGAAATTTTTGATAATATTGGTTATGGTTTAGCTATCACGCTTTCTTCTACTTTTTTGATTTTAATGTTAGCGTTCCGTTCCATCATAATTCCTCTAAAAGCGATTATCATGAATGTTATAAGCTTAAGTGCTACATTTGGAATTTTAGTTTGGCTATTTCAAGAGGGGATGTTCGGATTAGATAAAGTAGATTCCATTGGGCTTATGATACCAGTATTCATTTTTGGTATTGTATTTGGGTTATCAATGGACTATGAAGTATTCTTGATTTCAAGAATACATGAAATTTACGAAAAAACAGGGGATAATAATAAAGCTACTTTAGAAGGACTCACTTCCACTAGCAAAATTATTACTTCCGCAGCACTAATCATGATAGTTGTTACCGGAGCTTTCGCTTTTACAGGCGTTGTTCCAGTAAAACAAATGGGAATTGGAATAGCATTATCGATTTTTATTGATGCAACAATAGTACGCATGCTAATAGTACCGTCATTAATGAAATTAATGGGCGATAAAAACTGGTGGTTCCCAAAAATCTTAAAAGCAAAGCTTAAAAATAATGTATTTAAACATTAGTATACAAAAAAAGAACTGGGAAATCCTAGTTCTTTTTTTGTAATTTACGAAGTTAGTGAAAATGTTCTGATGCAAGTGACTTGAAGTTGCAATTAATCTTTAAAACTTGGACATGCTGATACTATTACTTTAAAAAGAATGTAATCAGTATCGAAAAGGAAAACCTATTCAAAAGGTGTATCTTAAGATACACCTTTTTATTGTAATAAATGCAATGGAGAAAATATTAAACGTCAAACATTTAATAAATATCTTTTTACATAAAAGAATGATTATTTTAGTTCTTAACAATGAATAAGAGAGCGTAAAATATCTTGTGTAAATGAATAAATACAAAAAGGAAGACCTTTTCTTGTAGAATTAAGTCACCACAACCAATTCAAAGAAAGAAGGTCTTCCTATGAATCAGTTTACAACAGATCTTGTTCAAGCTCTAGTCCAAAAAGAAGATGTAACGAAAATTTTCCGTTCTCACTTAGAAAATGCCGTTAATACGCTCTTAGCGAGCGAATTGACAGCTTTTTTGGACTACGAAAAATATGATCGTATTGGATTTAATACAGGGAATTCACGAAATGGTTCGTACGAACGAACGCTGAATACTGTTGTTTGATTTGATGCACCAACTGGTCAACTGACTTTACTTGACTGACATCCGCAGCAATGCCAATTAAATTAGGGTTTTCTTTCATTGCTTGGTCAATGTTTTGTTTGGATCGACTA
>Ga0268252_1000570_pt1 | contig 23369 bp, 22 predicted proteins | sample AgamicMgSfrz_FD_200244 | JGI IMG/M metagenome (GOLD analysis project Ga0268252, IMG submission 200244) | Agave microbial communities from Guanajuato, Mexico - Mg.Sf.rz (v2) (version 3) | ecosystem: Host-associated > Plants > Phyllosphere > Phylloplane/Leaf | place: Guanajuato, Mexico | collected... | reverse complement strand
GACTATAATAACAAATTGATGCCTAAAAATTAGTGAACAAACCCAAAACATTCTAAAATAGAAGGTAACATAAATAAATGATAGTATAACTAAAGAGAGGTATAAAAAGATGAACATACAAGTATTTATAGTAAATGCCTTTACGAAAAACAAAGCAGGAGGCAATCCTGCGGGAGTTGTAGTAGAAGGAGACGGACTGAGTGCAGGTGATATGCAGTACATTGCTACCGAAATGGGATTGTCTGAAACTGCCTTTATACAAAGCTCCGTAGCAGCTGATTATAAAATTAGATACTTCACACCAGCAGCAGAAGTAGATTTATGCGGTCATGCCACAATCGCAAGCTTTGCACTTTTGGTACAAAAAAATATTATAAACAAAGGCAGCTTCACAATTGAAACAAAAGCTGGCATTCTACCAGTAAGAGTGGAAGGGGAAAAGGTGTTTCTCACACAGAATAATCCTGAATTCAGCCAACAGTTGGACAAAAAGGATATTGTCCTGTCACTTAACATTTCAGAGACAGATATTATGGATGACCTGCCAATTGAAATTGTCTCAACAGGGTTAAAGGATATCCTGATTCCAATCAAAAATAATGAAGTGCTGCAAAGCCTGCAGCCGGACTTTTATAAAATTGAAGAAATAAGTGCCAAGCATCAAGTTGTGGGCTACCATGTCTTTACATTAGATACTGAAACAAAGGCAAATGCCTATTGCCGTAATTTCGCGCCACTCTATGATATTAACGAAGAAAGTGCAACAGGCACAGCTAGTGGAGCATTGACAGGCTATCTACATAAACACAGATTAATAGATCCAGCCAGCACAAGCTTAATATTTGAACAAGGTCATGCGATGAATGCTCCATCTGAAATTATCTCCCGTTTTAAAGTGGATAGTCATAATGAGATACAAACTTTGGAGGTTGGGGGAAAGGGAATCTATTTATCTTCTAAATGGATAGAACTGCAATAAAAATAGGAGGGGTATTTACTCCCTCCTTAAGCAATAAAGTCGTTAGGATAACTAGTCTGAAAATGATTGAGCAAAGAAGGCAATTGCTTTTGAAATGCAAGGCAGATTTGCTGTCCTGCAGGGTAAGAATAAATTGTCTTATTGCAAAAAATACAAACATCCTTTTCTTTAAAAATATGCATAACGTTTAAAGGGAAGGGCCTCTTTTGGTTTCCCACTAGAAACTGATATAGATGATCATTAATGCGGAAATTTATTTGATAACCATCGAAGGAGCTTAAGTTGCTGATTTTTACGTCTTGATATGGTAACCCTTTGACATTTAGCATACAGTGCATCTCCGTTTCTTATTTTATACATAAGCTTATTTTCACTATAGCACCAAAAGAAAGCGCGTTAAATTATTCTATTCTTAAACATTTACTTATCCTTTTCATACCGAAAGGTATTTTCATTTAAGAGCTAGAATAACAGAATAAAAACGGAATAGCTATAGATGGAATCAAATTAAAAGGAAGACATCAAGTACCTCCCTCTAAATGAAATGAACCTATAGTTACTATTTTAATTTCTTTATGAAACGTGCTGGTACTCCGGCGTATAAACTATCAGGTTCACAATTTTTATTAACAAGGCTTCCAGCTCCAATAATGGTTCCTTTTCCAACTTTTACATTACCTATAATGGTTGAATTTGCACCTATCCAGCAACCATCCCCAATATGTATAGGTGGATATATAGATTTTCCAGCCCTCATCTCAGAAGGTCCTATTTCATGTGAGTCTGAAAGTAACATTACTCCTGGACCAATACTTACGTGTCTTCCAATCTTAATATTTGGTCTAATAACACACTGCTGATTAATAAATGTTCCATCACCAATGATTATTGGAAGGTTTTTTTTTCCACATAGCTCAGTATATCTAAAAATTGTGACATTATTTCCGATTTTAATAGAGTTCTTTTCCTTTCCTGCAAATGATATATTACCAAATAAGCATCCTCTGCCGATTTCAAAAAAGAAAGAATAGTAGATAGGAAGAAATCTCTTTTTTATCTTGTTAATTAAATTCAGCAACTTTATTTTCCTCACTTTTTGTTGTATTTTTTATAAATTAGTTGGACTCATATTAAAGTAAAGAAACTAAAATGAGCATAATATAAATAAGCGTTTTTCAAAAGAATGGGTTTAATTGATATGCATACAGAGATATAACTATTATAAATTATACTGAGATTTTAGAATTATTGTTTCTTATTTTACTACTATTTAAATTTCCTAGGAACAAATATCTTAAAAAGTTTTTCTTTTCAAATATAAAATCGTTTATAAGCATTGGAATAATTATTCCAATTAGGGTGAAGAGAATTAATCCGTAATCTATTGATAGTAAATCTTTCAGTAATAAATTTATTGGCATATGTAAGTACATAATGGTAAGGGAGACCTTGCCGCATTTTTCAAGAATATTTGTAAGATAAGTTTTTGAAAGTTTATAACTAATGCATAAAATAAATAGTGTGAAAATTAAGGGGATAAGTAAATCCAAAATATAATGATTATATTCATTATATTTCATATCTAAAGAATAATTCATTATATTAGATGCATCTAATAAACATAAGGTTAATACACCAACACTACAGATAATAAGTGTTGAAGAGAGGGTAATTAACTTATTAATTTTTTCCTTTGTATAAAATCCAATTGAGTAATAACAAATTGAAATTAGTACAACATCAAAATTAAAAGGGACAGGAAAATCTTTTATAAACTTTAAGCTGGAAATTAAATGAGACAGTAAATATAAAATAAGAATGATTAATATTTGAGTACTAAACTTAAATTTAGAATTGATAAATGAAAAAATTACTTGTGTAAATAATAGACAAGTAATGAACCAAAAAGTAGCAAAATAACCCAAGAGTAATTCTCCGCCATAAAATAATTTAATAATCTGTTTAACAAATCCTATTGAATCTTTTTGTATTATTAAAACTAAAATAGAAATTAGTAATCCATAAGATATATAAGGTATTAAAAATTTTTTTGATACTTTTATAGACCAATTTCGTAAATTTATTAAATTAATAGGGTTATATAGATAACCTGAAATAATAAAAAATAATGGCATGTGAAACCAAAATAAGTAATGAGGAAGAAAAGTACTGTTTGAATGACCCATTACTACTGTTATTATACCAATTCCTTTCGCAACATCTATCCATTTTAAGCGTTTAGACATACAACACACTCCTTTTTTTCAAATATAACATAACGGAGATGTTTGAAAAATATAAAATTAGTATGTAGAATGTGTGAATGTCAAAGTTCAGTAATAACTTAAAACAATATATTGCATAAAGATTAAATAAAAACTGTAACATTGATAACAATTACCTTTATGTATAAATTTGGAAAAATTTTTAGGGTGTTATATTATAAGGAGGAGAGACTCCTCTGGGATTCATCAAAAACTTGCTGTCCCACAGGGAACGATTAAATAGTTTTAACGAAACCTTTTCTAGAATATATGCATCATATATAAGGATAAATCGTTTCCTGCTACCCTACAGTTAATAGTAGAACATAGAGATGTGGGAAAAATTTTTTTAGCAATGTTGATGTTGAATGTGTCAATATACACCTACTCCCTCTGTAACAATTAATGAAAATATATTCAAGAGGTATTTTGATTTTGAAAATAGAATAACAATTTTATGGGGAATTAACTGATCAAAAAAAAGGAGTGTGAAGAATAATGTCAGCTAATATCAGTACAGGGGGAGTGGTGTTTGGTATTGCCTATAATGTAATAAAACTGCAGATATTGAAGAGAGGGGAAGTGTTGGACGTAGAACCTTGGTTTTAATGCAAGAAATCATCAAGAGGAGTCTATTAGTTTATTCAGAGAGAACCGTATAATATCGCATCTCCCTTAAGGTGAAGACATCTCTTGTGCACACTTTCAAGTGGAAGGAAGAAAGCGCTGGATCATCACTTTTTTCACTGATGATATGAATTTCTTCAAAGGATGCTTTCACCAAAAGGTATATTGGTAAGTGCTATTAGTTATGAAGGGAAAATGGTAATTTTTTGAGGGTTTTCTTATGTAGTATTAAGTATAAATGAACATATGATTATATTTATCACGAAAAAATAGAGAGAAGTTATCTTAGGTTTACTTAAGAGGAATTTCCCGCTTATAGAATTAAAAGTTAGGGGATTAAAATGAAGAAAAAGAAATACTATGTCGTAATACTTTTTGTTTGTCTAGGTATATTAGGTTATCTTCTTTTTGTATATAAAGGAGACTCGTCAGTAGAAAATAAAAAAAATTCTAATGAATTACTTTCAAGAAAGGTGGATGAGTTAAAAATAGACCAACCTACAGGGAGGGAAATTTTAGGGGATTTAAAGGTGCATTCAAGTAACAACAAGCATCCACGATTATTAGCTACTAATGAAGACTTTCAGAGAATAAAAGAATCAATTCCGGGAGATAAGGTATTAAAAAGTTGGTATGATAAATTAAGGGGAAATGCTAATGAAATATTGGAAAAACCTGCTGTTGAATATGTAAAAACAGACGATGTTAGATTACTTTCAGTCAGTAGAACTGTTCAAGATAGAATCATAACACTTTCCTTAATGTACAGATTAAGTGGGGATAAGAAATATGCTGAAAGAGCATGGAAAGAACTAGAAACGGTATCAAATAAGCAGAAATTTCAAGACTGGAATCCTTCTCATTTTCTAGATACTGCTGAAATGGCTGTTGCAGTTGCTATTGGCTATGATTGGTTATATGATTTTTTGAATACAGAACAAAAGTCATATCTGCAGAATGCAATAATGGGAAAGGCACTATATCCTGCTCTAAAGGTATATGAAAATAACGTGACAGATGAAGGATTTACTACTTTTTGGACGGATAATACAAATAATTGGAATATTGTCTCTAATAGTGGTCTAATACTTAGTGCATTAGCTATAGCTGATCAGTCACCGGAATCAGAAGAACTTTCTACCGAGATACTAGAGCATGCATTAAAATCTATCAGAAACTCATTAGATACATATATTGGTGGGAATGGTTCCCAAGAGGGACCTAGTTATTGGAATTATGCAACATTATATATTGCATATTTTTTATCTGCAATGAATACATCCCTTGGAACTGATTATGGCTTTTCGGGATATAAGGGGTTATCAGAAACGGGCTATTATCCAATATATATAACGGGGAACGCAGGTATATTTAACCTAGGGGATGCCGGTAAATCTAATTTTACAAGTTTACCTCAATTGTTATGGTTTGCAGAAAAGTATAAAGAACCAGAACTTAAGTACTTTGCTCTAGATAAGTATAGTCCGTTAAATATTATCTGGTATGGTAGTTCAATGAATAGCCAAGAGATAGAAGAGAAATTACCCCTTGATAAATATTTTAAAGAAGAGGAAACGGGTATAGTAACAATGCGGGGATCTTGGAATAATTCTAATTCAATCTTCGTAGGGATTCATGCTGGAGACAACCAAGCTGCACATGGAGATCTAGATATTGGAACATTTGTATTGGATGCTTTAGGAGTTAGATGGTCAATAGATCTTGGTGCTGATGATTACAACTTACCAGGATATTTTGAAGGTAATAGGTGGAATTATTATCGAAAAAGGGCTGAAGGACAAAATACTTTAGTTATTAATCCAAGCCAGGGACCCGATCAAAATACAAATGCAATAGGTAAGATAACTAACTTTAAGACTGGTGATAGAGAAGCTAGTGTCTCAATAGATATGACTACAGCATATATTAATGCAAATAAAGTTCAAAGGAAGTTATCATTATTTGATAACAGGACTAAAGTTGTTTTAAATGATGAAATTAACTTGGAGAAGCAATCTGAAGTATATTGGTTTATGCATACTTATGCTAGTATTGGTTTAAGTTCTGATAAAAGAGTCGCTGTACTAGTACAAGATGGAAAGATATTATATGTAAGGATTGCTTCTCCTAAAAATGCGACTTTTTCAATTATGGAGGCAAAATCATTATCTAGTTCCTCTCTTATAGACAAGCAAGACACAAATGCAAATATAAAAAAATTAACTATCCATATGACGGATATAAAGGAAACTAAATTATCAGTAGAGTTTTCTACAGAGCCATTCGAAAATTAAATAGGTGAATGTCGAGTAAAAAAAGTAATTCGAAACATCATAGTTTCGAATTACTTTTTTTGTCTTGAATATGTATTTCCTTGTTTTTACTGAAATGAATATTTATATTGATTAATAGGAAAATAAAAAAACTAAATTGGAGCATAAAATCCCCAGGATTTGTTAATCCGTTATATGAATTAACATCAAGGAAAAATATTAGAAACATAGATAACAAAAAGTAATTTTTCTTTTTTATAAATGAAATTACAGGATATATTAGTAAGAGAATATACATCACAAGTGTAGCTAGAATACCATAATCATAAGCAAACATAATTGGTGGGTATTCAAAGCTTGTTGCCCCCTGTCCGCTAAGGTCCCTTATATAATAGGAATAATTAAACCCATTTCCTAGTAGGCCGGGAGGAGGTACATATCCTTCTAGAATAGTATTGAGAATACTACTTCTTCCACTTGTAAAGTCAGAGTTTGAATTCACTCTTTGAATAAAAGTTTCATAAAAAAAACTTGTATTCAATATTAGAATTAGTACTGATACAGTAGCGAACCAGTAAATAAGTTTTGTTTTTAAGTTAATTTTTTTAGTACTGTTATTAAAGAATATAATTAGTAACAGGGCTAAAATCACTCCGGTTTTGCTATTAGCTAAGGTTACTCCCAAAATCGTAATAATCGATAAAATTAGACTGTTTAATTTAGTATAAAAATATTTATTAAATATAGTATTACTAATAAAGAATAATAAAAAAAGTTGAGTATTTCTTAATGGGTGACCAAACAGAGAGTAATATCTATAAATCTCCCTTTGTACATTTTCATTTACCAATTCAGTGAATCGCTCATTGAAATAAGATATATTTATTAAGGAAGATTGTACGTAACCACGACTAATATAATCAATAATCCCTAAAAATAAAATGACAAAAACTAAGATATTTAAAATATATATGTACTTCTCAAAAAGTTTAGTTATTACTTCTTTATCGACCCTAATTCCAACAATAAGAAGGGGGACAATGAAGCACATAATAACAATGGTATATGCATTAGAATTGACATGATATAAGGAAATTAAAGTGAAGAAGGTGAAAAACATCCATAAATAAAGGTATTTGAAGTCAAACCTAGAGCTTATTAAACTGAAAATTAGTAGTATAAAAATACTAAAAACACCAATTACATTTATATAAGAAAATGACATGGCGCTAATATGTAATAACTTTAAAGATAGGAACGCCCTAAAGTAATCAAAAAAGAAGTATATGCTTAATATAATTAAAATTAGTAAATAATAGGTTAAAAGGTTATAACTTTTATTTAAATTCATACATTCTACCTTTCTGTTTCTTCTATCTTTTCCAACTAATCTTAAGTTATTTTACACTTTATGACAAGCACAAATCTTAAAAAAGTTAAGTATATAAAAAAGGAATGGCTGATCAGTAATAATTACTTTTAGCCATCCTCATAACATATTAAAATTTAAAACTCTTCATTATTTCATTTAAACCTTTTGACATTTGATCTAGTTCGTCTATTAGTCTGTTGACTTGCTCATTAGTTGCAGTCTGTTGCTCAGAAGCAGAGGCAACGGCGTTAACATGGTCCACATTTTCACTTGCGATTGCGGCTAATTCATCAGAAGAGGCTGTTATCTCCTCAACACTTGCGGACAGCTCTTCAGAAGTAGTGGAAATTTCTTGGATTTGAGCAACGATATTTTCAATGGAAGCAAGAATGTTTTTAAAGGCTAGTCCAGCATTATTAGCAGAGAACAAGCTGCTTTCCATTTCACTTTTACTTTTAATTGTCGAAGTGACCGCAGTTTCTGTATCATGTTTAACTGCTTGGATTAAATCAGCAATTTCCTTTGCAGATTCCTTCGAGTTCTCCGCCAGCTTTCTGACCTCTGTCGCAACAACAGCAAACCCTTTACCGTGATCACCAGCTCTTGCTGCTTCAATAGTCGCATTAAGTGCAAGCAGGTTGGTTTGCTCAGCAATATTAGTGATAACCTCCGAAATCGCGCCAATTCTGTTCGTTCTTTCTCCCAGGTTTTCCATAATAGATACTGTTTCAGTGACAGTTGTGTTAAGATCTTTTAATTCATCTAAAGTATCTTGGATAACTTTATTCCCTACATTAGCAGCGTCATTCACACGTACAGAATAATCAGCGACAGATAATGAAGAGCTTGCAATAAGTTCAATGCCTTTTGCCCCTTCAGCCATCGTAGCTGCCATATCATTAGCAGTATCCTTTTGAAGTAAAGAACCAGTTGTTACTTGTTCAAATGATTCTAAAATCCCCCCTGATTGTGCCTCTAAATCCTGTCTTGCTGTGAGTAATTGACTCGAAGTGTCTAATAATCTACCTTCTGTCGTTTTAATGCGGTCAATCATGCCAACTAAGCTTGCGACCATTGTATTAACAGCATTGGCCAGCTGCTGGAACTCATCTCTGCTATTGAAATGAAGTGGTTCACCAGACAAATCATTATCGCTGATTTGTGTAAGCCTTCCTTCAATCACTTTAATTGGTTTTACAACCGTATAGATTAACCAAGCTGCTACAGCAAGCGCTATAATAGCTGTCAAAACTGCCATAACCATAAACACATTCTTTTGAGCATGATTTTCAGAAATGATGTTATCTCCTGTATTCATTAGTTGCTGATCTACAGAATTCTTAATCTTGTCCCAAGCATCCATTGCATCTGTCGACCAAACTTGGCAATATTGTTCCATTAACGGAATTGCAGCATCGAAACCGCCTTCTTCATATGCAGGAATTACTTGGTCAGTAATAAGATTATTCCATTTTTCCGTTTTAGCCACAGCATCTGCATAATCTGCGTTATCTCCTAATAAGTTTTCCATTTCATCCATTAATACAGCAGATTCTTCTGCATTCTCAGCAAACTGCTCTATATACTTTTCATCCCCATATAGCACATAACCACGAGCCATAATGACACGTTGAGATAAATTTTCCTCTAGGGTATTTGCTAATGAAACAAGCTTATAATCTTTCTCAATCAATTTAGTCATCTGATCATCGGCACGATCATTCCCCCAGTAACCGACTACAGCAAACCCTATAATAAACAATAATATTGCACCAAACCCAATAAACACTTTTCTTCTAATTCCCATTTTTGCCCCTCGCAATAACTTTTATTTGTATTTTTTGATTTTAAGAATTTTTAAACTGAGATATATCGTATAAAAAACGTCCTTATCGGTAACGCTTCAAAGGACATTAAAGAAAGGTTATTTTTATGATTAAAGTTCTGCTTACCACCTCTTTATATCTTGAATAAAATAAGAAAACAGTGTAACAGTGACTAAATACCCAAGTATTTTAGACTATAAACCTAAATGTAAGTTTTTTATAAAAATTTTTATTAATGAATGACATTTTATGTGGGAGTATAACGAGAAAATGAGGATAAAGTTATATTTGTGTAACATAGCGGAGCTCTGAAAAAGATAGTGATATGTTTATATAAACATCATTTAAATAGTTGTATATATAATAGAAGAAACTAGGAAGCGTTTACATTTTAATAGGAGGAAAACCGGGAATAAATTTACAAAAATTCTATTTACGAAAGGTTTTTATGATGTTATTATAAAACATGCCGTGCGTTATATAGAACAAAAGGTCGGTGAAATAGCGAGCTTTAAGCTCGCTATTCAGAAATAAGATACTCAGAGAGATAATCACTCCAAAGCTTAAATCCAGAGTCATTAGGTCGTGCATCAGCGTTCAAATAATCGTTTACTGTAATATCATTGCCTGCTGGCCAAACTTCCCAATGATTTAAATATGTAAGATTTTGATCATTTGCATATTCCTGCAATGCAGCAACTTGCATAGGATATAGATTTGCATCATATATTTGATTTGGCGGTTGTAGAATAAATGTAACATCAGGTAGAGCCACAGTCGTTTCCTCTATAATGGAGGAAATGTTTGATATAGTTTCAGGGATTGCTACGACATTATTATCGTTTAAAAGAAAGGGTTCAAAAATAATCATATCAGGTTTTAAATCAACTAGCTTTTCACTTTCATGATTAAGTACATAATCAGTTGTTGTGTTTTCATAAACAATACTTTCTAGCTCTACATGTTTTTCGTATTTTTCAGAGAGAGCTTCATTTAACTTATTATTCAAACCTAAAGTATCACTGCCGATTGAATTAGAGCCAAGCAGGATAATTTTGAATGTTTTATGGCTGTTTAATTTGTGTTTTAATTGCTCCTTAGCTTTCTCAGGCCATTTAGCAGCAAGCTCCAAATAAAAATCCGTGTCTATTTCTGGCTCAAGGTCTGTATTAGATTCTGAATTGGTGACAGCTGGAGTAGGCGCTTGTTCAGGACTTCTGGAATTCCAATGAATATTACCAAATATAAGAACAGCTGCAAGTATTAAAGCAAGAACGGTAACTATTAAAGTTTTCATTATAACCTCCAAACAAAATTAGGATATTTTAATTATGTAAATAAGAGAATGAAAGAGAAATCTCTGTATTTTCAGGGAAAAATTTCCCAAGTTTAAATTAATACTATTAAAATAACAAAATCCTTGATAAAGTAAAAGAGCAAATGTAAGCAATCTACTAAAAGTATGTCAAGAAACGACAAATTTAGCAATAAATTATGCTATAATAATTCATGTTTTTATATTTTTTCTAGGAGGAAGCTATGGAAGATAATATCAGTCTAAAAGATTTATTTCAGACATTAAAAAAGAGAACTTTTTTAATCATTGCAATTACTTTGATCGCAATGATTGCTAGTGGAGTTGTCAGTTACTTCGTAATCACCCCAGAGTACAAATCATCTACACAAATTTTGGTGAATCAAGTTAAAGAAGACCAGACGATTTACAATTATAATGAGGTTCAAACAAATGTTCAGTTAATTAATACATACAGTGTAATAATTAAAAGTGCTGGAATATTAAATAATGTGAAGAAAGATTTAAATCTAGATATAAGCATATCAGAATTAAATAGCAAAATTTCTGTAGAAAGTGCACAGAATTCACAAATTATGACTATTTCTGTAATTGATTCAGATCCTGCGTTAGCTTTGGAGATTGCTAATAAAACTGCTGAAGTATTTGAAAAAGAAGTAAAAAATTTAATGCAAGTAGATAATGTTAACATACTACCGCTAGCAGATGACCAAGAAAATCAATCTCCTGTTAGTCCTAATCCACCCTTAAATATTTTAATTGCTGCAGCCGTAGGATTATTAGTAGGAATTGGTTTGGCATTCTTGTTGGAGTTTTTAGATAATACTGTGAAAAATGAACAAGATATTGAAAAATTATTAGAATTGCCAGTATTAGGTGCAATTACTACTATTGATGAGAGTTTTGATACTAAGGTTAGAGGAGTAAATGGCAGAAATAGAGGTGAGCTAGTTGGCAGCAAGTAAAAATAAAAAAAGATTACTAGATAGCAAGAGAAAGTTAGTAGCAAAGTATGACCCTAAATCTCCTATCTCAGAGCAATACCGTACAATTCGTACAAATATATTATATTCAAGTGTAGACGAAGAGATACGATCATTAATGGTTACTTCTTCAGGACCAGGTGAAGGGAAATCAACTACTACTGGAAATTTAGCTGTAGTTTTCGCTCAACAAGGAAAAACAGTTTTATTAATAGATGCGGATTTAAGGAAACCAACCGCTCATTATACATTTAAGCTGTCGAATACTACTGGATTGACATCTGTATTAACAAATCAACAAGAATTAATGGAAGCAGTTAATAAAATGGATGAAGATAATCTATATGTACTTCCTAGTGGGCCAATACCGCCAAATCCTTCTGAATTGTTAGGATCTAAAGCCATGAAACAGTTTATGGAAAGAGCATTGGAAGAATTTGATTTAATTATTTTCGATACACCGCCAGTACTTGCGGTAACTGACGCACAAATATTAGGTAATCTATGTCAGGGAACTATTTTAGTAGTTAGTAGTGGGAAAACAGACAAAGAGTCATTGATAAAAACTAAAGAACTTTTAACTGCTACCAATGGGAGACTATTAGGTGTAGTTCTTAATAACAAAAAAATAGATAAAAAAGGTAGTTATTATTATTACGGAGCAAACTAGAGCTAAGTTAGTTTGCTTAAAATAATAAAAAATTGTAGGAGGAAAGGTGTACTATTATGATTGATATTCACTGTCATATTTTACCTGGACTTGATGATGGTCCAGCCACTGTAGAAGATAGTTTGTTAATGGCAAAGGAAGCAGTAAATGAGGGGATAAAAACCATAATTGCTACACCTCACCACCGGAACAATAAATATGAGAATATTAAAAGTCAAATTATTGAGAATGTAAGTTCATTAAATATTTTATTAAAAAAAGAAAACATCCCTCTTGAAATTCTTCCAGGTCAAGAAAACAGAATATATGGAGAGATATTAGAAGACTACCAAAAAGGTGAAATTTTAACACTTTCCAATACAAATTATCTATTCATTGAATTTCCATCTTCATCGGTACCTAGGTATTCAGAAAGATTACTCTATGATATTCAAAGCGAAGGTTTAACTCCGATAATTGTACATCCCGAAAGAAATAAAGAACTACAAGATAATCCAGATCTCCTCTATAACTTAGTTAAACATGGAGCACTCACTCAAGTGACTGCAGCAAGCATTTCTGGATATTTTGGAAAGTCTATTCAAAAATTCTCTAAACAATTAATAAATTACAATCTAACTCATTTTATTGCATCTGATGCACATAATACTGTGAATCGTACTTTTAAGCTAAAAGAAGCTTTTAGTCAAATAGAAAAAGAAAGTGGAATTGACTATGTTTATCTATTCACTGATAATTCTGAGAGTTTATTGAGAAATGAAGAGGTTACTAGAGAAATTCCAGAGCCAATAAAAAAGAAAAAGTTTTTAGGTATATTTTAAAAATGTTAATTAGTTTAGTTCCTTAAAACTAATATTACCAACTTTTAAGTGATTCAAACTCTATGAATAACTATTCAGGTTAATTTTTTAGGGTGATAGGATACGGGGGATATAAGCAGTTGTTGAGAAGTTGAATTTATAAAAACTAAGTTGTATTAGAAGATTAACAAAAATATTTAATTGTGTTTCCATTTTATGGAGGAAGGTGAGTAGCGTTGTCTGAAATCTCAAGAAAAGATTCTGTTTATATTAAACAAAAATCAAATTCAAATCTAAATCCATATATTAATGAATCTAAGTTTTATTTAGTTTCAAAGAGGTTCTTAGATATAGTCGGAGCGTCCATAGGTTTAATTATACTAAGTTTATTATTCCTACTAGTAGGGATAATAATAAAAATCGAAGACCCAAAGGGGAAGATTTTCTTTAAACAAATTAGAGTTGGGAAAGATGGTAAAGAGTTTTCCATGTACAAGTTTAGGTCAATGAGCTCAGACGCAGAAGAACGACTAAAGGACTTAATGCAATTAAATGAAGTAAGTGGTCCGATGTTTAAAATAAAAAGTGATCCAAGGATAACTAGGATTGGTAAAATAATTAGAGCTACAAGTATAGATGAATTACCACAATTGTATAACGTTGTTAAAGGTGATATGAGTTTAGTTGGACCAAGGCCGCCACTTCCAAGAGAGGTCGATGAGTATACTAGTTATGATAAACAGAGGCTGTTAATTGTTCCAGGTTGTACCGGGTTATGGCAAGTAACTGGAAGAAATAGTGTTGGATTCAATGAAATGGTTGAATTAGATTTAGAATATATGAAAAGCAGAAATTTATTTTACGATATTAAAATAATGCTTAAGACTGTAGTAGTAATGATAAAAAAGAGCGATGCTTATTAATGTTAAAAAAGTATTAGTAAAGAAGAGGAAAAGTATGGAGTATAAAAAAACTGACCCGTTAATAACTATTTTTATGCCTGTTTATAATACAGAAAAATACATAGCTGAATCTATAAATAGTATCTTAAATCAAACTTACAAAAACTTTGAATTATTAATAATAGATGATGGATCCTCGGATAGAAGTGTAGAGATAATAAAATCTTATAAAGATAATAGAGTGAATTTAATTAGAAATGAAAAAAATATGGGGCTCCCATATACCAGGAACCTTGGGCTGAAAATGGCCAAAGGAGATTATATAGCAATTATGGACTCCGATGATATATCAGATAGAGAAAGATTAGAACGTCAGCTGAATATTTTGTTAGAAAATAATAATATTTCAGTTGTTATAAGTAATTTCAAGCTATTATATTCTTCTGGAAAAAGAAAGAAAAGTGGATTACCACAATTTTCACCTGAAGAAATTAAAGCACAATTGTTATTTAGGAACTATATATTAAACTCATCAGCAATGATTAGTAAAGATTTTTTACTCAAAAATGAAATTACATATCATGAAGACTTTTTTGCATGTCAAGATTACATGTTCTGGATTGATTGTATTAAACATGGAAATATTGCTCGTGATAATTATTATCTGCTTGAGTATAGAACTGGTCATGAAAATATAACGAGTAGTTCTAAAAAGGAAAAACGAGCAGCAAGGAAAAAGTTGCTTGATTATATCCACATTAACGCTCTTCAAGCCTTTGGTTTTGATTTAAATACTAGTGAATGCGAATTATTTAATAGAGTATTTGGAGAAGATAATGATTTAAATAAGAGTAACTTTCTAGAAACTGTAAAACTTCGAAATGAAATTATTAATCAAAATGATAAAAGTTTAGTATTTGAGAAGTCAGTATTACTAAAAGTCCTTCAGTATAATATCCTATTTTCAATGCTTCATTCTAATAGTTTAAATTTAAGAGATAAATACACTTTACTTTTTAACAAAGATATGTGGGTTGAATTTAATGTAAAACAATTCTCTTACTTCTTTTTAAGGCTTGTTAAAAAAAGTATATCTAAATAAAATATGATCATGTTAAATTGTCCAAGGAGGAAAAATGAAAAAAAAAGTCGCGATGGTTCTTCCTAATTACAAGGGTGGAGGTATGCCAAAGGTTTGTGAGACAATATCATTAAATTTAAGACCTGAAGAATATGAACAGACATTAATAATTTTATCAAGTGAGAAAGAAAAAAGATATAAGTTTGCTGGAAAAAGCATCAATATCTCTCCAAGTGGCAATAGCTTAATATCAAAACTATTGATAAATTTTACTCGAATAGGAAAGTTAAAGAAAATAAAAAAAGAGTGGAATTTTGATACTGTAATTAGTTTTGGAGTTCAAGCAAACATTTTTAATATAATTACAAAAAATAAAGAGACTATAATTTGTACCGAACACAATATAAAATCTATTGAAAATAAAACCTGGGGATTTAAAGGTAAAATTTATGATTTTTTAATGAGGAAGTATTATAACAATTCTGACCAACTTGTAGCCATATCTGAGGTTATGAAAGTGGACTTAGAGGATAATTATGGTATTAAAGATATTGAGGTTATTTATAATCCCCATAATATTGAAGAAGTAAAAAGAAAATCTAACGAGAGTATTGACGACAGGTATAAAGAATTATTCTTAGATGGTCCTGTTTTAATTTCTGTTGGTCGACTTGCTTATGCTAAAGCTCAATGGTCCATGATTAGAGTAATGGAAAAAATCATCTTGAAATTCCCGACTGCAAAATTACTAATCTTAGGAGAGGGAGAATTAAAAAATGAACTTCAGGAATTGGTTAGGACATTAGGTTTAGAGGAGAATATACGGTTTCTAGGTCATGTGGATAATCCTTATAATTTAATAAAACAAGCAGATATTTTTGTACTTAGTTCTCTGTTTGAAGGATTTCCGAATGTTTTAATCGAAGCATTAGCAAGTGGAACAGCAATTGTTTCAACCGATTGTCCATCAGGACCAAGAGAGATACTCGATAACAAAATCAATATAAATAAATCAATAGAAAAATTTGAGATATGTGATTATGGTATATTAACTCCTTGTTTACCTAATAAGATGTATAAAAAAGAAGAATTAAACATACAAGAGGTTGAGTTATTAAAGGCAGTTGAATATTTATTAGAAAATCCTGAAACAAAAGAAAGCTTTGAAAAGAAAGGTAATATATATGCTCAGCACTATGATGCTTCAAACATTATAAAAAAATATATAGAACTTTTTTAAAAACTTTTTAGGATTTCATCTGGGGGATAATATATGAGGATATTATATCTAAATAACACAATGATTCTAGGAGGCGGGGTTCAAAAATGTATCTATATGTTATCGAAGGAATTCATCGGTAAACATAAAGTTTTTGTAGCATCTGCAGGAGGAGAATATGAAGCAGAATTAGAAGAGCTTGGTGTAGTACATAAAAGAATAATTAATCCAGAGAAAAAAAACATATTCAGTATATTAAAGAATTTATTCTTAATCTATAAGTTAGTTAAGAATGATTCAATTGATTTAATTCATAGTCATCATAGAATGACAACAGTATATGCAAAGATCATTGCTTGTTTTACAAAAGTGAAAGTGGTGCATTCTGCACATTTATATACTGAAGATAAGATTAAGCTTACAAATTTTGCGTTAAAGAATATACCTGTTATTTCTGTGAGTAATGGGGTTGGTGAAGGTCTTTCAGAAGTTTATAACTTAAAAAAAGAGAATATAACTACTATCTATAACACTGTTGAATTTAGTCAGATAAAAGCTGAGGTAAAAAAGGAAATTTTAGATGCAAAAAAAAATGGATCATTTGTAGTGGCGAGTATAAGCAGGTTAGAACCTGTAAAAGGTTTAGAAAATTTATTGATTGCTGCAAAATCAATTATTAATTTGCAGTTAGATGTTAAGTTTATACTTATTGGAGAAGGTTCTGAAAGAGAAAAATACCTAGATTTCATCAAAAGTAATAATATGGAAAATGATGTTTTTGTACTAGGTAAAGTACCTAATGTAAAAGATTATTTAAAGTATATTGATGTACTTATCCAGTGCTCATATAGAGAAGGCTTTGGATTAGCAGTCGCGGAAGCAGCTGCAGTAGGAGTACCTTCTATAGCAAGTAATATACATGGATTAAATGAGGTAATAATTGAAAATTATAATGGCTTATTGATAGAGCCGGGTAATTCAAAAGAATTAGAGGCTGCAATATTAAAATTATACGAAGACCAAAATTTATTAAGCTTTTTTGGAGAAAATGGAAAAAATCACTATGAAAAAAACTTTTCAAAAAAACAATATTACGATGGTCATGAGAGTTTTTATGAAAAATTAATCAGGTAATTTAATATAGGAGGAACTAACAAATTGGGGATAAAAACTTGCTTTATCAGTTCTACAGGAGGACACCTTACGCAATTAAGGACAATTTATGATACTTTTCCTCAAGAGGAAAGTGCATTAATAACAGAAAAGAATGAGACTACAATCTCTTTGGGAAAGCATAAAAATGTATCATTTCTTGTGCAGCAAGACAGAAAGAATATTTTATTTCTATTTATATTTATAATTAATATAATTCTTTCTCTCGTATATGTATTGAAATATCGGCCGCAATATATAATAACTACAGGAGCTGGTTCAGTTATTCCTTTTTGTATATTTGGTAAAATTTTCGGCAGTAATCTAATTTTTATAGAAAGTTTTGCAAAAGTTAACACGCCTACACTGACTGGTAGGTTGCTGTACAAGTTTGCGGATAAATTTTATGTGCAATGGGAAGAATTATTATCTATTTATAAGAACGCTGAATTTAAGGGGAGATTATATTGATCTTTGTAACAGTTGGAACACAGAAATTTCAATTTAATAGATTGCTAACTGAAATTGATAATCTTTGTGAAAGCAATGTGATAAAATCTCCTGTAATTGCACAAACTGGCTCTTCTTCTTATGAACCAAAGTCCTTTAAGACTTATAAGCTCCTAACTCAAGAAAAAATGAATGATTATATTTCACAAGCTGACTTAGTGATAACTCACGGAGGAACAAGTAGTATATTTCACGCATTAAAATTACAAAAAAAGGTTATAGTAGTTCCAAGATTACAGCAGTATGGGGAACACGTAGATAATCATCAGAAAGAAATATCGGAAATATTAGAGATGCAAGGTTATATTTCTGTGGCTTGGGATATTAATGACCTTCAAGATTTAATATTGAATATAGAAAATATAAATCAAAAGATATATAAGGGTTACTCAGAAATGTTAGTAAACGAGATAAAAAATTATGTGAAATAAAATATAGGTAATGAAATAGATAATAGGTTCCCTTATTATCTATTTCATTCTCTATAATCAAAATCATTTTCTCGATATGAAAAATAATATTAAATTTCTATATTGAAGGAGAAAGAGTGTTGAAAATATGTATAGTAAATGAAGGTTTTTCATTAGGAGGAGTTGAAAGGGTTACAATAGAAATAGCTAACTCCCTCCAAGAAAAAGGACATTCAATAAGTTTGGTTGATTTTTCTGGGAAAAATAATTTTTACTACAAAGTTAATGAAAATATAAGTTTACCTTTAGTAATAAAAAATAAAAATATACTTAAAAAGAAAATTACTAGAAAGTTATTAACTATTAAACAACAAATGGATAAAAAGGAACTTAAAATAAATAAAATTTATAATGACCAGTTAAAGGATTTAATAGGTCATTTGAAAAACCAGAAAACTGAGGTTCTTATACTTTGCCAGGGACTTTTAACAGCTCTTATCCCTTTTATAAAAGCTGAAATCCCAAGCATAAAGATAATTGCATGGCAGCATAATGAGTATGATATTTATACTGAAAAATACTATGCAAATTATTTGCAGATGTATTTCTTAGGACTATCAAAGGCTGATTTAGTTGTTTGCTTAACAAAGAAGGATATAAAAAATTATAAAAAGCATAATAATAATACAATTAATATATATAATCCTCTTACAATAACCACTCAAAAAATTAGTGAGTTAAAGAATAAAAGGATAATTTTTGTAGGACGTTTAGCGATGTACCAAAAAGGTTTAGATTTTTTAATAGAAATAGCAAAGAAAATTGAAAAAGATTGGTCTATTCATGTAGCAGGAGATGGAAATGATAAAAGTAATTTTATTAACTTAATAAAAGATAACAATTTAGAGGATAAAATTAAGTTAGTAGGTTCATTAACTAGTGAAGATTTAGTTAATTTTTATTCATCAGGTTCAATATTTATTTCTACATCTAGATGGGAAGGCTTCGGTTTAGTAATAACAGAAGCCATGGCCTGTGGGTTGCCAATTATTAGTTTTAATAACTTTGGACCTGAAGAAATACTTAATAATGGTGAATATGGGATTCTAATAGAAAATAATAATATTATTAGATTTATAGAAAAACTTGAATTATTGGAGAAATCAATGATTGAGAGAGAAAGATTACAAACATTAAGTCTAAAAAGAGTTAAAGATTTTTATATAGATAATATTATAGATAAATGGGAAGATGCTATAGAAAGTATATAGTTTTATTGGAGGTTAAAGATAAAAATGTCAAATCCACTTTTTAAGAAGTTTATGGAGTATGCTTTAGGTAGTGGACTTGTCTTATTGTTGGGATTTATTTCTTCACCGCTTAACACAAGACTTTTTTCACCGGAAGAATTTGGTAAATTTTCTATGTTTAATCTTTGGTCTAACATAATAGCGGTATTAATTTTAGTTGGACTTGATCAGTCCTTTGTTAGATATTTTCACGAAGAACAGGAAATAAATAGGTCAAAGTTGTTAATCCAGACTTTAAAAATACCTTTACTAGCTCTATTGATAGTTTCTATATTAATGCTGCTATTTTCTAAAGTACTGTTAGTTTCTCTATTTTCTACATATAGTTTAAGTCTTTTATTACTACTAATAATAAATAATCTTTTTGTTCTACTTAATAGATACATTTTCTTAGTGATTAGGATGCAACAAAAAGGGAAGATTTTCTCTTACCTACAGATCGCCCAAAAATTATTGATGATTGCTTTTACCATTGTCTTTTTTATATTTTTAAAAGACAATTTCTTAGTACTTATCTCTGCATTTGTTTTTTCTAATATTCTTGTTACTTTAATAGGATTGCATATTGAGAAAAATTTTTGGTTTCAGAACAACAAAGGGAAAAAGTTAAAGACGACTAATCGTGAATTGGTGGTTTTTGGATATCCTCTAGTCTTCACATTCTTAATTACATGGCTGTTTCAATCAGCTGACCGAATTTTCATAAAACATTTTAGTGATTATAGTGAATTAGGACTCTACGCAGCTGCTTTTTCCATTGTTGCATTGTTAAATTCCGTACAAAGTGCTTTCACTATGTTCTGGGTTCCTGTTGCATATGAAAAGTATAATTTAGATCCTACTAATAAAAGTTTTTTTGAAAAGGTGAGTAAAGGAATTTCATTTATAATGTTATTGATTAGTGCATGTTTAATTCTTTCAAAAGATCTTTTAGTATTGATACTTGGAGAAGATTTCAGAGAAGCAAGTAGTATTGTCCCATTTCTTATATTTATGCCATTAATGTACACGGTCTCAGAAACTACAGTATTAGGAATAAATTTTCTTAAAAAGTCAAAGTATCACATAATAATTGCATTATTATCAGCTGCATTAAATATTATAGGGAATCTTTTGCTAGTTCCATCTTATGGAGCAATTGGAGCAGCAATTTCAACAGGTGTTTCCTACATTCTATTTTTTACTTTAAGAACATTTATATCTAAAAAGTTTTATCCAAATAGATATGGTTTGGGAAAATTTTATTTTTGTATATTTAATCTATTAATTTTTGCTTGGTACGCGAGTTTTCATGAAGTTGATTTAGTATATATAATTTTAGGAATAGAAACCATAATCGTTATATGCATATTATATTTAAATGATGTACTGCCATTATTTTTAAAGAAGTACAAAGGGAAATTATTAAGAAAAGATAGTCAGTCTATGTAATAAGAAAGAATATATTAAAAAGGGGAATAATCTTTGAACGACAGAGGGTCACTAAAATACATTATTTATGTTGATTTATATAGAGCATTTGGTAAGAGGATCGGTTATAAACAAATACTGAGATCATTATTAAATCTAACTAATCAAGGTCCTAAATATATTTTTTATTTGCGTATTGCTAATTATTTAGAGGTAAATAGGAAAAAAAAATTCTTACTAAAAATAGTTTCATTCTTACTAAATAGGTTGTCTCAAAAACATGGAGTAGAATTAAGTTATAAGAGCAGAATTGGAGAAGGTTTATCTATACCACACTTCCAAAATATTGTAATAGGACAAAATGTAGTTATCGGTAAGAATTGCACTATTCTACAGGGAGTTACTATAGGTTCCAATCTGTTTAAATCTCGTTATGAGTTGGCGGAAATAGGTGATAATGTATTACTTGGAGCAGGAGCAAAGTTAATTGGTCCAATAAATATAGGTAATAATGTAACTATCGGAGCAAATTCAGTTGTAACTAAGGATGTTCCAGACAATGCAGTTATTGCAGGTTCACCTGCAAAGGTAATAAAAATAATGCCAGCAATAAAAATAAATCAAGATTATGAAACTATTGAAGATTTTACAAAGGATGGTTATAAAATCATCCAAAAATAATTAAATAATTCAGGAAGAGGAGAATAAAAATGACTAATATCACAGTAGCAGGAACAGGTTATGTAGGGCTAGTCACAGGTGTTTGTTTAGCTGAAGTGGGTCATTCGGTTACATGTGTGGATAATATTCAGGATAAGATTGACCTTTTGAACAAAGGTATTTCCCCTATTTATGAACCACAGTTGGATGAATTAATTGTTAAAAACTCTCAAGCTGGCAAATTGGCATTTACGACAGATTATGAGGGTGCGTATGCTCAGTCTGATGTTATCTTCATTGGCGTTGGAACTCCTGAGAATGAGGATGGATCAGCAAACTTAAATTTTGTTTACACAGTTGCTCGTCAAATTGCGGAAAATGTTCAAAGAGACTGCCTTGTTGTTATAAAGTCAACGGTTCCTATTGGGACAAATGATAAGGTAGAAGTTTTCATTAAAAACCACTTAAAACATGATGTGAATGTAGAAGTTGCTTCAAATCCAGAATTCCTTGCACAAGGAACGGCAGTTAGGGACACTTTAAATGCATCTCGTATTGTTATTGGTGTTGAAAGTAACTATGCGAAGGAAGTACTGACGGGTATTTATGAACCATTCAATCAGCCGATTCTTTCTATGAACCGCCGCAGTGCAGAGATGGTTAAATATGCTTCAAATGACTTCTTGGCATTAAAGATTTCCTTTGTAAATGATATAGCTAACCTTTGTGAAGCAGTGGGTGCTAATATTGAGGATGTTACGAACGGAATGAGCTATGATGCTCGTATTGGTAATAAGTTCTTGAACCCTGGAATTGGTTATGGCGGATCTTGCTTCCCGAAAGATACGAAGGCATTGCATTGGTTATCTGAGGAAGAAGGTTATGTTCTTCGTACGGTTAAAGCTGCTATTGAAGTAAATGAAAAGCAACGCTTCAAGCTGATTAAGAAGGCTAGACAAGATTTCCCTACTTTCCAGGGATTGAAGATAGCTGTTCTTGGTTTAACGTTCAAGCCAGGTACGGATGATTTAAGGGAAGCTCCATCTATTCCAAACGTTCGTTTGTTATTGAATCAAGGTGCACAAGTGCATGCATTTGATCCAGTTGGAGTAGAGAACTTTAAGAAGATTTATCCTACACAAGTTGTGTATGAAGATTCTCCTGAAAAGGCTTTGGAAGATGCAGACCTTTGCTTTGTGTTTACCGAGTGGGATGATATTAAAACAATCGATTTGAACTTGTTCAGAGAAAAAATGAAGACTCCATATGTATACGATGGACGTAATTGTTATTCATTGTCTGCAGCGAAGGAAGCTGGCATTAACTATCAATCTATTGGTAGACCTGATGTAAAAGAGTTCAAAGTTAAAGAAGAAATAGTTCTTTAATATAGTAGAGAGTAGCCCTTCCCACTATGGGAGGGGCTCTTTCGATTTCCCACCCAACCCTTCCCTCCAATAAGGACACAAAATCCCCACTAAAATTGTAATTGTGTATCCGCTTACACGTTGGTAAGATAAGAGCATAGAAACGAGGTGATGGAAATTCATGAATAAGCGTCAATGTGAAATCATTGATATTTTGCTTGGGGAAAGGAAGTTTGTGA
>Ga0268252_1000565_pt1 | contig 23536 bp, 22 predicted proteins | sample AgamicMgSfrz_FD_200244 | JGI IMG/M metagenome (GOLD analysis project Ga0268252, IMG submission 200244) | Agave microbial communities from Guanajuato, Mexico - Mg.Sf.rz (v2) (version 3) | ecosystem: Host-associated > Plants > Phyllosphere > Phylloplane/Leaf | place: Guanajuato, Mexico | collected... | reverse complement strand
ATCCGCACGTTTTTGTTAGTTTTATTATAGCGTTAAGTAGTCTTATAATTCAATAAAAATTAGCAAAATATATCAAAACAAGTATTTTTAGCTATGAGTGATCCTGTATTGCTTTAGGAATCACCTTTATCATATATGAGTTTTTGAGAGTAGGGGAGGGGAAACAAGTTTCCCCTCCTCAAGCATCCTAAAGTATGTTATGATATTTAGTTTTTATTATTTTTGGAAATTTAATGAATGAATACAACTTCAATATTAAGGGTAAATGGGCATTCTGGGTAGTGCCATTTTTTATAGTCCTTTTTCTAAAAAGGGACTATAAAAAATGACACTATTCAAAATTCCAAAAGTATGATACAGGCAGCTTCTACTTATAAATGTAGAAGCTGCTTTTTTTATTAATGTGTGAGGGGAAAATGGTCCTGTTGGAAAATTAGGAGCCCCAAGTGGTGAGCTTACTTATGAGAAAATTAGTGCAGTTCCATTCTTTTTTTGTTTATATTTGAATCGATTACAAATGTCAGATTTAGCTTCGTTAGGATATCTAATTTTTTTAAAAGCATGTAATCTTGAATGTATTAATATGTGACTATATCGAGTAAAATCATCCGGCCTTTCTATTCATCATCCCCATACTTCCTCATCAATTCTTTTAACATATCACTCGGGTTTTCCATTGAAATTGCACAATGTTCCATCATCTTACTGTTAGCCTCAATTAAGTTTTTAAGACGTTCTTCCCAGCCAGATTGTTGACTGAAAACAGCTAATGTGTGAACTAGTTTTTTTGAAAATTAGTGTCATGATTAATCATGTTTCTTTGTCTACTCATCAAATTTTTTAACAACAATAGAATCAACATTTCTTAATTTAATTTCCCATACTTCATGTTAATTCTCTAAAATAATGGTGCCCTTTAAAAAATAGAGAGAAGAGCATAAGGGGTTTTTGCTATCACAGAGCGTGATAGGCTAGGCAGAGCCTAGCAAAAACATGATATCATGCAAAATCTTCAAGGAACCCCCTCAACGTACCCTCAAATTAAGGGGTAGTCCCTTCACGGACCCCTCAGCGATTACAATATTTGTGCCAGGAACCCCTTCACCGACCCTTCATAGTTGATAAATGTCCCCTCAAGGGTCACTTCATTTTGAAGTGTTTTTTGAAAAAAATAAGACAGAAGCAAGCGATCTTTTTTTATTTTTTTCGCACGTTCATAGTCAAAACGGCCATTTCTTTTTGCTTACTATACAAGTGATTTACGCGTGCTTTTTTATGATTTATGAATCTATTTTTATTCTATAAAAGATTACCGTTCTAAAAAAATTCACGTTCACAAGACGTCGATATTTATTTTTTTATGTTCACATGAGTTAGAAAAAGATTTTATAAAAAAGAAAATGAAAAGCTATGGAAAAGTCGAGACAGAATCAAAAATTGCGATCAAAAAGATACGATTCAGTCCAGTGATGTAAGCATTCAGCTCTATAAAGATGAACAAAAAAATTTGCAAGAAAAGCCGAAAAAGTTGAATGAAAAAGAACAGGATTTGGTCATGAAGTGAAGAAGGACATGTTCACAGTAAGTTCACATTCCCTATTTTTCTTCCGAATTTTGTGCTTTTGGAGGTTCACAGCAGGTTAACATGAGTGGTTTTAGGTCCACAGTAGGTCCACAGCAAGACGGTTTTCCTGACCCCATCGTTTTGCTAGGCTTTGCCTAGCCTCACACCTATGGTGGGGGCAAAAACCCCTTATGCTCTTCTCTCTTTTGCAGTGGGGAACCACAATTTACAGGAAAGGAACGAATATTATGGATCTGTTTTTACGAAATATTGATCCAGTTGCAGTTAAAAAAATTGCTGAATTAGCAAAAGAAGGGTGAATTAAGAAAGCTGTATAAATTTAGTCAATCTAACTTTAATGAGCACCAATTTTTATGATATCTTTATATCTCTTACACTTCTGTGGAAATTACGATGAGTGGGAGAGAATCGGATTAGATATAATTAATAAGGCATATGTTATAGGGCCTTCTGCTCCACTTGTAAAACTAATTTATTTAAGAAGTACATCATCAAAATCTTACAATCGGAACGAGTATGAACAATTCCTAAAGCTAAATAGTAAGGAATTAAAACAAAGAATTAAAGGAAAAGGAATTATTCAATCTTATATAAAAGATATGAGGGTAATTCGCTAAATATTTTGAGCCTTGTCTACTCTTTTCTCATAGGTATTTACAAAAAGACGCCCTATTAAAAAGAGCGTCTTTTTATTTCGTTTAATAGATAAACCTTTTACCTAAAATTGAAAGTAGATATTCTAGTTCTAATACAATCATCTTGATTTTTTCCACCGAACCGTTTGATAAGATCTTTATCATAAATTAAAATTAAACAGGTTATGTGAATTCTATATTTCTATTAAATGATTTTTGAATCAGTAACACTTTTAATTAAAGTATTACTCTATCACCTGTACTTGTTGGCTGAGAGATAACAAGAAATTCTATATCTTCATCAGATTTATTCATCATCTGGTGAGGAACATCAGGTGGAACTTCTATGCCTTCGTACTTCTCTATCTGTTTTAATTCTCCGTTCACTTCTAATGTAGCAGTACCAATTAGTACAAAGAAAAATTGGCGAGATTTATTATGGTAATGACGTACTTCAACAGTTTGAGAAGGCATGCGTTCATGTTTAATACTTAAATCCTCTTGGTTCACTAAATGCCAACCATCACATTGGTCACCCCATAAATAATGTTCTGCATTTTTTTTACTAATCTTCAATTTTAGTTTCATCCTTTCAATAATAAAGAAATAATAAACTTCTTTATTTTATCAGTTTTCTTAAAAAATTCTTTTTTCTTAGGCTGTAGAGAAAGTAATAGTTTACTCTAACCTAAATTGATAAATATTTTGCTCTATTTTTTTAGCTTATATATTTTATATAAGTGTAATATATAACTGAATTATACATATTTACCAAGTTTGTTGCACGAAAACTTTGATAATTGCAAGCGATATTTAAAATTTAGATATCATGATACTATACTTATTGGAAAATAAGTTTGTTCTCCGTTAGGATTGTAATTCTTTCATCTAGCTAAATATATTATTTTTAAGCCAAGTACCATATATTTAGATAAACAAAGGAAAATTACTCTAAGGATCAAGCCTGAATATAATCGAGTAAAGTTCATCCTTAACTATTTGAAATAGATGTATAAAATCAGAGTTTATTAGAAACGTATATGTTTTAAAAAAACAGGCCTTTTGCTCACTCTCTTTATCTAAAGAATAAGTCAAGGACTTATTCCTTTTCTATGTTAAATTCGTTGAGTAAAAGCTTTAAGAATTTCTTTTGTAACTGAGCCTGGAACTCCATTTGAAATATGTAATCCATCTATTGAAACCACGGGAATCACTTCCGTAGTAGTTGAAGTGATAAAGACTTCATCTGCAGACATTAATTCTTCCTTTAAAAATGCGCTCTCTTCATAATTCCAACCTTTTTGTTTAAATAGATTAAGCAGTTCTCTTCTTGTTATTCCATCGAGTATAAGATGATTTGCGGGGTGAGTATAAATAACTTGATCCTTAATCATAAATACGTTAGATGAAGTTCCTTCTGTTACATAGCCATCTCGAATGAGAATTGACTCAAATGCCCCATTTTCATAAGCTTTTTGTTTCATCATTACATTATAAAGGAGATTTAGACTTTTGATATCGCAACGAAGCCACCGAAGGTCCTCTCCAGTTAATGTAGCTACCCCTTCTTTCTGCTCTTTTTTAAGTTGGTTTAGAGGAAGAGTATATGCAAGGAGTTGTGGAGATATACTTTTGTCATAATGATGTTTTCTAGGAGCTATCCCTCTTGTTATTTGAACATAAATACCACCGTTTATAACTTGATTTTCCTGAATTAATCGTATTAGTTTTTTCTTCAATTCTTCCTTCTTTAATTGAGGAGAGATGCTAATTTCGTATGCACTTCTATAAAACCTTTCAATATGTTCATCTAATGTATAAGGTACACTTTCATATATTCGAATAACTTCATAAACCCCATCTCCAAATTGATAACCACGATCTTCAATCTCAAGATTAACATCTTTACGATTAACTAAGTCTTCGTTTATAATTACCTTCATTTTAAACCTCCTTGACGTTTTCGACTATGTTTAACAATGATAATAACTCTATAATAAAATGTAAATTTCATGAAATTAAATACAAGTTTTTTATAATTTTATAAGTCTAGTTTATAAATTATATAGGTTTATGATGAAAGTTGATTGTTTTTATCACCTCACTTATTAAGAAATTTAAATAAAAATGATCTTCCCAAACAATAGAAATAGAACTATATAGTTGTTGATTTTTTAATGTTAAGGATTTGATCTTATCTGTGTTGGCTATTTGAATAATATCTTCAGGCATAATACTTATACCAACATTATGCTTAACTAAATTGATAATAGTAAGCAATTCGGAGACTACACAGATAGTATTTGGAGTAAAACCTGCAAAGAGACAAACTTTTTCTAATAAAGCATATAGAGAATGAGATCGCTCCTCATTATAATTTATAAATTTCTCATCCTTTAATTTTTCTACTTCTATTTCTTTTTGCTCTGCTAATTCATGAACAGAAGAAACAATTAATTTTACAGAGTGTTGCTGAAGTGTTTTAAATTTCAAACCAGAATGTAATAGGAGATTCGTATCTACTGGAGTTCGGATAAGGGCTAAATGGCATATTTTTTGCTGTACTAAATTTAATGCTTGAGAAGAGCTAGTTTCCTCAATTAAAAAATTCAATTCAGGAAATTGCTGATTTATCCTGTCTAATACTTTAGGTAAAATAGTGCTAGCAGCAGAGGAAACAGCTGCAATTTTTAATGTAGTTATAGGCAGTTTTTTATTTTTTCGAATATCTTCTATTGTATGCTCAATTTTTTGAAAAGAGCCTGACAATTTATTGTATAGATACTCACCTTCTTCTGTTAATCTAACTTTCTTAGTAGTACGATAAAATAATTTAAATCCTAATTCATTTTCTAAAGTATTAATTTGTTGGCTTAAGCCAGGTTGAGAAATTTTTAAATTTTGAGAAGCCCTTGTGAAATTTAAAGTTTGAGCTACTTCAATAAAATATCGAAAATTAAGTAAATTCATAATAACTCCTTATTTATAATTATTAGTTATAAATTTATAATAATCATATATTTTTCCAAGTTATAATATAACAAATTTTTGAAAATTGTAAATGTTATAACCCTTAAAACTAGGTGGTAGAGACCAAATAGATGATGGGAAAATGGTGATTGTAGGAAAATGAATTCTATATAAAAATAAAATAATTTATGAGTGAAATGTATAGATTAGCGATTTTTGTTTAAATTTCAAAGAAATAAATAATTTTTAGTCTTTAATAGATTGTTTTGCTTTATAACCTACTTGTTTTAAATATATGCATTTTATTAGCATACGCTGATTTTATTAATTTTTTACAATTATCTTGAAGTTTCAGTTTTAAAGGCGTATAAATTTACTTGAAAATAGTATATACCTTCTTCTACATCCAAAAAATAGATATTTGTTGTAGGAAATAATAGGTTAGATATAGTTTGAAATTAAAATTTTAATCAAGATATTATTTGATTAAATAATAATTAAAGTAGCATCAAAATTTATGAGGAGTGATTATATGAATTATCAAGATTATTTAATTAATTCAAAATGTAAAATGGATAGAAGAGGCATGAATCCAAATGAGTTGTTCATCTTTAGAAATTTTTTGAAGGATTCTCAACTTAAGAAAAAAAGAGAAAGATTAGTCAATTATTTAGAATCTTTTCAAAAAATTTCAAATGAAATTTTTAACTCTCTAAAAAATACTCCAGTTCTAATAGCTGTTACAGATACAATTCCTGTAATTTTAGATATCTATGGAGATCACAATTTTATTAAATATGCTCAAAAAGTTGGCATTCAGCCAGGAACTATACTTGAAGCAGATTCTGTTGGTATGAATCCTTCTTTAGCCTCACTAGAATTACAGAGACCTATTCGTTTATTTGGAGAAGAACATTATTTTCGAGTAATGCGCAATTTTGTTTGGTATGCTGTACCTATACGTGATAGAAATAATACAACTATTTTAACGGTATCATTATTAACAACAGTTAAAAATGATAATTCATTCATTATGCCACTCCTATTAATGATCCAGAAATTCGTTGAGAAAGAATATACCTGTAATTAAAAGGTTAAAAGCAACTCATATAAATAATAATTGGAAATAATATAAATAAAAAGAACTTTTTATGATGATTAAGAAAAGAAAAATTCGTTATATATATTTATAATTGTAATTATATATTTTTTATTTTAAGCTACGTTAATTGTAATCTATTATGAATTATTCTAGGCTTTAATAATAAGGCAGACAAATATTGAGTGAGGAATTGTCTGCTTTATTATATTAAAATTTCGTTTAGTGTAAGTAGGTTATGCGCTTTATACAAGACACAAATAAATATTGGAGTGACATAACAAACATAATTAATTTTTTTAGTTATCTAATCAGTGTTATTTTCAATATTTAATTCAGACATAATATTTTTGAGAACTTGAAATAACATATTTTTTTGTCTTTCATCCAAATTACTCCAAGTAATAAAATCAAAACAAGCCTTTTCCGCATCATATAAAAATTCTTGTTCATAATGGTTTATAGTATCACTTTTTTTCTCCTCGACTTTTGAATCAGTAAACTCAGATAAATCATCCCATCTATTTTTCATCTGATTATTATCTATAATTGAGTCTAAAGAAGTTTCATATAAACTGGATAATTTTAGTAGAGTTGTAAGATCAGGTTCTCTTATATCTCTTTCATAGTTGCTCAAAGTGCTATTAGGTATATTTAGTAATCGACAAACATCAATTTGCTTCAAGCCTTTTTGCATACGAGCTATTTTAAGTTTAGATCCTATAGAAACTTTCATGGCATACTCCCCTATCAAATTCAATATTACTTAACATGTTATTAATCTATTTTTCATCTCTAAATTGTGTATATTAGTATTTCTATTTTAACAACAAATCCTCTTATTAGTCATCATTTCGTAGTTCGGTTAACCACTTATTTTTTTTGCTTTTTTGGGTATATTTTCAATTTTAAATAATAGTTAATTATCAACTTTACAAAAACAGAAAAAAATACTCGAAAAGGGGAAAAATGACCTTTTTTTATAAAAAAATCCCCGTTTCGGGTATTTTTTTGTTGAAATTTAGAATTTTTGATAATATAATGAATTTTGTAATTATTTAGTTTGTTTTTTAGTAACAAATAATTGAATTAAATAATTTATAGAAAGGAGGTTAGTAAATGACTATTTTACTTCTTTGTCGAGAAGAGACACTTGACGTGAAATCTATAAGCACTGAATTAAAAGCTCACGGGTACGAGGTGATCGTCTCTCCTCCTCAAGATATATTAGTTTGGTGCAATAAAGGAAAGAATGAATTTTTTTATAAGCAAAATAGAATCGATATCTCTTGTGTTATAGGGTGGGTATCCTTGCATCAACGTGAATATGGTATGTGGTTACTTAAAGCATTTGAGATATCTGGTATTCCAATCATTAATAGTTCTGATGTTTTAGAGATAGGACAAAATAAATTTTTAAACTCAGTAATTCTAAACCAATATAACATTCCTCATGTATCGACTTTTCTTGTAGGTAATGTGAGTCAATTAGAAAAGGTAATGAATGAACTTAAATTTCCGGTAGTATTAAAACCTATTGTTGGTGCAAAGGGAGATAAAGTCATTAGAGTAGATGATAAAAATGCTTTAAAAAACATTGTTCCGTTTTACATGTCTAATAATAAACCTTTATACATACAATCTCACATCAATAAACCAGGACGAGATATAAGGGTTAGAGTAATTGATTTTAAAGCAGAATATGCATTTTATCGAAATGCTAAGAGTGGAGAATTTTTAACTAATTTATCTACTGGGGGAACTTGGAATGAGTGTGAACTGACGCCAGAGTTAAAAGTATTAGCCGAGAAGTGTAGCAAAGTATTTAACAGTCCTATAGCTGGTGTTGATATTGTAGAAGACGAAAATGAAAATTATGCAATATTAGAGGTTAATACTACACCTGCTGTCACTTATCCCCGAGATGAAACAGTTTATTTAGTCGTGGAATTAATAGAAAAAGTTTTAAAAAAGAGTGCTATTCCGGTAAAAAGTTTTTAGTTAATAAAAAAATAAAATATATATTTATAAAGGAGAATCATAAAATGTTATTATCACCAGAACAACTCATTGAAAAATTAAAAGGTATTGTAAATGAAAATCAAAAAATCACTCATCCTTTATACCAAACAATTATGAAGGGGGAAGCGACACCTCGCTTATTGAAAAATTTTGTTCTCCATCGTTATCACATTAAGAGCTTCTGGACTCGTAATATTTCAGCTATTCATTCTAAGTGCCCAGATGTTGAGGCACGTATTCATCTTGCTGAAAATATTTATGAGGAAGAGACAGGCAAAATTACTGGTACTGAGCGCCACCTGGATTTATTCGTGAAAATTGGTGAACAATTTGGCTTAACGTGGGATGAGATAAACAAATTAGAACTTCTACCGGAAACACAAGATGTTATTGACTGGAATAATACTGTTTGTGGTCATAAACATCATTTGCTCGAAGCAGTTGCAGCCTTAATTGTCTACATGGAAGGTCAACCTCCAGTAAAATTAGATGGTCGTACAATGAATGATGCAATGAGTTACTTCTATAATATTAATGAATCAGGAAGAGCTTATTTTAACATTCACAGTAGCGATGATATGGAAGTGGAAGAAGATCATGCAGAAATTGGTTACGAATTGATTCGTAAATATGCAACAACAGAAGAATTACAACAAAAGGTTTTAGCTGCTTTACAAAAATCAATTGAGGTCCGTATGGCACACTTTAGTGCTATTCTTCGGGAAACTGAAAAGCAGGAGCTAGCCTTAACTCATAAATAATTATAATAGCTCTTCAGAATAGCTAATAAAAAGAGATGCGAATTATCTATATTATATAAGATAATTCGTCTTCTTTTATTATGAAATTAACTCTAAAGGTATTTAGTTTGATGAATTTAAACGAAATATTATTAAGGTGAGGTTATAAATATGGTTAAGTTATTAGATGTTACTTTAAGGGACGGTGGATATACTAATTCTTTTGACTTCCAGGAGGATGAAGCTATTAATATAGTTAAATCATTACATGAATCTGGAGTTGACTATATTGAGATAGGGTACAGAAATGGACCAGAAAAAGGATCTTCAAAGTTAGGGATATCAGCTAGAGTAGATCATAATTATATCCAAGCAATAAGATCAAACGTGCCTGATGCCAAACTTGCTGTCATGTTACATCCGCATAATGTTTCTAAGGAAGATCTAACAGAACTTAAAGATAAAGGAATAAGTATAATTCGTGTATGTGTTAGAGCAGATAAGATACTAGAAAGTTTGAAAACTATAGCTCAAGCGAAAAAACTTGGTTTATACGTTAGTGCTAATTTTGTTAGAATTACTTATTTCGAAAGGTCAGAAGCAAGAGATTGCATGCTAGCAGCTCAATCAGAGGGAGCAGATTTAGTATATTTCGCTGATTCCAATGGTCATATGGTACCAAGTCAAGTCAGAGAATATACAGAATTCTTAAAAGGTTTTTTAGATATACCTTTAGGATTCCATGCTCATAATAATTTATCTTTAGCATTATCCAATGCATTAGTAGCAATAGATAGTGGCATTGACATCATAGATTCTTCAATATGTGGAATGGGGAGAGGTGCTGGTAACCTATCAACTGAGACTTTTATTGCCTACTTAGAAAGAAGTAATGTTAAGCATAAATATAGTTTAAGTAATATATTAAATATTGCTGAGTATGTTGAACAAAACCTTCTTAAAAATAAATCCTATGCTAGTACAAGGGATTTAACCTTTGGCATGGCTAATTTTTCAAGCGATTTCACAATGCCAATATTAGAGGAATCTTTAAAGCAAGATGTAGGATGGGAAAAGATTGTTCTAGACCTATATAAAAGTCATCCTCAAAAGCCAAATTTAAAAGATATTCAAAATATTGCCTCTAAAATTAAAAGTTCTCAATCATTTTTAATGTAAGGGAGATATTTAATGAATAGAGATTTTAAAGTTATCACTATATCTGGAACTCCATACGAGAGAGGCTATCAGTATGGGTATAAACTTAGTAAACAAATCCGTTCTTTTTTAGATGATAATGTGGCCAGAATTAATTTAGTTCGAAAAGAAAACCTTACGCTAGAAGAGGCTCTTTTAATGGTAGATAGTTATATTCCATTTATTGAAGAGTATATTCCTAAAATTGCAGAAGAAATTTTAGGATTAGCATCTGGTGCTAATATTACTTATAGAGAAGCAATGCTACTTCAACTAAGAAGAGAACTAATTTCAAAGGGTTTAGAATGTAGTTCATTAGCTTTTTGTGATCCCAACGGGAAGAATATTATTGCACAGAATATAGATTTACCTGGTAATCTTACTGATTTAGGCGTGATACTAAAAGTTAAGGGCTCATCTCCAGATGAACCTAGTATTCTAATGTATACACATGTCGGATTATTAGGGTATCTAGGTTTAAACAGCTATGGAATAGGAATTGGATTGAATATGGTTTTATCGCCTGGTTGGACTGAAGGAGTCCCCCCTTACTTGTTAATTCGACATTTGCTTCACCAAAAAAAATTAGAAGATTGCCTATTAGAAATTAGAAGAATTAAACGTGCATCATCTAGAAATTTATTGCTTTGTGATAAAGAAAGAATCATAGATGTAGAAATGACTGTAGATCAAGAAACAGTTATTGAAGAGCCATTTATTATTCATACAAACCATTATTTAGATGAGCAATTTAGTAAGGTAGATCAGATTAATGCTAATGCCTCTACTTTTACTCGTTTAAATCGATTGGAACAATTATTAGCTAGTTATAAAAATAAACCATCTATTAAACAAATTGAACACTTATTAAAAGATCATGATAATTATCCTAAAAGTATTTGCGCTCATGGACAAGGGGATTATAGCAGAGGAGAAACAATAGCTTCTGTTATCCTTAAACCTGAAAATGGCGTTATGTTTGCTGCAAAAGGCAACCCTTGCAAAAACAGTTTTAAAGAATTTTCTTTATTTAATGAGTAATTTATGGAGTTGAATTGGAATAGTGAAAGAACAGTATATTAACTTAAATGGAATATTAACGCCTTACTCAGAGGCTAAATTACATGTATCCTCTGTAGCAGTAAAATATGGTGCTTCTGTATTTGAAGGAATTCGGGGATATTGGAACAATGAACAAGATCAATTGTATCTATTTTCGTTGCATAGTCATATAGAACGTTTATTTGAATCTATGAAACTAATGAAGATGAAACATAATTATTCTCCTGAAGAAATAATTGTTCAAATTGAGGAGACTATAAAACGTAATGATATTAAAGAGGATTGTTATGTGAGAGTTGCAGCTTCTATTGAGGAAAATGGCCCAATTGATTCTCAAGGTCCAGTATTAATAAACATTGCAGCTTTTCCACTAGGGAGGAAACCTAAACAAGACGGAATTAAAGTTTCTATTAGCTCTTGGACTAGAATTTCTGACAATATGATGCCTCCACGTATTAAATGCGTTGCTAATTATCAAAATGGAAGGTTAGCATTAATTCAGGCAAAAGAAGATGGATACGACAACACGATTCTTCTAAACAAAAATGGAAAAATATCGGAAGCCCCGACAGCCACAGTTTTCTTTGTTAAAAATGGTATTATGTATACTCCTTCTAGGACTTGTGGAATTTTAGAAAGTATAACTCGTGAATTTTTAATAAATGTAGCCTTAAAAAAAGGTATTAAGATTGTAGAACGTGAAGTAGACCGTTCGGAATGTTATGTGTCAGATGAGGCTTTTCTCTGTGGAACTGGAGCGGAAATAATTCCGATTATTTCAATAGATAAACATATAATTGGAGATGGTAGACAGGGGCGCTTAACTACAGAATTAAGGGATATATATATAAAAACTGTATATGGTCAGTTCAACGAGAACAGAAAATATTTATATCCTATTTATGAATAAGGAGATTAGATAAAAATGATAAATTTACTTTTTAAAAAAGAATATAAAAAATTGATAGAGGATAATAAAGAAAAGTTAAAAGAAGAAATTAAAATAGCAGAAAAGGAATGCAGTGAAAAAGGTCTTGTATTTCAAAATAAGCCTTTTAAAATTTATCCATGTGTAAGCATTCTTTCTGCAGAGGATAGAAACCAGATACAAACGGAAGCAGAAAATATGATTAATATTTTAGAAAAAGTCATTAGGCTTTATAGCAAGGATAAAGAAACAAAAGAATTTTTTATGCTAGATGATAAAGCTAGAGAACTAGTGGAAATCAATCCTGGTTACGAACGTAAAATTCGAATTTCTCGTTTTGATACTTATTTAGTACCAGGCCAAAGTTTGTTTAAAATTTTAGAAAATAATACTGATTGTCCTGCTGGGGTTATCTTTACAGGTCGTATGTTAGATGTAATGAAAAAAGTTCCTACGATAAAAGAATACTTGGATCATCTTCCACCAGTTAAGGAAGAAGGTATCGATAATTCCCAAAATTTTGTGCAAACATTGTTGGACACATATGAAGAATTTAAGCCGAAATCGCAAAAACCAAATGTTGGTATATTGCAATTGAAAGGAAAGGCAAGTAAAGAAGTGTTAGAAATGCTTAATTTATTCTCAAAAATGAATGTTAATGCTGTCGTAGTAGATCCACGAGAATTTGAACTTAAAGGTAATCATTTATACCACGATTCTTTAAAAATAGATTTGGTTTGGAATAAAATTAACACAGCAGATTTTATCCCATTATTAGATTTAAAAAACGATATGGAAAATTATTTAACAGCTTGTAAAAAACAATTAGTTTGTCAGGTTAATTCTTTTCAGGCACGTTTTATAACAGAAAGTAAGTTGTGTTTGGCCTATTTATCAGATCCATTATTTAAACATCATTTTACTAACGATGAGAGAGAGCTTATCCAAAGGCATATACCTTGGTCTCGAAAACTCTCTAACGGAAAAGTTGAATTTAATAATCAAAACTTAGAATTAAAGGAACTAGCTATTAAATATCAAGATAGGTTTGTAATTAAAACGGCTTATGATATTAGAGGAGAGGGAGTTATTATAGGCAAATCTGTAGATTCTGATCAATGGAAACAAAGTTTAGAAAAATATTGGGATGAACCTTTTATTCTGCAAGAATTCATAGCTGCTCCAGAAATTGACGTCCCTGTAGATGAAGATAAGCTTTTTGCACCTAAAAAGTTTAGTACAGATCTTTTCGTGTTTGGAGGAAGGTTCCAGGGATTCGGCTCTAAAATTAGTGATGAGTTAAAAGTTAATATATTTCAAAATGGGAGTAAGCAAGTCTTATTATCTTTAGAAGAGTAAGTTGATGATATGCATAGGCATAATAAACACTCAGAGTTTTATAAAAGAACTATATATTTGGGATTATGCGAAAACAAATAAACAACTTTCAAAATATCTGTGTTACATCTACACTTAATGAATTTTACTATTCCAAGAGTGAAAAATGGTAAATTTGCTTTTACTTTCACAAACAGATATTTAATAAAACTAAAAAGGATGATAAATTATGAAAAATGAATTTTCAGAAAAATTAAACGGAGTTTCTACAACTGCTATTTCTGATTCGTTAGATATGATTGGTATTAATGGTGGACTGAAATCAATTCATCCGATTTCTCAGGGACTGTCAGTTGTTGGACCAGCTTATACACTTCAGTATGAGGAAACTAGAGAAGGTGAGCAAGCACCTGCTGGTGATTTTATTGATGAAGTACCTGAAGGGTGTGTAGTTGTTATTTCGACTAATAATCAAACTAATTGTACCGTATGGGGAGATATTCTTACATTTGTCGCACAAAAAAAAGGTATTAAGGGAACAGTTATAGATGGATTATGTAGAGATGCTAAAAAAATTAGAGAATTAAATTATCCCATGTTTTCAAAAGGAGTTTATATGAAGTCAGGAAAAAATAGAGTTAAATTAATTGCTAAACAAGTACCGGTGCAGATTAACGGTACTACTGTTTATCCAAACGATATTGTATGTGCAGATGATAATGGGGTTATCGTTATCCCAAAGAATAATCTCACAGAAATTACAAAAAGTGCTATAGCTGTAGAAGAAATGGAACAAAAAATCCTTTCTGAATTAACTAATGGAGCGCCATTAAAGGTAACTAGGGAAAAATACAATTATAATAATTATTCTCTTAATAAAAAATAAAACTAGTGAGGATCTTATAACATGGCTATTTTAATCTTCAATAGAAGTAATAATATGTTTTTCGATAGATGGTTACAGGATGTAAATGAAGAAATTGTTCTATTTAACCAAGCAAATTTATCTCGAGTAGAATTATCTAACTATTCACATGTTGAAAATTTTAAGTCCCTAGATAATTATAAATTAGTCGAACAAAAAACTTTTGAATTATTAGGTCAATTCGAGTTTACTAAAGTAATCGCACACTCCGAATATGATTTAATTTCTGCAGCATATTTAAGAGAGAAATTGAATATCGATGGCCAAAGTGTAAAAAGTGCAATATCTTATAGAGATAAAATAGTAATGAAAGAATGTTTGGATAGAGAAAATATTGATATAGCTCCCTTTAAAGAAATAAAGACTAAACTTGATGTTATTGAATTTATGAATATACACGGGTTACCTTTGGTCATTAAACCTAAAGATGGTGGAGGATCCCGTGGTACCCATGTAATAGCAGATATAGAAGCCTTTGAAGAATTTCTTAATAATAAATTAGATGATAATTTAATGATAGAGAAATTTATTGAAGGTGAAATGTATCATATAGATGGAATAGCAAAGAATGGAAAAATTTTATGTTCCATTACTTCACGTTATTTGAATGGGTGTCTTGCTTTTCAAAGAGGTATTGGTTTAGGTAGTGTCTTAACTAATCAAAAGGATGAAATAAGTAAACGATTAAAAGAGCTACTACTTTCTGTTATTTCATCCTTACCAGAAACACCAATATTAGCTTTTCATGCAGAAGTCTTTCACACAAAAGAAGACCGATTAATTGTGTGCGAAATTGCTAGTCGAACAGCTGGTTCACGTGTAATTGATAACATACGTAATATATATGGATTAGATCTAAATAGGTTATGGGTTAGGCTTCAATGTGGCATAGATGAGAAAGTGAATTTACCTGAAGGGAAAGTAGAGTTAGGCGGCTTTATAACTATTCCTCCCCAAAATGGTAAATTAATAGGCTTACCTCAGAATATACCATTTGATAAAGTGATTGATTATTCTGTATCAGCTAAACCAGGAAATATCTTTAGAGAAGCTGCTTCCAGTGTTGATAATATTGCATCAATTATGATTAAAGGTGAATCAGAAGATAGTATTGAATCCAAGTTAAATGAAATAAGTGATTGGTATATAAAAAACATGGAATGGGAGTAATTGTTCATCTGCATGTTTTCTTCTTATAAATAAATGAAAAAGGAGCAATAGTAGTAGGTGAGTTCTCGAACTTTGCAAGATAAGATAAAGAATTTTAAACAATTTATAAAAGAAATAAAGTATCATGAAGAAATTATTAATATGATGTATTGGGATTTACGCACTGGAGCTCCTCGTGGGGGACTAAAAAAGAAATCTGAAATAATGGGGGCAGTTGCCAAAAAAAGATTAAAGATGATTGTTTCAAATGAAATGAACACATATCTAGAATATTTTTCAGAGTTTGAAGATTTGGATTATATTACAAAAGCATTATTAAGAGAATGTAAAATCCTTTATAAACGTAATATAAACATTCCTCTTGATAAGTATGAAAGCTACATAGCTTTAATCTCTAAAGCAGAAACTATTAGAGAAGAAGCAAAGAAAAAGTCGGATTTCTCTATAGTTCAGCCTTATCTAGAGAGAATTGTATCTTATAATTTGGAATTTATAGAATTATGGGGCTATAAAGAAAATAAATATAATGCATTATTAGGTTTTTATGAACCTGGTATGACAGTAAAGAAATTAGATCCTATCTTTAATTTATTAAAAAATAAGTTACCTTCTATAGTAACAGATATTAAGAGGAATATGAATCAACCTGATGAAAGCTTTTTGTACGAAAGATATGATAAACATAAGCAACTCAAGTTTAGTCAATTTATATTAAAAGAGATTGGTTATAATTTTGAACGGGGAAGATTAGATGAAAGTGTTCATCCATTAACCCTATCGATTAATTCTAATGATATAAGGCTCACAACTAGATTTGAACATAATAATATAAAAAATTCTATTTTTGCAACATTGCATGAAGGAGGCCATGGACTATATGAGCAGAATATTTCACAAAAGCTTTCTTCAACACTACTTTTTGAAGGTTCTTCAATGGGAATACATGAATCTCAATCAAGATTGTGGGAAAATATAATTGGAAGAAATTTATCTTTTTGGGAATGTTATTATGGGAAATTACAATGTTTGTTTCCTGAAATTCTTTCAAGTGTCCCAGTTCAATCCTTTTATAGAGCAATCAATAAAGTTGCGCCCTCTCTTATTCGTGTAAATGCTGATGAATTAACATATAATCTTCATATCATGATAAGATATGAGATTGAAAAAATGTTATTCAATAAAGACATAACAGTTTCAGACCTTCCTTGTATATGGAATGACATGTATAAAGAAATGTTAGGAGTTACTCCTAAGAACGAAGCAGAGGGAATATTGCAAGACGGACAATGGTCTGGTGGAAGGTTTGGCTATTTTCCTTCCTATTCACTAGGAAATTTATATGCTGCTCAGATATATAATGTGATGAAAAAAGAATTAGGAGATTTTGATAATCTTATTAAATTAGGAGAATTACATGTAATCAAGCAGTGGCTTTCGGAAAAAATTTATGATTCAGGGAAGATATATACACCTGAAGAAATTATATTAAAAATTAGTGGTGAAGAGTTAAATCCCCAATTCTTCATTAATTATTTAATTGAAAAATATAACAATGTATATAGTTTAAATATTAAAGTATAAGTAGAATTTAAATTAATAAAGTATTATAAGTAGCTGTGGAGATTTTTATAATAAAGAAGGTGCCTAATTGTTATTTCTTTGTAAAAATCATTTAATTGAGGGGCTTCATATGCTTAAGACGCCACATGTTCGAGAAACTTATAGTGGGACTAAATGTTGTTTATGCAAAAAAAATGCTGATTATGAGTTGTTTTATTACGACATAATAACAAAAGTAAGACAACCTACTTATAGGGTAAAAAAATCGTTAACTTAAACTGAATTTTTTGATTATAGCTTCCATAAAAGTATATTAGTAAAATTAATAATAAAATTTTTGTCTTATTATATTGAAAAAGGAAGAGACCTATGGATATTATAGAAAATATTAAATCAAGAAGAACTATAGGATTGATGAAAGAAGATTTAGTTCCAGATGAAATTATAAACAAGTTATTAGACGTCGCAACTTGGGCACCTAATCATAAAAAAACTGAACCCTGGAAATTTAGAGTGGTAACTGGTGATTCTAGAATAAAACTAGGAAAAGAAATGATAAGTATTATAAAGAATGAATTGTCAGTTGATTCAGATAAAAAACTAAAGCAGATTGATAAAATTAAAAAAGTTGTAACAAGTGCCCCAGTAATTATTGCTATAGCTGTTAGTCCTTCAGGAAAAGTGCCTAAAATAGAGGAAGTTTCAGCAGTATCTTGCGCTATTCAAAATATGCTATTAACTGCAAATGAAATGGGGCTAGCTTCTATTTGGAGAACTGGAAATGTTATATACCAAAAAGAGTTAAATAATTTTCTATCATTATCAGAAAGCGATGATATAATTGGATTAATTTATCTAGGTTATTCTAAGAAGGAAGATATTCCTATATCTCAGCGAACAAACTTTAAAGAGAAAACAAAATGGTATAAATAAAATTTAAAATATCGATTAAAATGCGAGAGTTTTCAAGTTGGTTTTCATCGAATCGAGGTAGATTTTACATCAATTTCATAAGTTTAATGTTAAGGAAAGAAAGGCTAAAAATTCATTGAGTTGCAGCTTTTCTTTCTTTATTTATTTAGTGAATTTTTGAGTATATAGGTTTTCTAATAAATTTGCCCCTATATTCTAACTGCCAACTGAATCTATATACCCTTTTATTTTGGAATTTAATTACAATTATGTGATTTTTTCTATCCGAATATTCATTGATCTGATAAAAATATTGATTTTTCTAAAGGGATATTTATACAATTTAGTAAGGCTACTATTATAACTATAAAAGGAGAACAATATAATTTGTAATAATATTGTTAAGGAGGAAAACATGAATCGAATACATAATTTTAAAAGTTTATCTAAAACTGTTTGGCTTATATTAATAGGGACTGCATTTCTTAGAACAATTACCTTTATGTGTATGCCTTTTTTAACTATTTATCTATCTCAAAATACAAATCTTTCATCTTTTTATATTGGTGTAATACTAGGTTTAGGCTGGATTTTGGGGATATTTGGAGGGTTCTGGGGAAGTACATTATCAGATATAGTTGGGAGAAAAAAAGTAGCTTTTATAACCTTATTTATTTGGAGTATAGTATTTTTAAGTTTTGGACTTACAGTAAATATATTTCTATTCATAGTACTAAATATCTTGAATGGACTATGTCGTTCGATCTTTGAACCAATTAGTCAAGCAATTTTGTCGGACCATACCTTACCCGAAAACAAGTTGACTGTTTTTGGTTATCGTTATGTTGCGGCTAACATAGGAGCTGCATTAGGTCCTTTAATAGGTGTGCTTTTATCTACAAAGACAATGTCAATTTCTTTTTATGTTGCTAGTATTGTGGTCCTAATATATGGATTTTTAATTTTATATATTATAGGAGAGAAAAGAGAAATCAAACGAGATAATAAAGTAAGTATTAAAATGGCCTTTAATGCTCTCTACAAAGATGTTTCTTTAAGACATTTTATTGTAGCAGGGACCCTTATAGCTATTGGAGTAGCTCAACTTGATACATTACCACTCTTATTAAAACAAAATCATATTAATAACCTTACCCTTTATCCTGTACTTTTAACAGTTAATGCACTAACAGTTATTCTATTACAAAATCTAATTAGCAAAATTTCAAAAACAATGTTACCTTTAAAAAATTTAGCAATTGGTACCTCTCTCTTTGTAGTTGGTTTAATTGGGTTGGGAATGAGTATGAATGAAATAATGTTAATTACATTTATGTTTATTTTTACAGTTGGGGAAATTTTAATTCTTCCTTTAGGGAGTTTATTAATTGATATGATTGCTCCTGAACATTTACGTGGTGCATATTTTGGAGCGAATAATTTTCGTACTTTTGGTAATGCAATTGGACCTATGATTAATGGATGGCTTTTAGTTATTTTCGGTGGGCCACTTACTTTTATAATTATTGGCTTAATAGTATTAGGTAGTATTATTTTTTACTCTTTAGGTATAAAAATTTCAAACAAAAAAGAAATTTCCAATCCACTTTCCACTCAAGTTTAAAAATTATTGACTGTCCCGGGAAGGGTAAGTTGCCTAACAAAGAGTATCTATACTATTTTATAAAGTTAGGTAAGTTATATTATGTAAATGATTCGTGTAAGGACGTAAAAAGAAAGAGATATCCAGTTATGAATTTACAAATGATGAATCTGTAGCATTTACCATTAACGAGGATTCTATTGCTAAACAAATCGCAGATGAATGTAGAGGTGAGATTGTAGTGAGAAACGCTACGTTTAAGGATTATATTAGGCAAGGAGAAAAATGGAGTAATTACATAAAAGAAAAAAGAAAAACTTATGGAGAATCTATTCATTGAAGTAAATGATAAAACACTTCTATTGTAAATCTTTTAACATTTACATCTAATGTAGAAAAAGAACCAATTTGTCGTCATCTAGAGTAAATGATAAAACTATTATTTTTAAAATAGAGTTTATTCATTTACTTCTTTATATGAAATACATTCATTTTGTATTTCATATAAAGATTATATTTTTAAAAATACATTAACGTTAAATACTTTTGAATTTTCTATTTGGTTGTCATAAATATAACAATTTCTTTAAAGGGAAGTAAAAGATTGGATGGTAAATTATAAAAAGTTAAAGACACTATTTTTCTTAGCTAAGGATTAATTACAAGGAGTTTTTAAATCATCTACATGTTTGGAATTCCTTTGGACATACTGTTTATGTACCTTTTATGACAATAGCAGTATATAGCAAGGAGGAATTGATATGTTAAATGAAAATCAATCTGTGCAGGAGACAATGGAAAGCTTTTGGCGCACAACTTGCGGAGCGTGGGAAAACTGCAATGAATCCACTGTCCAAGCCTTTTTATCACAGTGCGAACAGCATAGCATTGACCCTCAGTATTGCATGAATTGGATTCAGCAGCACAGGGATAAAATTCCAAACTGGTCCGCTGTTTCGGATACAACGCGCGAATGGGTGAATGAACATACTTCTACTGGTTCTCCTGTATCTATGTTTGATCAAAATAGTGATTAAATACAAAAGAGAGCCGCGGGGCTCTTTTTTGTATTTGAGGAGATGGACAATATTTATTGATCTCTATACAACTTTAGTTACCGTAATGTACTTTATCGGTATGAAATAAGGGACATCTAAATATTAGATATCCCTTATGTTATTAAAAAAGGGGGAAATCTCTGAAGTTTCTTTCTTTTACATCAAGCCACTCATCAGAAATAATACTAAAGTATACGTCATCATGTTTATTTCCATTTTGATCTATGTAATTACTCCTGAAAATTCCCTCCTGCTTTGCCCCTAATTTTAAAATTGCTTTCTGTGATCGAAGGTTATCTATATTTGCACTTAGTTGAACTCTGTTAAAATTCATCTTTTCAAAAATGTACTTTAGCAGCTCATATTTGCATGCTTTATTTAAACCCGTCCCTTGAAATTCCATTCCATACCAAGTCCAACCAATTTCTACTCTTTTATTGTAAAAATTTATATTACCCAGCCTAGTGCTCCCAGCCACCCTGTTAGTTTCTTTATCTACGATAATAAATGGATAGGACTTCCCTTCAATTCTTTCAGATAAAGTTGAATTGATATATCTGTCTAATTCGTCATCAGTTTCAATAGAGATGCTCATATAACGCCAAATTGATTCATTAAAAACTACCTCTTTTAAAGCAGTTTTATACTCCTTAGCAAAAGGGACAAGTAATACTTTAGGATTCTCTAGAGTAATATTTTGTTCAAAGAAAGAACTCATAATTTATAACACATCCTTTACTGTCCCTTTTATAATAAGTTAAATTCTATAAAATTTAACTTATTATAAAAGGGACAGTTTTTACAAAATTTAAGGGGTCAGTTCACGTTAAATCATCTATATGTTAGGCAAATCTAATTTACAGAATCACAATTATCAGAAGGTGTTTAACTTTGAGTGCTTAAGTTCTGTCTTCTTGCAATTTACTTTCATTAAAAACAATAGCTATATAATCAGAACTTACAACAGGTTCTCCGCCTTCAGCATAAATTAGAGCACCTTCTTGAATTTCTTGATCTATAAATGGAATACTATAGGGTTTACTCTTATTTACGTCAATATTTTTAGCGCATAATATAAGCTTATCAATCAAATCTTTTGGAAAAGTATTTTGAAAATGAGAAGAAACAATTTTATCAAAACTCAAATCTTTTAGTTTTCTAAGACTACTTTCGAGAGTTTTTATCGCTGTACTTTCCGGGAAAAACATCCAAACCATAGGCATTACAATATCTGCGGATAATAAAGTTCCTGTTTTCTTATCTAAAAGTGAAATACAACCTTGCGAATGACCAGGAGTATGTAATACATGCAACTGTCTTTGTCCCAGGTCAAAAATATGCCCGTCTTTAATCGGTAACAATGGCACTGTTTCTCTTTCTATAAATTTATTAATTGAAAAGTTAGGAGGAACAGATTGTTCTTTAAAAGATGTTATTGTCTGCTTTCTAATTTGTTGTGATGAATGCTGTTGAGCAAGAGAGAGGTCATCACTGTGAATATAAGCCTCATCAAACTGCCAGTTTCCTCCTATATGATCTATGTGTCCATGACTATTTACAATTATAATGGGTAAATCAGTTATGGTTCTTATAGTCGCTTTCAAATCACCAATCCCATAACATGTATCAAAAAGCAATGCTTTTTCTTTACCTAAGATTAGAGTACAGCCAACCTGTGCTGGATCAAATATATGAAAGATTCCATTATCTATTTCATTTACTATAAAATATTCTTGAGACATATTTACCTCCTGTTATTTAACAATCTTAATAAACTTTTCTTCATTAAGATATTCCATATAAGTAATCGTAAACCTTCTTAAAGCAACTTCTATAGATTGATTCAACCTTGTTAAAACAGAAGAATTAAACAACTTTAAAAAGGATTTAAAGATGTATACTCTATGCATTTTTAGTTGACTTAATCACAGTTCCCGGCAGTTATTCTAAGCAAGCAATTATTAATTCATATATTTTCTATTACTCTAGCAACACTATAACTGTTAAGCTTTAATGTTTTAGCCTCACAATTTCTAATTATTTCATCATTAGTAGTCTGGACTTCATCACGACCTGAAGCTTGAAACGAATTAGACCAAGCTTCTCTCGATATCCACTGAGCATAGTTAATGACTCGTTTACCGTCTTCACTAGCATGGAAACTTGATGAAATAAAACCATTGTAATCCTTAAAGTATGTTTCAATTTGATTTGAAAGACCATTAATTAATTCGTGTTGATATTTTGGATTAACTTCCCATTCAATAATCACGGTAAATAACTTATTTTCTTCAATTTTTGGCATGTGATCTCTCCTTTATTAATCCCGATATCTATAGTTTATTACAGTAAAGTTTTTCTAGCATACAACAATAGTATGAATTCTCCTATAACTTTAGCATGGTTGAAAGTGTATAGATTTTTATATATTGAGTAAACTCCCCAAGAAGCTGTAAGGTTTCCATCCTTCAATGAAATAAATGTAGCAGAAAAACCTACCTTCTCCCTAACTCTAAGGTAGGTTTTTTCTATTTTATCGGCACTGAAAAAGGATCTTTGTTTAAAAGATCCTTTTAACTGCTTATTTAACTTTACTTGCTAGTAAAATATCTTTTATCTCGTCAATATTATTGACAATATATGTTGGATTGGAATCACTTAATTCTTTAAATGAACCATATCCATAAGTTACTCCAACAGAGTCAATACCCGTATTATTTGCGCCAATAATA
>Ga0268252_1000564_pt1 | contig 23586 bp, 31 predicted proteins | sample AgamicMgSfrz_FD_200244 | JGI IMG/M metagenome (GOLD analysis project Ga0268252, IMG submission 200244) | Agave microbial communities from Guanajuato, Mexico - Mg.Sf.rz (v2) (version 3) | ecosystem: Host-associated > Plants > Phyllosphere > Phylloplane/Leaf | place: Guanajuato, Mexico | collected... | reverse complement strand
CCAAGAAGTGTTTTGGAATCTCTTTTCCCAAAGCTAAAAACATCTTTTTGCAATGACCATAAAGCTAGATTGTTCATACTCCCATTACCATATAAGTAAGGAAATATTGCTTTAAACTGTTCATTATTTTCAATAGTTGCTTTATAAGCTATATCATACTTTTTTTCAATTTCAACTGTATTATATTCTACGTTATGTACTTTAAAATCTTGTTCTAATTCTTCTGTCTGAAATTCAAAAACTTCAACGTATATATAAATGGGGAACTTATTTAATTGAAACATCCAATCTGGGATGAACTCATTTGGGTCTACAGTATCAAATAAAAAATCTACTACATATATAGTATTCCCATCTATAGCAAATGGAAAATAACCACCGGCATCAGGAATATCGGAAATCCATTTCTTAGGCATAAAGCTTATTTCAATTTCCATTAATGTTAACCCCTTCTTTATACTAGGTATACTTCAAAAAATATATCTCTTATCATATACCATTTTTATCTGACAATATTTCGTTTAAGACTTCTTCAATATCCGCTTTTAAATTACGCTTAGCCGAATTATATAGAGTTCCTTCTCCTTTTCTATAACCTCCAAAGTAATACCATAGCTGTATGTAAGTCACAAAATCATCATCGCTATCTTCACCGTCAAAGTTAATAGCAACCATAGAACGATATTCCTTTGTAAAAAACCTCTCTAAAGTTAAGAACTCTATTTCATCTCCGTCAATATCACGGTGAATCCATACTTTTAAATTATCCTTTCCACTATTTTTAAATTGCGAAGCATATTTTCGTTGTATCTCCTGTGTAAGAGCTTTTGCTGAGTTTTCTAATTTAAATATTTTATTTCTTAATTCAGTATCCATTTCATTTTCCTGAACTGTGATGTAAGCATCATTATCTTTATCATTCTGATTACTAAATAGCGTTTTTAATATGTTAAACATATTGATTTTCTCCTTTGAATATTGTTAGCTTCCTGTGTGTTGCTTATAATACTTTCTTAGCAAAGTAATATGTGCTTGGTGGTAGCGGCTATGATCAGCTATATGCCATATCCCCCAACGTATAGTTGCATTCTTACCATCTTCGTACTTAACGACTTTATTTAAATCTTCTTTAGAGAGTTTTTTACATTCCTTATAAAACATTTCTTGAACAACTTTATAATTATTCAATAGTTCTAGGGTGGTGGTATTTGATACTGAAGGAAGCTGTCCATTTGAATCGATCAAAAAGCCATATTTCTCTTCAACTCCCAAAGGAATAGGCTGATCTTTAAACCGGTATACCCAATGTAAATCGACAATCGCTAAATGCTTAAGTAGCTGTCCTATGCTATTCATATCTCCAGTGGGTCCTTTGTAAATTAACTCTTCTGCTGTTACTTCTTTTACAAGATGCTTTAAACGTTTGTATGTATCCAAAACAGTTGCATACAGTAATGCTACTGTTGGTTCCATTTCGCTATCTAACTTCAAATCTATTAGCAAAACACTTCACAACCTTCTAGTTTTTTCTTGTAAATCCATTTTAACACATTTAGACTAATGTAGATGGTTATATTTAGGAGGTAATAGTATGGAAGAAGCAGTCAAAACAGGTAAAATGCAAGATATTGGCGGTATTAAACTTTACTACGAATTTATAGAGAAACCTAATTCTAATGTTACTGTAGTTTTTGAATCTGGTTATGGTTGCCCTTCTGAATATTGGGGACCAATTAGAGATACAGTAGGTGAATTTGCGCAGTATATTATGTACGATAGACCAGGCTTAGGAAAAAGTGAAAAAGATGATAGACCTAAAGATAGTAACCAAGCTGTAGAAAACTTACGAACATTATTACAAAGAGCTAACATTAAGCCTCCATATGTACTTGTAGGTCATTCAATAGGAGGTATTAATGTCAGACTGTATGCAAGTAAGTTTCCGGAAGAAGTGGCTGCTGTAGTGCTACTTGATTCTTGTCATCCTGATCAAAACATTATACTACCTCCACTATTTGATGAAGAGCTAAGAGATAATTATTTTAAACAGTTCATTGTTGAAGGGGATTTAGATGATATTGACACTAGCTTTAATGAAGCGCGCTGTCGCTCTTCTCTTAGAGATTTGCCTCTTAAAGTTGTTAGTGCAGGTATGCAATCATATCATACAAAGGCTTCTCATACCGCTTGGAACTTACTTCAAAGGGATTTATTACATTTATCAGAGAAGAGCAAACACATCATTGTAGAAAATGCTAGTCACAACATTCATATCGATCAACCAGAAGCTGTTACTTCCATAATTCAATATACGATAGAAGAAATTAATTTTTAAGTGTGATGAACGCAATATCACAAAAAACCGCTACTCTAAAGTATATAGAGCGGTTTTTTCTTGTATTCCATCTGTTAATAAGGGTTCTAACCAATTAGATTTGTGTAAGATCCAGCAAAAGAATAGGTAAAATAACAAAATAGAATAATACAAATTTCACCATACTAACCCAGATAATACCATAATATATGGTATTATAATGCAGAAGTTAGTCCTTAACTTAATGAGGTTCTAGCTAAACAATACTAAAGAGATGGGGAAATGTAATGAAAAAGATAGCGCAAGTAGCATTAGCTGGGGCAATTGCATTAGGTGGTTTAGGAGCGGGAGCCATAGCTGATGTGCCATTAGTTCCTGGCGGTAAAGCGCAAACTGCAGATGCAGCCTCCTCGTATGGTGTATCTATTAATCCCACTAAAACTAATTGGACAAACACAGATGGTATTAGTATTAAAGTAGTTAATAGCAATACTTATGAGGTTCGCCTTATTGGACAACTACAACGATTAGAAAACGGTAAATGGGTAGATAAGCGCTCTACAAGTCAGTGGTACGCACTTCCTAGTGAGAGATTTGGATTAGGTCTAGATCCTATTGCAACTGATGGCACATACCGCTATCGTATGGCTGTATATAAAGTAACTAAACCCCAGATTAACTATGACGGAACTTTCGCTGGTTATCTGTATACAAGCAATTTTTATGTGAAATAAATAAAAAAGCTTTTCTAAAGGTCTTGTATTTTACAAGGCCTTTTTATCAATGAATAATTTTAGTTATAGATGTAAAACCTTTTAGGGTATTAAGTAACTGAAAGGTGAATATATTCGTATGACAAAAACATTAAGATATACACTCTATGGTATTGGTGCAGTTTTAATAGCTACAGCCATATACTATTCAATTGTGACTAGTTTTGCTCGTTAAAACTATATTTATTTGAATAATGCTTTATCCAACACTTTGTGCATTAAAAAGCGGTTCTACTTCATTTTTAAAGTAGAACCGCTTTTGTCTATGTAGAGTTTTATAAGCTGTTAAGCATTAATTACTTATTGATACCAAGTTTCTTAAGTTCTTCTTTTACTCTCTCTTTAATAGCGTATTCAAGGGTAGCATCCCAATCCCTTTTTGCTTTCAATTCCGCTTCATACATAGCCAATGTAGCTTTATCAGAGAAAGCAGCTGTAATGCGGTCAAACTTTTTTTGTAGCTCAGGATCTACGTCAGGCTCAAAGCTACTGACTTCTCTAAACCTATTCTTGTAAAATTCCAATTTTTCTCTGTCCTGTAAAATAGATTCGCCAAATTCTTCTTTTAAAGCATATTCAAAAGCGGCCACTCTATCCCTTCTTATATCATTTACCTCTTCATATGCAGCTAGCGTTTTTTTATCAGCAAAAATAGCATCCAATTCCTGAAATTTCTCTTCTTTGCTCATAGTCAAATTGATTCCCCCCTTAAGCATATAACATTTATCTAATCTTATTTTAATTGGGTTTGTTTGGTAAGTACATTTTAGCATAAGCCTTGACAGGAAGTTCAGTTAATTAAATAAGTTTTTGTTAAAGGAAAAAATAGTCTTATTTTTTATACTTCTCCTACTTTGGCAATTAATTATGTCAAAAGTTTCATTTAACATATATAATAAGAACAGACGTTCTGTATTATCCGGTTAACATCTAGAATTAAACTACATAAGGAGATAGTTAATATTGAGAACAGAGGATTTAAAACAAGTTATTACTGAGAAATATGCAAATCAAATTGCACTGGAGAGAGAGAACTTATTCAAAAAGAATGAAGTTCAATTTAACTCTGCTGGTAACCAAGAAGCCAGTAACGCAGCTTTTAATAAAGCGATGCTAGAAGAATGTGTGTTTTTATCAAATGCATTATATAGGCACAAACTCATTCCAAGAGTAAGTATATTTAAATTAGTTGGACCCTATATTTATACTTATACAGCTATATCAGGTGAGAAAAACAACCTAACTGAACAAGAGAAATTAATCTTATTCATCGAGAGAGTACGCGAACATTCTGATGGGAAATTTGCATTGTTTTCAGATCGAATGGCTAGTGAGGAAAACTAATTCCGTTAAAAACAAAGCAGTGTTATACAAGAGGATAATGATTAGTAATTAACCTAAGATACATAGTAAAAAAAACCGATTTTAAATAATCGGTTTTTTCTCTACGGTAAGAGCCTTAATATGCGCTTTTGTTGTGTGGTATTTTTGTTTTAAAGTTATGTATAAAAAATTAAATGTAGCGGGCTCGCCTCGTTAAGCATATATGTCCTCTGAAATCTTTATATTTACTGATCCATAATCAATAATTCAGTAAAAATCGACTTAAATATCCTTCAATAAATGCCGCTAAGAATATAGCTGGAGTAATTACACAAATAAATATTATAAAGGTTTCTTTTATTTGTTTCCATAGGGGCGGTATGTCTTTCTTTTTAGAACGCAATTTGTTTATTATTTTCCCTACAATGATTTTATTAATCTTTCTGCCGTAATAAATAGCGACTATAAATGTTGAAATTTCAAGCACAGCGTGTGGAAGCAAACCCGCTAAAATTGTGTGAACTAGACCAAGACCTGCTTTTTGAGATAAATATACTACAACCCCTATAAGTGCATTGGTTAAAATTAACGAATATGTGTACAAGAATGGAATTGGTATAATGGACAAAATTAATATTTGAAGGCATACTACCCAATTGTTTTTAAAGATTGTGAAAGTCCCTTCCCAGTAGCTTTCCTTTCCACCAGTTACAGAAAGTGCATTACGTATGCTATTCATAGCTTTCTTAACATCAGGATCTACAAAATAAGTAATTAGATACGCTGCAACTATAATGGCAAAAGAGGCTGCCCACCATTTCCAAAGTGTTTTACCTACGCTACTTAAATGTTCTTTTGAGAAGAAATGAGTTAAATAATACAAAGATGTTTCCCCCTTAAAATTGCCTTCTACTCCCATATTACTACTAACAATTATAAGACAGTGTACAAGTATATAACCTTACTGGCTGCTTCTTACAAATGTAGTAATAAAAAGAATAGAAAAGTTTTTCAAAACTAATTATTAGCATTTTTTTCTATTATTGTAAAGACTTTATTTTACATTTAACTAGGATTATAATAGGAGAAATTTTATATTATTGATTGGAGATGTAGATTAGTTGATCAAGCAGAGAGAATATTGGGATGAAGTAGCAAACGATAAGAATTTCACAACTCCTTTTCGCCACGATTTGTTTTCTAAATACGTTAGTAAAGATGCAGTTATTTTAGATTATGGATGTGGATATGGCAGAACCTTAATCGAATTAAAAGAGAATGGCTATGAGGGTCTACACGGTGTAGATTTTTCTAGGGAAATGGTTAAAAGAGCGATGTTAAATAGTGAAGGAATTAATTATCAAGTTATAAGTAGTGGTAAGCTTCCCTACCCTAATAACTTTTTTGATTCTGTTCTCTTGTTTGCAGTGCTAACTTGTGTACATACCAATCAAGAACAAAATGAAATTTTAAGTGAAATAAAAAGGGTTTTAAAGCCTGATGGGATTATTTATATAAATGATTTTTTATTAAATACTGACGAACGTAATATGGATCGCTATAAAAAATTTTATGATAAGTATGGTACATACGGAGTGTTTGAGTTATCTGATGGGGCTGTTCTGCGCCACCATAATATAGAACATACCTATGAATGGGGAAATGGTTTTAATCAGTTAGAATATCACACAGTGGAATATACAACAATGAATAATAACCGCTCTAATGGTTTAGTTTATATGGGCAAACTAATAAAGTAATTAAATATGAAATCTGGACATAGTACTAAAAAACAGTGTACTATGTCCTTTTTAATCCAAATAGAAACTTTTATAAGTTACTGGAAAATTAAAATTACATAAAGCATTATGCTGTAGCTATAAATATTTCGATCTTTCCACTTGGGTCATACTTTTCAAAATCATATGTGTAAGCCCTCTTTAAATTTCCTGTTTCTTCAAGCTCCCATATTTTCTTCCAGGTATTTATAACTCCAAGTTCATCTTTAGGGTCAACTTGAAACTGTTTGTACTTTGTGTCATCCGGTATAGTTAAAGTGGTCTCGCTGTTGTTACTATTATCTGCAATAGCTATACTTAAAGTGTAATCCCCTTTATAATTACTGCTATATTTGTGATATACACCATATGTAGCAACCTTATCTTTCGGAAAATGAATGGAGGCTTCTCTCCATATTCTTTGTATTTTGTCCTTTAAATAAATGTCGTTAAAATTATTAGTGCGAATGCTTTTAAGAATCTTTAATTTCAAATGCTTCCATCCTTTCTAAATCATTTTACAAGTACGTAGATTAAAGCAAGAATACCTTGTAACATTACTGAAATCTCAGTAAGAAAACGATTATTAATGAGTGACTTTATTAGATTTTCCTTGTTGTTAGAAAACATAAAAAGATTCCCCCTAATTATTCTTGCATAAAATTACCGTATTTACTTTATATTACCTTACAAATTGTGTTATATCCATATGAATATATATAACCGTTTGTTATAAAAAAATAACAGATATAACAAAAGCTCTATGCATAATAGCAAAGAGCTTTTGTTATATATAAAATTGCCTAACGAGTTCTTGTTTATCTATTAAATTCTTCTAAGTGATCTACAACATCCTTTATAAAAAGAAACAGCGGTATAGAGTTTTTTTCATCTGAAATTGTATCCAAAACTTTTTTTATGCCTGAAAGCAACCGGTTACTGTCGTTGACCATCTCTTCTACTTTTAATCTTTTGCAACATTCAATAAAGCTTTCTCTAAAAAGGTTCATTTGTTCTTCGTTATTAATATTTTCATTCAGTGCCGCTACAAAATCGTATAAAACCTCATACTTGTTGTTCATCCCTATGTCTTTGCTTTTCATAAGAGATTCTACCAAAAAATGCTCTGTAAGTACGGGAATATCTTGATAACTTAAAGTGTTTGTGTAACGAAATTCAAATTCAGACTCGTAAGCATTTATGACCCTTTCACATACTTTGGTTAACTCTTTTCCTAAAAGCTCATTTAAAGTTAGAACCGCAATTAATTTTTCCTCTTTATAAATCTTGATCTGACGTTCTATCTCTTTCTTTAAAGGCGATACCATTTCCATTTTTAATGCATTACTTGGGGTGTTTTCTCTTACTAGGACTGCATTTTGTCTATAACCCGAAGTAATTTCAATGCTATATTTTGAATAGTCAACAATCATCTAGAACATCCTTCCGTAATTGGTTTGTAATGCAAATTGGTTTAGTTTTTATTAATTAATAACAAAGACCACCTCACATATTTATTATGAAGTGGTCTTTCTCTCATCCCCAATTAACTACTTACTGGTTCTTTAAGTCGTGTATATAAAGTGTATATAGGCAACCCTTGGTAAAAACTTATAGTCTCCTCACTAAATTTTTTTGAATGGTAATCAGCCTCCGCAATGTTACCTAACAAAACATTAATACAAAACTGTAGTTCGTGATTTTTGGGGTTCTCAAACTTAAGTTCAATTATTTTTTCTTTTTCGTTATCAGATAAATTATTGTTCTTTCTTAAGTTGATTTGCATCTTATTAATTAATACAATTTCAGATTCGCCTTTGGTATCTGAATCATATTTATCGTAAATATAATCAACTAAATCAAGAATTCTTTCATCTTTTAATTCATCATATAAGTTTAAATAATGTAGACAAAACTCGTTTGTAATGCCAAAGACATCACCATCTAAATATGGATCAAACTGATTAAAAGTATCTTTTACAATGATAAAGTCGCTGTTTAAGGCTTCGATTAATGTTTTAGAATTAATCAACCAGTAAGGGGTATGTTTAAATTGACGTTTGGTATTTTGGAATTGAAACATAAATCCAGACGGCTGTATATCTTTACTAATTCCATTAATAATCTTCTCTTCGCCTTGGGCATTATAAAAGAGAACAACCTCTTTCCCGCCTACGTTGTATGTCATAAATTTAGACTCGGAAGGATTAGAAAAAGTAAATCCATCATATTTTTTATGGTTTATTGCTTGATTCAAGCCACTTAACTGTTTTAGCGTATTATAAAACTCTCCCTCTTTATCTTGGAGGTCAACGGATTCATTAATATTTAGATACTTATAAACGTTTTCTAATTCCTTAACTAAGTCATAAATCACAGCAATTTCCTTTAGTCCCTCTTTTAAAAGACTGCTTTGCCCATTTAGTTGGATATGGCCATCAGGAAATTTAGCCATATTCCCCTGAAGCAAGTCCAACAGGAAAGGAAGGATTTTTTTTTGGTTTGTCAATGAGCCAAACCTTCTAACTTTAAATTGGAAAGGTTTCCCCTTTCTTTTTGGAGTATGTTCTAAGTGAAGCACATTTTCCATTATTACTAAAGTTTTGTCTGCTTTACGAATGCGTCTAATGTTAAGATTATACGTATTTTCCCCAATTGTTACATTTTGCTGACCTTCTGTAGCAAGGCTATCGAATTTAAAATGGTCCAGTGGTACCATTAAAGGTTTGCTATCTGGAGTTTGCCCTTTCATTACCCCATACATATTGAAATAGTGATCAAAAATGTTTTTTGTTTCTGTTCTAGCAGGATTGTAAGTTAAACTTCTCAATTCGTATAAATCAAAGTTTTTCTCACCAAAATCATACTCTAATAAAGACTTTGGTTGTTTATCCCGCTCCTCAATAAATTTCCTACAGACTACAGAAATGTTCGTTTCGCTCAAAGCGCGAAGTTGAACAGACTTACTCTTTTGTTCTTTTGAAGTAATTAAAATGTTTTTTAGCTCTTGTGATAACAATTGTTTGTAAAATATTTTGGCCTCGCTGTCATCGCCATTAGGCTTTATTTCAACTACTAATAGAAGCACTCCACCTTCCTCGTAATAGTTTTGATAATGCCCTATTTCTAATGAGAAAGAACGTGTATTTCCAGAGAAGTCCTCAACTTGTGTGCCCTTAACTTGAACAGGAACAATTCCTATCCGAGATTCAATAGTTTGTGAATTGTCTTTAAAGACTTCGATGCTTCCATCAAAGGAGATGCCCTTGTCGCCTGATTTTATTTCTGATCTTAAATTGTATTGAGGTCTAGCGATTTTATAATTAATTTCACTTACTGCAATTTCTTCTAATTGATTGTTTGAAAATTTCTTTTTCATAGAGTTGTTCTCCTTTTTTCTTTTTAGTTTATATACGCAGCTAAAACTAAAAAGTTCCTATAATTCAATTATTATCAAAAAAGTAAATAAAATTTAAGTTAATATGAGCAAAGGAAAAAACTTAAAAAATAGTCTAGCGACGTATATGCTGAATTTCTCTGCAAGTGGTAACGTTGATGGGACATCAAAAAAAAGAACTATATTTAACGAAAATCGGTATATTTTCTGCTAATGCATCTACTTCTTGGTAAGATTAATGACAACAAAAAGCCTTTAAGAATCAGTTTAAAGGCTTTTTGTGTAACCTAATTTAATTTCTCTCCACCCTTGCTGTAAATTACTACTTTGTATGTTTTTCCATCTAGCTTCTCTTTTACATTTTTTAATTCTGTTAATTGTTGTACTTCTTTTTCGATTTTTTGTGCTAGCTCTTTAGATGAAGAGACGGAAGCACTAACAGATGTTTTAATATTAAATGTTAGCGGATCTTCAACATAACCTACCTCTGTAACTTTGTACTCCTTTTTGGAGAGAAGGCCTTCTCCAATTTTAGATGTAATATCGCTACCTATATCGTCTTGTTTTTTAATAATTATAGGCGTAGAGTTAGTAATGTGTACCTTATAATCGCTGTGGTCCGCCTTTCCTAAAGCCTCTTTAACTGCGGAGTTTGCTAAATCTTTGTAGTCATCATAGTATGAAATATCCCCTTTTAGGTCAACGAAAACTTCTTTACTAAACGGATCAACTTCTATTGAATTAAAGTTGTATTTCTTCGAAGCCATTTCTTCTGAAACCGCTTCTGTAATTACTTCTTTATCTTTTTGTTGTTGCTCTGTTAATCCAGGGTTTTTAAGTTCCTTATATTTTGTTAATTTAATGCTATAGCTGTCGTAACCTTTTGCCTGCAATATTTGTTGAACCTCTTTTTTAACATCAGCTTTAACAGCATTAAAGTATTGATCATTTCCCATAATGTTAACTTCTACTTCTTTTGTTGGTTGATAAGTTAAAGATACGCTATTAATTTTATATCCCTTTTTATCAAGATTGTTCATAATTACATCGGTTAAGTCACCTGATTGGAAAACTGCGCCTAGATAAAGAATCTTAGAAGCCATACTTCCTATTGGAGCAAAAATGAAAGCTGAACCAATAAAGACTGAGAAAAATAAAATGGCCGCTGCTGATATACAGATAGCTAATTTATTCTTTGGTGTTTTTACTTTTTGTTTTTTTCCTTTTTCTAACGCTTTTTGTATTGCAATATCTAATTTATCTTTTGGAACTTCTATTTTGTCTATTTCGTCTTTTAATACCTTAGGTGTATCTTGTTTCATTTTGCATACTCCTTTCCTAATTTAAACTTTAATTTCTGCAATGCTCTGTGTATATTGCTTTTAACTGTACCTTCTGGACATTCAAGGGTTTCACCAATTTGCTTAATAGTAAAATCTTTATAAAAACGAAGTATAATTGTTGTTTTAAATGGTTCTTCTAAGCGTTTTACTGCTTCTAATACATCAATTCTGTTATCCATTCCGTCATTCTCTGTATTATTTAATTTATCAATTTCATTTAATAAAACTATTTTTTTCTTGCCCTTTAGAAAATTAAGGGCTGTATTTATTAATATTCGCGTAATCCACGTTGAAAAGTACTCTTCCTTAACCAAAGTATCTCTATTTATAAAAGCCTTGTAGACAGCATCCTGAACAATATCTAAGGCATCCGTCTCGTTTTTTACGTACAAGAAAGCAACGCGATATAGTTGTTGCTTTTCTTTCTCAAGCAACTCCTCAAATGCTTTCTCATCCTTATGTTTTTTTGTTTTTCTGTAAAAAGACATTTTCTCCCTCCGTTCGTATATACATTAGACAATTCAGCGGGTAAAAACGTTGCAATGAATTTAAATTTTTTATGTATTTTTGAAAAAATGTTAAGAAGATGCTCGTGCGGTTATTTTAACAATAGAAAAGGTTTGTTTAGGAGATGCGAAATAAAGAATGTAGAACAAATAGTAAAACTTTGTATATAAGTTAAAGCTGAAAAAAAGAGCCTACAACTTAATGTAATGACTCCACTTACGCATTTTCTTTTTTGGAAAGCTCTTCGATTATAATACTTAATATTAAAGTAAAGATGGTAGCTAGAAAAAAAGTGCTGATCCACGCTATACTTGTTAAGATTGCAAAACCGCGTACAAATAGCAAACAAAACATTACGGCTAACAAGCTTAAAACTGAAAAAAGCAAATTAATAATTAGGTTATATGGTTTTGATGGGAATTGCTTTTTAATAAAAAAAGAAATTAGCATTTCTATTACAAAGATGGTTAGGCCTATCTCAATGAAAAACTCCATTTTTACCCCTCTTTAGTCCTTTTTCTTTTCTCTTGAACTTTTTTATCAACAAAGTAAATGAGCCCTACTGCAATTAAATAAACTAAAATAATAATGTAATCGGCTATTAATTTTCTATAATTATTCTTAAAAAGATTCCATATCGTAGAAAGTACTATCCAAACAGCGGGATAGATAATAAACAACGATTTAAATTTATCACTCAGTAAAAACACCACCTGTATTTCTTTTTTTGTAAAAATATGCCATAAACAATTATAATACAATTTCTTTTTTCTTGCACGGGGTTTTTGGCTGACAGAGTTAAATACAAAAGTAGCGGTAAGTACCGCTACTTTTTGTAAGTATAAAGTTGAATATTATTTAGTTTCCTTTAACTCCTTTAGTTGGATTGCAGTTATACCCGTACTCATTAATATAAGTTCATCTTCTATAAATCCTATTAGACCTCTAGCAGCTTCAAGTTTTGATTCTTCCTTCACTTCTAAACTTAATGTTTTAAATACCTTTTTCAAATCTTACCCTCTTTTTCAAATATATTCAGCAGAGAGTTGATCTTTATATTCTTTCTTTTGTTGTTATGTAGTGTAGTGAAAATGTCAATGTTTCCATATTAACAATTACATATATATTTGCACAGGTGTAATATATACCATATTAGAATAGAGAAGCTAAGCACAATTATAATCTTCTAAGGAAAAATTATTGAGGTGTTAAAACTAAAAAGCCATATGATTTAACGTAAAGGCTCTTTTTGTGTTTTGTTTTCTCCAATAAAAGGCATTACACGTTTTCTTAGAAACATATATCATACACATTGTTAGCATTTTTGAATATTACGTTTGGAGTAAAAGGGTGAAAGAATGTTAAATAAAATAACGTTACCACAAGCTTTACTGTTGCTGTTATTAACTATAATAGTTGGGGTATCACTGAAAATATATGAAGTTCCTATGTACGGTCTATTATTTTGGAGAGAGTTCTTTCTATAGGTAGAGTAGATTTGGGAGTTGGATTTTATGTAAGCTTTTAGAAACTATCCTATCGGAATGTCAAAAGCCGCTCCCCAGGAAGGAAACGGCTATAGTTTGACAACGTATTTTTGCTTTCTGCATAATACGATGGTTATGTATGACTATGTAATCACTCATAAGTATGACCATATAATCATATAGTTGACTTCCTTATGATAACAGACTAGATAAGAAATAGCCATACTTTATTACTGTTTGGATAAACTTTCTACATTTAGCGTTCTATAGTATGAAAAAGAAGCAAAGCAGAAACTTAGCTTCTTTTTGTTTTTATGGAACTATATGTTTTAGCGGTTCACTAAAATTAAGAATGGGCTTTTTTTCTAAAAAGCCATTTGTGATCATCGTAATCGCTAAGTTTTTCATCATCTTCAATGTCCATAATTCCCAAAACTTTAAGGAAAGATTTTTTAGCATCATCCCACATATCCATATGCAGAATAACTTCTTCCTTTTCCCCTGTTATTAATGCTTTTATTTCGAAAAAATTTTTTAATAGCAATGTTAAATCATAAGTAAAGTTACGATCATCATCAGTATCCCTTAACGTGGCAATTTTCGTCACCAGTATAATCATTTCTTCTGCAATCAGTCCGGTTAAATCAGGATAAGTATTAGCCTTTTTTCTTTGTAGTATCCAGCTTCCATTGGCGTAATCACTTTCTGCAGTAATGTCCTCAATGCCTAGAGCAGAAAGAATTTTCTCTAAAGAGTTTTGTGCTTCTAGCCACATATCAGAAACTCCTAAGGGAATTACCTCTTCTGAACCGTCTAATAAAGGCTTGACTAAGGCAATCTTATTTATAAGCAATTTGATATCATAACTATAATTACGCTCGTCATCAGTATTCTCTAAAGCTTTTCCCTTATTTGCTAAATCAATTACTTCCTCAACGTACAAATTATATAAATTTATACGCTTTGGTAAATGTCTTTCCATCTCAGCTACTGTGCTTAAAATGTGTTTACTATCTAATTGTGTCATTGTTATCAAAACTCCTTAATCTAATTTTATTAGAAATATATTAGCTCGGTTTTTATTAATTTAGAGAAAATATTATAAATACTTGTTATTTCAGAGGGGATAAGAGTGCCGAATCCAAACTTATGAAGCATAAAAACATACAGCCCTTGCTACTGTGCCAGTAGCAAGGGCTGTTTAGTTATAGATATTATTATTTTTAAAATAAGTCTAAAGATAACTGAGTAGGTTCATATTCGCTCTCATCAGGAATTTCTAGAACTTTGTTTTCATCAGGAATTTGTTTTATATTTTTGTTGTCATTAAAATGAGTAGCGTAATCAATTAAGCCAAACTCAAATGCTTTCTCTCTAATGCCAGATGCATATACACGAAATTGCAAGCTATTAAATTCCTTCGCAATGTCAGAACACCTCTTTTTCTCTAAAGCCTTCTCTAACCATTCTTTGTTTTCATATGAAAATCTAAGGTTTTCCGCTTGCATATACGCTATTAATCGGTAGCTTCTTATTCGAGATCCTGAAATTCGTTCTATCTCTTCTGTCATTTCTGAGATACTCATTTCAAAGTGATTTTCATCAACAAAGTCTCGCCACTGTTTTTCAAGAATATCGTAGTTTACTACTTCTACAGGAGTGTCAGTATGTAGGTTATGATGACATTGTTCACAAAGTGTTATTAAATTTTCTATGTCGTTAAGTCTGCTGTCCGCTACGCATATTTCTATGAATTTTTCCTTGTCTTCTTCTATTTGAATATTTAATTCAGGGTGCTCACTTCTAATTTCATCAATTATTTCTGCAAATGCTCTTATGTGGTGTACATTTTTTGCACCTGATCGTGACCCACATTCTTGGCACGTATAATTATCTAGCCTCATTCTTTCGTCAGAAACGGCTGCCAAACGATTTCTAATAGCGTTTCTTATAGGAGCTACTCCGCCCTTCCAAAGGCCGTGCTGCTCCCCTCTTCTTCCAAACTTTTCTTTTCGCTCTTCAAGGGTAAAATCCTGCATTGAGGTTCTTGTATCAATCTCATAGTATTTTAGACGTTTTCCTATTAGGTTGCTACTGCATTTAGCTATCTCAGCTATGGCCCTTGTTGAAAGTCGCTGGTTAATATAATGTTCCGTTAGAAATTCTTTATTGACGTTTGGGAACTCTTTAAAACCGGTTGTTTCTTCTTTTTCAATTCCAAACTTTAAAAGGTATCTTACAATGGCATCTGTGCTACAATCTGCGACTTTAGCAACTGCTTTTATAGTTAAGTCTTTTTTTATATAGTGTTCTCTTAAGAATTCCTCGGTAACTTGTGGGAGGTTAGTTTTCTTTGGATTTTTTATTTCTATCTTAAATAAATATAGCCTTCTTAAAATTATGCTATGCGAACATTTTGCTATTTTTGCTACCGCTCTAACAGATAAGTCCTCATTAACATAGTGTTTAATAAGAAATTCTTTATTAACGTGTAAGTGTTTTTTAATTTCCTGCATATTTATCCCCCCCTTATATAAGTTTAATTATTACATATTCAAAAGGTTTAATCTGCTTATAGATTTTAAAAAAAAGAAATAAATTACAGTTAAATGTATTAATTTGGTATAATTGGTGTTTAAACATCCAACTTATTAGAAAAGAAAGGCGGGAGATTACGTGGCTCCAGAACAACAGCTACTTTTTTTGGCAGGATTGTTTGTTGGGATTGCTTTTTTTGTAATTGTTTATCTTATTTTTAAACGCTCTATTAAAGATTCTGGACTAGCAACAATAGTACTAGGAGCTATCGTCATATTCTTTTGTTTACCATTTGGGTTTACTGGTATAGCATATAGCTTTGGTGCGCTTGGTATAATTGTGGCCGGAATTATAACTTTTATTGTTGGTCTAGCTAATGCTAAACAAATAAATCGTAAATAGAAAGAAGAAGATTATGAGAGAAATATTAAAAGGTTTTTTAGGTGGACTTATAGTAGTATTTGTTGTTGGATTAGGTTTTGCGGGTTACTACATATATGAAGTATTTCTAAAACAAACTCCTGTATTAACAGATACGTCCTCTGATCAAACAGCAAGTGTTAAAATTGTACAGACTGGGGAACCTTCCTTTTTTGGGCCTACCTCAATTAAAGCTTACTATCAAAAAGATAATGGTTACCAGGAATCGAAAACTGGGACTCTATATAATGATGGAGGTCCCGCTACACCAAGTAATTTTTCGGTTAATTGGAAAGACCGTGAAAATGTTACAATTACACTAAATAGCGAGAATGGTGCTGTTTTAGATGTAATTAAATTTGAACACTAAACAACTAGAAAAAGCCTTTAACTTTAAGTAGTAAAGGCTTTTTGACTTATAACGTTTTAAGATTAGTTTAATGATTTATCCTGCATATGGTTAAGCATATCGTTATGTAATTAAATTTATTAGTATTATTTCTATAATAATTCAATTCCTCTTCCCAAATCGTTAAGTATTGTTTTTATACGCTTTAGGAATAACTGTTTATGTTTTCTTGTAACAAGTTTGCCGTCATCTGTCATCTCTTTATCTTCAATTAGGGCTTTTACCATAGATTCTTCTAAACCAATACTAAGATTATCTCCTTGGTCAACCTCTTTCTTTGTTAAGATTGCCTCTAAAACATTTCTTAAAATAAACTTCTCTTCTACCGTTAACAATCTACCATTAAAATAGAGTTGGTTTGCTATAAGAAGTTTTGTGATACCATCATTAGGAAGTTGTAACGTATGTTTTGTTAATGGTTCAAATTTTATGATATTGCTCGCTTCTTTCATTATGAACAAGCTCCTTTCAAGAAATGATCTGGGGCTCTTCCTCTAAAGAAATTACATTAATAATATGGTCTTCGCATACAAATTGGTAGTGCACAAGAGGTGTTTCAGGGTGAATTTCCTCAGCGTATGTAATTAACCTTATATAATCTAAATAATTGGATTTTTCATAAATTCTAATTAGGTTTCCTTTAAAAATTTCTTTTTCATCAAATCGATCAAATTGTTCCGCTACCACATCAAATGCAACATAACTTTTAAATACTATTTTTCTTGTTGTTGATTTCGCTTTTGGTGAATCCATAAACGCTAAAGAAATTTGTAACTCAAGCGGACCAAACTCTTTTACATCTTCTAAAAATAGAAAATTATCAAACGACATTAAGTCCTTAAATTTCATAATATGTTACCTCACGTATCCATTATATATTGTGATAAATATATTTTTATGAGTAGTTGACTATAAAGATATTATACATCGGCTTCACTTGTTAAATATACTTATTAAATTAAATAACACAAAAAAGCCATTATGTTATAGGGTTATATGTGGTTCTATTTTTCTTATTTAGGAGTGGAACAAGTTTTTTTGTTAAAGTGGTGGAAAGAATTCTATAGAAAAACCGCTTGAATTTTAAACAGCAAGCTTATTATCAGCAAACGTTTTATATAATTTTTCTTGATAGATAAAAAGACCACTTATTAACTAAGCAGGTCTTTTTCTATTACTTAATATTTACTTAAACACTTAAAAGAAAAAATTAATTAGCTCAAGACCAATTAGGAAGCCAAATATAGCCGCTACTACACTTAAAATAATAAGTAAGCCTTTTCTAAGAGCTTTTCTATTTTGATTCTTTTTCTCTGTTCTAGCTATTATTGAATCCACTTTTTTATCCAATTCGTTTGAAAGTTTATCTGTATTCATAAAATCTCCTTCTTACGCAACTTATATAGAGTAGCACTTAAAAAAAGAAAAGTGTCCAATTAAAAGGATCCTCAGTATGCACAACCCTAATTGCATTCGTAGTATATATTTTATTTCAAAACAGCTAAAAATTCCATATATGTAACAATTATACTTGAATTCCCCATTTACTTATGGAGTACTAAACTAATATGTTTTGTTTTCTAACTTTCTTTTGTGCTAATGTGTAGATGTATGAAGAGTTCCTGAAAGCATTAAATGCGGGTAAAGTAGCTCTAAGTTCAGTAGTTGCTTCTGCAACCGCTGCAACAAAATTAGGATTACTTTCAGTTGCTATTTTAATTTCAGCAAACTCTTTTAGACAATCATTTGATAGCTCATATAAAAAAGTAGCGTTTTTTATAATATCTCTATATTTATGATCACGTTTTTTATACCAATTCTTAAAATAAAACAATGCCTCGTCAATTGTAGGTGTATCTTCTATAAGTTGTTCAATAGTTGTATTTTCTAAGTTTCTCAATTAATATTCTCCTTTACTAATTCCTTCTATGTAGTTTACAGGTTCGTTGAGCAGAAGTGGAAAAAAGATATTATAATTGAGAGAAAAGATGTTTTTTGTATATAAAATCAGGTTTTTGAACTCAATTCAATGTAAAACGAGGTGATTTAATAATGGATAACGACTTAAAAAAATATATTGAGTGTATGGAGTTTATAGAAGCTCATCCAGAATTACGTAGTAGATATGAGGTCTACGTTAAGAATGAAGCTGAAAAAGAGCAATTGCATAAAGCTGAACAAAGAATATATGAGGCCTCTTATCAAAAGGCTTTGAATGCAGAAAATAGCGGGAAAGTTAATGAAGTAAAGAAGCGCTTTGTTGAGCACTTTGAAGCTCAAGGTTTAACTAAAGAACAAATAAAAGAGCAATACGGGGATATAATAGGTGATTACATTTAATTTATTTTATTTTTAACGAAACAAAACAAGCTGGCATTTAAAATGCCAGCTTGTTTTGTTTTTTGGAGTTTCAAGTAAATATACGTTGGAAGAAAGTTAAACGCCATCCTCAAGGCTATTATATCCTTACTTTCTGAACTTTATACAACGTGCTTTCAAACTCTCAGCTAAAAATATCATTCATTGTAAATGAATACCCATCCGGCAATTTATCTGCTCTTCTTGAAATTTCCGCTCTATGGCTACTTCTTCCCTTAATGACAATGGAATCTTTTTTTATATTGATGCTACCAAAGCTGTAAGGGCACCAAAACAAGTTAATATCATCTATTTTTACTGTTTTAACAATATTAGAAGTTAGATCCGTAACCCTCAAATTAAAGGTAGCGTTTGTTAGGTGCGATTGAGGTACTGTATAAGTGACTTCAGCTAAATACTTACTGTTCTGCTTTGAGAAATAAATTAGTTCAAGATCAGTTCCCTCTTCTTCTACCTTTTTAATAACAGCCTCTATTTTACTCTTATCTAAGTGCTCAAAATCAGCAATGTATCTTAGCGCTTCTGCTATGCTATTTAACATCATTTTTGATTTAGTAGCCGTATCACTCGTTATATATTTTTTAGTATCTAAAATAGCAAATGTATCTTTTCCACGGTCATTTGGAGCACTTTCTTGTTTTGCTTCTACAAGTGTATCCGCTAAACGTATAAAAATGTGGTTATAACCAGGTAGCATTACTTCTGCTTTCCTAAGAAGATTGCTGAATAACTCAGTATAGATAAAAGAAAAGTCGGGTTCTGTTTCATCAATCGGGCTTGAAACGTTAACAGTTATTAATGGCTTCGTTAGCGGTCTTGGGTTTAATGTTGCTCTCTTAATCGATAGATCCACCATTTTAGCCCAGTTATGTTGTTTTGTTTGTGCTTGGTTTGCTGAGTATACTTTTAATTCCTTTGAAGTACCTGGAGCACTTTTAATAGAACTTTGTAAATCACTCAAAATTTTATGTTCGTTAAAATCAAGAGCAGTTTTTAGTGGGATTGTCTTAACCATTAAAATAGCTTCTTCAACTTTATGTAGACCGGTTAAAAAATCATCAATATTTAACTTGGCATTGTTTACAAAGCTTGCTTCTAGTTCAATCTCCGCAATATCGTCATATAACACCCGTTTTCTATATTTCTTTTTTGAAGTTGGATTATTTATAAAACGAACTAAAATGCATTCAAACGTACTGCCGTAAAACTCTCCTATTAAGTGTTCATTTAGGAAAGTCTCCAATAATTCTAGAGAGACTTGCTTCTCTTCTTTAGTTTTAAAATCTTTGTATTCTATAAGAAATCTCATAAGAATCTCCCTGTTATATAGTATAATTTTACTATAGCTCATAATTAGAAATATATCTATTGTGCAATTGTACATACTTAAAAAATCTTTCAAAGCAGAAAAGAGGAATGGAATATGGAAAAAGGCTTAAAAAAATACATTGAGTGTATGGAGTATATCCAATCGCATCCTGAATATAAAGATGAATACGAAGCTTATTTCAAAAACGTTACCGATGAAGCAAACAGACTGAATGAAGCTAGGCTTGAGGGTTACTTAGAAGGAATGAGAGAAACAAGAGATAAAGACAGAAAAAATGTAATTAGCGTTATCCTTGAGAAAGGTTATTCACCCGAATATATAGAGCAAAAATTAGGATTTGATCCTACCCCGTATATTAATTCTCTGTACAACATAACACTTAATAGAAAGAAGAAATAAGAGATGGACAAAGGTTTCGAAAAATACAAAGAGTGTATGAAATATATTCAGTCTCACCCGGAATATCGACTTAAAAATGAGGCTTATTTCAAGAATGTTACCGACGAAACAAATAGGTTATATACCGCTGAACGTCAAGGTGAACGTAAAGGATATTTAAAGGGGATACAAAAAGCGGAACAAAAAATCGTTAAAAATTGCCTAAATCACGGATTAACGGTTGAACAAATTGAAGAAATGGTTGGTTTTGATCCAAGACCATACATAGACTAAAAAACAATCCCTCCGCCTATTCTGACAGAGGGATTGTTTTACTAAACAGAACTGTAAAAGTATAGTCACTAAGGAGAACCATATGAACCTCACTACTGGTTCTTTGCAATTGTTACCTAATTATTAGTTTTTCATACACGATTAAGGACCAAATATTAAAGTCCCTAAAATCATATAAGCAAAAGGAAATAAAAACAAAATAGAACATAAAATTATTCCCCATAAACATAATCTATCTTTTTTAGTTGTATACCCAAAAACAGATGGAACAACTGCTATTGGAGCTAAAAACGCAGGAGCCAAGATAGGCATACCTTCTAACTCTCCAAAGAGATTGCCTCCGTCAACTACTTCTGTAAAGAAATTTACAATGAGTAAAGTATTAATTATAAAGTAGATAATTGAAATGCTTCCTTGAATTTTGGTTAGAGTAGTGCTTCGATTGTTTTTGTTCTTGTTAGTGTCAACGCTGGTACTTATTACTCTCCCCTCCTTACTATAATGGAATGCTCGTTATTTAGACTATTTGGCGTTAGTCAATGTCATCTGTTACGTACAGAAAACACAAATTAATCATACAACTATATGGATTTTATTGTAAAGGTATAATTTATCAATTAAAGAAAAAAGAGCAAACTATTTTAAGTAGTTTGCTCTTTTTATATTTTATTTTACTAGCAGTATTAGGCAAATAGTAAATCATCAAAGCTTAATTGTTCTACTTTTACCTTTTTTGCTTTGTAACCCTTTAAAGGAGAAACCTTTAAAGTATGTTTCATAGCAGCGGTTAGTTGTAGATTAACAGCAGTTGCCAAAGCTTTTGCTACTTGATAAGCAACACCATTACCTACTAATGTATATTGCTGATTGAGCGGTACTTCACTTGGAATTATATAAGAATCTGGCACTCCCATAAGTCGAAGAGCTTCTCTTGCGGAGATCCTTCTGTCCTCGTCAGGATGTAAAAACTCTCTACCATCCTTTGCAATGTGTGCTGTTAAGGTATATGAAGGCTTGTCCCAATCTAACCTTTTTAATCCTACTCGCTGATTAGGTCTTGGATTTATATATAAATCTTTAATTCTTTCAGGAGAAGGATTAGTCCACGTAGCAGTGTGGTTTGGAATGTTCCCAAGCACTTTGTCTCTTGCCTTAATTGTTTGTGGTGAAGATAGACCTTTAAATGCATCTTTTACTGTGACAAAGTGAGTATTACCATTAGGAAATTCAAATGAAGTTCCTAGATCGTTCCTAAATCCAATAATGAACACTCTTTTTCTTTGTTGTGGAGTACCAAACTCCGCTGAATTCAGTGTTTCAACTTGTACATCATAACCAATATCATTAAATGATTGTTTTAGTTTTTCTAGTGTGCCTTTGTGTTTTTGAGCTAAACCTACTACATTTTCCATTACAAATGCTTTAGGTTTCTTAGCTTTTATAATATTAAAATATGTCCAGGTTAACTGACCATTTACACCTTTTTCGCCTCTATTGGCACCATTTGATGAAAAATCAATGCAAGGTGGACCGCCGATATAAATATCAGCATTTGGTATTGTGCTCATATCCTTAGCAATTTCATTTATGTCATCTACAACAATATGATCTCCGATATTTAATTGATATGATTTAGCGGCTTCAGGATTAAATTCGTTTGCCCAGATAATGTTGAAATCATCTTTAAATCCTAGATCTAAAAGGCCGCCTCCGGAAAAAAATGAACATACTGTTAGTTTATTATTAGTGTTTTGCATTTATTAGCCCTCATTCGCGTTAAGCTCACAGCTTTAGCGAGGGCAACCGACAAGGATTACGCTGGGACGTAACTCTACACTATTGCTTATAGGTATTCTTAGCCCTTACCTATAGTCGTAACGGTTTTATGGAGTACACAAGACAAAATCTGCAGTAAGAATTCACTTCTTACCGTGGCAAACTACAGATTTATTCCCCCAACCTGTAAACAGGAAATGCAATTAATACTAGTTTCTGAGTGCTTTTTTTAAGCATAGCCATATCTACCTTTCAAATGACGTTTTCTGTCAGTTTCGCAGCATTTAAACTTATTCACTTCAAAACAGTTTTTTTCTTGAGCATAAGGGCATCCCCCTAAAATGCAGGTGGACTCTATAAATGATTCAATTTGATTTACCGATAGAAGATAAGTTTTATTAGCGTTAATTTTTCCTATAAACTTCTTCTTTCTATGGCCTAGCATATCAGGCTTTAATTCACCTTTTTCAATAGCTAAAAGCCACTTACCCCCATTAAATACAGTTGAAAAGATATCCTCTTTTATTTCTAAAAGTTTGATTGATCTCTTTAAACCATTTAAACTTTTTTGAGTGTCTAAGTTATTTTTATCTTTGCTGTTCAGCAGGACATATACGTACTTATCTGTATTAATAATTACATCCTGAAACTTAGCCCTTTTCTTCCCTTGACTATAAGGAAATAGTAATATTGCTTTTCTTTCTTGTTTTGATTTCAATTTGGTTTTTCTTTTTAGTTTCTTTTGTTGTTCTTCCACGTTTCCACTCCTATGTTCCTTAATTTTTATCTATTTTAGTTCCATTTAATACGGCTGTGTAAAAAAATACTTTTTTCTAATTGCATTCAAACCAATTTGATTATCTTTTCTGTTCAATGTCTAATTATTAAGGAGTAGCTTCTAATCTAACAGTAATAAGTTGCACTTGCTGTTTTTTAAATAAATTTTTACCATAATGAAAAATTCGATATATACTCTTCAAGAGTATTAAGAACTACCATTTTCACAAATATGGATATAGCGGTGAATATTATCAGTTATTCCTGTATAATATTGACGGTTGTAAATAAATTTAAAGGAGCTTATTAAGAAGATATGAATGCTTACGAAAAACGAAAAATCAGACAGAAAGCAGAGGAAGA
>Ga0268252_1000558_pt1 | contig 23706 bp, 16 predicted proteins | sample AgamicMgSfrz_FD_200244 | JGI IMG/M metagenome (GOLD analysis project Ga0268252, IMG submission 200244) | Agave microbial communities from Guanajuato, Mexico - Mg.Sf.rz (v2) (version 3) | ecosystem: Host-associated > Plants > Phyllosphere > Phylloplane/Leaf | place: Guanajuato, Mexico | collected... | reverse complement strand
CAGGGCGAACAATGGGAGCAGGCGGTTAACTACTGGCGCACCCTGAAATCAGACAGCGGCGCGCAGTTTGATGCCGTCGTCACGCTGGATGCCGCCGGGATTGCGCCGCAGGTGACCTGGGGCACCAATCCGGGCCAGGTGATTGCCGTTAATCAGCCGATCCCCGATCCCGCTTCCTTTGCCGATCCGGTCGAGCGCGCCTCGGCGGAAAAAGCACTGGCTTATATGAACCTGCAGCCGGGCATTAAGCTGACCGAGGTGAATATCGATAAAGTCTTTATCGGTTCCTGCACTAACTCACGTATTGAAGATTTACGCGCCGCCGCCGAAATCGCCAAAGGGCGTAAAGTCGCGCCGGGCGTGGTGGCGATGGTGGTGCCTGGCTCCGGGCCAGTGAAAGCGCAGGCGGAAGCGGAAGGCCTGGATAAGATTTTCCTCGAAGCGGGCTTTGAGTGGCGTCTGCCGGGCTGTTCAATGTGCCTGGCGATGAACAACGACCGCCTGAATCCGGGCGAGCGCTGTGCCTCCACCAGCAACCGTAACTTCGAAGGCCGCCAGGGCCGTGGCGGACGGACGCACCTGGTCAGCCCGGCGATGGCTGCCGCCGCTGCGGTAACCGGCCGCTTTGCTGATATTCGTGAACTGAACTGAGGAACCGATCGTGGCGAAAAAATTTACCCAACATACCGGCATTGTCGCCCCGCTGGATGCGGCCAATGTGGATACCGATGCCATTATTCCGAAGCAGTTCCTGCAAAAGGTAACCCGCACCGGTTTTGGTCAGCATCTGTTTCATGACTGGCGCTTTGAGGATGACGCAGGCACGCAGCCGAATCCAAACTTTGTGCTGAATCAGCCGCAGTTTAAAGGCGCCAGCATTTTACTGGCGCGGGAAAACTTCGGCTGCGGATCGTCACGTGAACATGCGCCCTGGGCGCTGACCGACTTTGGTTTTCAGGTAGTGATCGCGCCCAGCTTTGCCGACATCTTTTACGGTAACAGCTTTAATAACCAGCTGCTGCCGGTACGCTTAAGCGAAGAGGAAGTGGATGAGCTGTTCCGTCTGGTTGCGGCGCAGCCTGGCATTCAGTTTACGGTGGATTTAACCACCCAGACCGTCACCGCTGACGATAAAACTTATACGTTTGAAATCGACAGCTTTCGCCGTCACTGCATGATTAACGGTCTCGACAGTATCGGCCTGACGCTGCAGCACGATGCGGCTATTGCCGCTTACGAGCAGAAGCAGCCCGCTTTCCTGCGTTGATAAAAAAGCCTTCTGTGCTTACGGCGCAGAAGGCTTATCACGTTGTCGCGTCAGATCCTGATTATCTCACTCTTTTCCCAATCCGCAGCTTTTCGCCTGGCTCCTTCACGCTGGCCTCAGACGTTACGCACCCGCGCCGCCAGCACAAACGACACCAGCGCCAGCCCCAGGGCCAGCCAGTAAACCGCATAGTGACCGAACGACTCCGCCAGCGTTCCCTGCAGCAGTCCGGCCAGAATGGTGCCGGTAGAAATACTGTTGGTGAACAGCGTGGTCGCCGCCCCAGGCCGTCCCGGCATTAAATCCTGAAACCAGAGCATGCCGATGCCGGCAATAATGCCGATGAAAACCGCATTAAAAATCTGTAACGCCATCAGTGCGGTGCGCGACTGAAACAGCACCAGCCCCAGATAAAACAGCACGCCGGCGGCGACGGCGATCAGCATGATGCGGCGCTTGCCGGTGCGTTTTACGTAATGTCCGGCCAACAGCATAATCGGGATCTCCAGCCCGGCGGCGGTGCCCATTAACAAACCGGCCAGCCGCTCCGGGAGGCCCAGCACGCTGCTGATATAAAGCGGCATATCGATGATATACATGGTGTTGCAGGTCCACATCATCATCGACGCGACAAACAGTAAACGCACATCTTTATTGCGCCAGGCGCTAATCTGCGTCAGCAACACTTCCGGCGACTGCCCGACGCGCGGCACCGAAGGCAGCGCAAAGCTCACCAGCGCCAGACAGATCAGAAACAGGAAAGCCGCCACCACATACATCACGGTGAAGCCATAATTTAACGCCAGCGCAAAAGCGAGCGGCGGGCCGATAACCCAGGCCAGCGAGAGCTGGGCGCGCATAACCGAACTGAACATCACTACTTCACGCGCCGAACGATCGGCATATTCACGCGCCAGGGCAAAAATCTGCGGCATCGAAACGCTGGCCAGCGACGACAGCAGCACACCCAGGGTAATCAGCGTTAAGTAGTGACGGTTAAAGGCAAACAATAGCGCGTTCGCCAGCGCCATCGCGCAGCAAAACAGGATCAGCTTGCGTCTGTCGCCCCGGTTATCCGAACGCTTCGCCAGCAGCAGACTCACCACAATCCCGGCGATAGCGTTTACGGTATAAAACAGCCCGACCCAAAACGGCCGCACGCCGACTTCATGGGAAAGAAACAGGCTCAGCGTGGGTGCCTGCAATGCGCCCGCAATGCCAACCATAAAAGAGACGGCCATAAAAGCCAGATAAACCGGATTAAGACGGCGGCGGCGCGTCAGCAAAAATTTCATAACAGTTCCTGTACCTGGAAAGAGGAAAACGGCAAGCACCCATAAGCGAGGCCACAGACAAACGTATCCCGTAAGGCGGCAATGATCGTTGTAGAAGAAAGCACAGGGGACAGAAAAAAGCCAGCAGCGTAAATGCCTGCTGGCGGTGTAATTGCACTCTACTCAGATGGAATGGCGGAACAGCGTGCAAATAGCGAACCCTTTCCGCCCGGATAAAAATGTGCCAGCCGTTAAGGCTGCCTCCCACACTTTTATCTGCTGAAATTATCGCCATAATAAGGGAACATAAAAACTGACGACATTCCTTAACGGAGTTCCCCTTTTATGCCCTCATCGCGCCTGCAACATCATTTCATTCGTCTGTGGCAAAACTGTAACGGCCAGCCGCAGGAAACCACGCTGCACCAGCTGGCGCTGCAAATGCACTGCTCGCGTCGCCATATGCGCAACTTATTAAACGCCATGCAGGATGAAGGCTGGCTGAGCTGGCAGGCCGAGCCGGGACGCGGCAAGCGTTCCCGGCTCAGTTTCCATGCCACCGGTCTGGCGCTACAGCAACAGCGTGCGGAAAACCTGCTGGAACAGGATCGTATTGAGCATCTGGTACAGCTGGTCGGCGATAAAAAGCGGGCGCGGCAGATGATCGCTTCGCACCTTGGACGCAGCTTCCGCCAGGGCAAACACATTTTGCGCATTCCCTACTATCGTCCGCTGCTCAATCTGCTGCCCGGCTCACCGCTACGCCGTTCGGAAACGCATCTGGCGCGCCAGATTTTTAGCAGCCTGACGCGCATAAACGAGGAAAACGGGGAACTGGAGCCGGATATTGCGCATCACTGGCAGTCGCTTTCTCCCTGTCACTGGCGTTTCTTTCTGCGTCCGGCCATTCAGTTTCATCACGGGCGCGAGCTGGAAATGGCCGACGTGATTCAAAGCCTGCAACGCCTGACCTCACAGCCGCTCTTTTCCCACTTAACGCGCATTGAATCGCCCACCGCCTGGACGCTGGATATTCATCTGAGCCAGCCCGACAGCTGGCTGCCCTGGCTGCTGGGCAGCGTCAACGCCATGATCCTGCCGCAGGAGTGGCCGAGCCTGCCCGACTACAGCCGTCAGCCGGTAGGCACCGGCCCCTATTCCGTGGTGCAGAACCAGCAATCGCAGCTAAAAATTCAGGCCTTTGATGACTACTTTGGCTATCGCGCGCTTATTGATGAAGTCAACATTTGGGTATTGCCGGAAATCAGCGAGGAGCTGGTCTACGCTGGCGTCAAACTTCAGGGCGGCAGTGACGATGAAAAGTCAGAAGAGAGCCGCCTGGAAGAAGGTTGCTATTTTCTCCTCTTCGACCAACGATCCGCGCAGGGACGCGACGAGCAGGTTCGCCGCTGGGTCAGCGCGCTGCTTAATCCCATCGCGCTGTTGAACAATTCGAGCGCGGGCTATCAGCGCTACTGGTTTCCCGCCTGGGGCCTGCTGCCGCGCTGGCATCACCGGTGTGAAGCGCATAACGTCGCCAAACCTGCCGGATTAAGCGAGCTGACAATGACCTGGTACAACGATCATATTGAACATCAGGGCATCGCCCGCCTGCTGGAGCCGTTGCTGGCGGCACATGGCGTTCGGCTAATCACGCAGGAGGTCGATTACGCCTGCTGGTATCACGGCGCGGCGGAGAGCGACATCTGGCTGGGCAGCGCCAACTTCACCCTGCCGCTAAAGTTCTCCGTTTTCGCCCTGCTGTATGAGCTGCCGTTGCTGCATCACTGCATCGATATTGACTGGGAGGCGGACGCTGAGCGCTGGCGTCAGCAGCAGCTTTCGCTGGCCGACTGGAGCAAAAAGCTGGTCGAACGGCACGTTCTGCATCCGCTGTTTCATCACTGGCTGATGCTGGAAGGCCAGCGCAGTATGCGCGGCGTGCGCATGAATACGCTGGGCTGGTTCGATTTCAAATCCGCCTGGTTTGCGCCGCCGGAAACCTGACGCTTTCGTTAATTCAACGAAAACACTACACTACTGCCGTTCTCAACGGGGTGTGGAAAAGCCAGCGGCTTGCCACTGAGAGAGACCCGTCGAACCTGATCCGGTTGATACCGGCGTAGGGATTTGAGATGCGGTATTCCCCTCAGATCATGCGCCCTGTTATTTTTTCCTCCTCAAGGAGCGCAACGTGTTGAAAAAAGCTTTGCCCGTTCTGCTGTTGCTGTCAGCCCCGGTTTTTGCCGCCAAACCTGTGTTAACCGTTTATACCTATGATTCGTTCGCCGCTGAGTGGGGCCCCGGCCCGGCGGTGAAAAAGACGTTCGAAGCGCAGTGCGGCTGCGAACTGAAGTTCGTTGCGCTGGAAGATGGCGTTTCGCTGCTGAACCGACTGCGGATGGAAGGAAAAAACAGCAAGGCCGATGTGGTGCTGGGGCTGGATAACAATCTGATGCAGGCCGCCGAACAAACCGGCCTGTTTGCGCCCAGCCACCTCGATACCGCCAACCTGACGCTGCCCGGCGGCTGGCACAACACGACTTTTGTGCCTTACGACTACGGCTATTTCGCTTTTGTCTACGATAAAAACAAGCTGAAAAACCCGCCGCAGAGCCTGAAAGAGCTGGTCGAAGGCAGCCAGAAATGGCGCGTAATCTATGAAGATCCGCGCACCAGTACGCCAGGTCTCGGTCTGCTGCTGTGGATGCAAAAGGTTTATGGCGATGACGCGCCGCAGGCATGGCAAAAGCTGGCGCAAAAAACCGTTACCGTCACCAAAGGCTGGAGCGAAGCCTATGGCCTGTTCCTGAAAGGCGAAGGCGATCTGGTACTGAGCTATACCACCTCGCCTGCTTATCACCTGATTGCTGAAAAGAAAGATCATTACGCGGCAGCTAATTTCAGCGAAGGTCACTATTTGCAGGTTGAGGTGGCAGCCCAGCTGAAAAACAGCCAGCAGCCGCAGCTGGCGCAGCAGTTTATGCAATTTATCGTCAGCGCGCCTTTCCAGCAGACGATTCCCACCGGCAACTGGATGTATCCGGTGACCAACACCGCCCTGCCGGATGGATTCAACGCTCTGCCGGTGCCGAAAACCGCCTTACAGTTTACGCCGCAACAGGTGGCGCAGCAGCGTGCTGAATGGATAAACGCATGGCAACGCGCCGTCAGCCGCTGATCCCCGGCTGGCTGTGGCCGGGTCTGCTGACCGCCGCGCTGCTGCTCGGCGTGGCGCTACTGGCCTTCGGTGCGCTGTGGTTTAACGCGCCGGACAGCGACTGGCGCAGCCTGTTGCAGGACAGCTACCTGCGCCACGTTATCGCCTTCTCGTTCTGGCAGGCTTTGCTTTCAGCGCTGCTGTCGGTGTTACCGGCCATCCCGCTGGCGCGTGCCCTCTGGCGCCGCCGTTTTCCTGGCCGCCAGCTGCTGCTTCGTCTCTGTGCCATGACGCTGGTGCTGCCGGTACTGGTGGCGGTATTTGGTCTGCTGAGCGTCTATGGCCGCGAAGGCTGGCTGGCGCAACTTTGCGCGCTAATCGGTATCGATTACCGTTTTTCCCCTTATGGCCTGCAGGGTATTTTACTGGCGCACGTCTTCTTTAACCTGCCGCTGGCAACGCGCCTGCTGTTGCAGGCGCTGGAAAATATTCCCGGCGAGCAGCGGCAGCTGGCGGCCCAGTTGGGCATACAAGGCCTGCACTTTTTCCGGCTGGTGGAGTGGCCCTGGCTGCGTCGTCAAATACTGCCAGCGGCGGCGCTGATTTTTATGCTCTGCTTCGCCAGCTTCGCCACGGTACTGTCGCTGGGCGGCGGGCCACAGGCGACCACCATTGAACTGGCGATTTTTCAGGCGCTCAGCTACGACTACGATCCGGCACGCGCCGCCCTGCTCGCTCTGCTGCAAATGATTTGCTGTCTGGGACTGGTGATGCTGAGCCAGCGCCTGAGTAAAACCCTGCCTGGCGGCAACATCTCATTAAACAGCTGGCGCGCCGCCAACCGCGGCCCCGGCTCGCTGCTGCGCGATACGCTTCTTATCCTGCTGGCGCTCCTGCTGCTGTTGCCGCCGCTGTTGGCGGTTATTGTCGATGGCGTGCGTCAGGGATTCAGCGGCCTGTTACACCAGCCCGCGCTGTGGCAGGCCGCCTGGACCTCGCTGCGTATCGCGGTCGCCGCCGGACTGCTCTCCGTATTACTGACCATGCTGCTGCTGTGGAGCAGTCGTGAACTGCGCCAGCGCCAGCGGCTGCTGGCGGGCCAGGCGCTGGAGATGAGCGGCATGCTGATTCTCGCCATGCCGGGCATTGTGCTGGCGACCGGCTTCTTTTTACTGCTGAACAACAGCGTTGGCCTGCCGCAGCGGGCGGATGGCATCGTCATCTTTACCAATGCGCTGATGGCGATTCCCTATGCCATGAAAGTGCTGGAAAACCCGATGCGCGATATAACCGCCCGCTACGATCGCCTCTGTTTGTCGCTGGATATTCACGGCTGGCGGCGCGTAAGGCTGATTGAGCTTAAGGCGCTGCAGCGGCCGCTGGCCCAGGCGCTGGCCTTTGCCTGCGTATTATCGGTCGGCGATTTTGGCGTCGTTGCGCTGTTCGGCAGCGCCGACTTTCGCACGCTGCCCTTCTATCTTTATCAGCAGATTGGCGCCTACCGCAGCGATGAAGGCGCGCTTACCGCGCTGCTGCTGCTGCTGCTCTGTTTTATTCTGTTCACCCTGATTGAAAAGCTGCCGGGACGCCATGCTAACGCTGACTAATCTGACCTGGATGTATCACCATTTACCCATGCGTTTCTCGCTGGCGCTGCAGCCGGGAGAACGCGTGGCAATATTGGGGCCCAGCGGCGCCGGGAAAAGTACGCTGCTGAGCCTGGTCGCCGGTTTCCTTGCACCGCACAGCGGCACGATTTTCCTGAACGGTGAAAATCATACGCACAGCGCGCCCGCGCAGCGGCCGGTTTCGATGCTGTTTCAGGACAACAATCTGTTTGCGCACCTGAGCGTGGCGCAGAATATTGGGCTTGGGCTGCATCCGGGATTGAAGCTGAATGCGGCGCAGCATCAGCAGATTAAGGAGATCGCGCAGCGGGTCGGCCTGGGCGACGCGCTGGATCGCTTGCCGGGCGAGCTGTCCGGCGGACAGCGACAGCGTGCAGCGCTGGCGCGCTGTCTGGTGCGTGAAAAACCGCTGCTGCTGCTGGATGAACCTTTTTCCGCGCTCGATCCGGCGCTGCGTAAGGAGATGCTGACGCTGGTGGATGAAACCTGTGCAGAGCGCCGTCTGACGCTGCTGATGGTTTCGCACAGTCTGGAAGATGCCGCACAAATCGCCGCGCGCAGCGTTCTGGTGGTTGACGGGCGTATTTACTGGGACGGCGCGACGCAGGCGCTGTTACGCGGCGAAACCGAGGCAGCGGAAATTCTGGGTGTCCGCTACCAGCGTGAGCGTTAAACAGACCTCATAACCCTTTAATCGTTTAAAAGAATTCTACGCCGAAACCGCCGAAATTTCCGTTATCCCAGCTTCAGTCCGGCAACCAGCGCATCCAGGTCAGTAATTGCATTGCTGTTCCGGAAGGTATCATGCCCGTTCAGCGAAATGTGCTGCCAGGTCACCGGCGATACCTGGGTCAGAGCCTCAATGCCCCTGTCGCTACCTTCTCGCCAACGTTGGCGACTGCAGCGCGTAGCTGATGATAAGATTCAATCCGGTTCCGGGAATGACAAATATTAGGTTCCAGCTGCCGATCACGCAGATATTGCGGCGTGCAAATGCTGCGGATCAGCCGGTTATATTTAAATACCGCCTGTCTTGTCGAATTGGTTGTTGTGTACATACATAATTTACGGATCGACGTTCCCTGCGTCATTGCTTTCAGCCCCAGCGTGGCAACAATGCGATCAAAATTGCTTTTTTCCTGGATAATAAGATCCAGGCCAATTTGTTCGGCAGGCTGAATCAGGTATTTTTTTATATGTTGACAGGTCTCTGGTGCAGTACAACTTCCGGAGCGTGGTGTAGCCGGGGCGGATTTATACCGATAAGCGGTTGATCGGCTCAAAATGAAAAACCGGATCTAATGAAAATAAGCAAGGAGCGTTTATGTACGGCAACAATGAAATTATCAGTTATTTGCAGGCTAATAAAATTTTGGCGTTAAAACTCGACCACGCATTAACAGGCACAGGAAAGGCTGTATCTAACCAGATTAATACGATCGGCGCAGGTGCCGCGCGCGCGTTGTATTACATATCCTGCTTTACTGATGAATATCAGGACGTCTGTCAGCGTCAAATAACTGAGGATATTCGGTTCAAAAATGGTGTCGTCCATCTTATTCAACACGGTAACGTTATCTATGACATGCTTAAAATCTATTTCGAAGAAATATTTAAATATAAGACATCCGATCAGCTGGAGCACATCAAACAAATGTTAATGGCGGTTAATGTGCATATCGCCGCAAATTCCCTCACAAACGTCGGATTTGCTTTAGCAACAGCATCATTGGTCGCTGCAGGTATGAAACTAAGTCTTGAGCTCAGTGCACTGGCAGGGCGAAAAGCGGGTGGGGCTATTGGAATTATTGGCATATACGGCGTTGTCCAGAAAGCAGCCGATAGTGCGCATCGCCTTTATATTGCATACCCAGCATACTACTCCGCGCTATACGCACAAGAGCTGGAAATGATGTACTTCCTGATCGAGCCATTGTTTGAGCGGGCTGAGGCATTTAAAGCGCAATGGTTATCGGATGGTGAAATTGCAGACATCATCACCAGGATGATTCGATAACTATGATAAATATTATTAAAAGGATTTTCAGGAGGATATTCAGGTCATTGGTTTCAATGTATGGCCCAGCCGTACTGACAATAATATTTGCTTTAGTTCAGGGTTTATTATTTCCAGATAGTCCAATCTGGCTTATTCCAGTATTTGCCGTGTTCGTGATTGTTATTTTTTAACGATATGTGAAATAGCAACCTTCAAAATTTAACATTATCGTAAAATTTATTTATAAGGAAATATTATGTCCACGCCCGCACACTTATGGCTTGAAGATGAAAATGGTTCTCCGATTACCGGCAGCTGTACGATACCTCTGCGCATGGGTTCTATAGAGCTAAAATCATTTTCTCACGGCGTAACTATTCCGGTTGATCCAGGCAGGGGAAAACTGACAGGTACGCGCGTTCACCGCCCAATCACGATAGTAAAAGAATTTGATCGGACAACACCACTCCTGTACCGCGCTGTCTGCGAAGGCCGAACCATGAAGAAGGCGACAATCAGGATGTACCGTATTCTGGAATCAGGCATTGAGGCCGAGTATTTCAATATTATTCTGGAAAACGTCAAGTTCACAACGGTTGCGCCATATCTGGCTCCTGACGGTATGAGTAGTACTCACCTTGAAACGCTGGAATTGCGTTATGAGGCGATCACCTGGAAGTATACGGAAGGAAATATCATCTATCGTGATTCATGGAACGATCGCTGTTGTGGCTGATAAGAAAGGCATCAGTGGAGGCAAATGCCTCCTCTGGCACTAACAAGGAGAAAAAATGGCCGATTTAACCGCAGAACAACGGCAGCGGGCAAAGAGAGTTCATGATTATGTCTGTCGGTTCCCCCTGACGGAGGATGGCAATGCTCAGTTATTGCAAGGCTGTCAGAGCCATATGGATGCCTTTAAACGGGTAATGGACAGCGTTTCAAAAGTCCGGATGGACTACATTTGCCTGCAATACCCGGCGTATTTTCACTTTGCAAAGTGGATGGAAAAGCCGGCACAAGGCGTTGCTGATGGCGTCATTGAAGTGCCGGAAGATCACTAAAAACAACGGGCCAAAAATGTCGGCGCTTCCGGCGTAAAGCCCCTTAAAACAGGTTTAACCGACAAACACCTTCCACAACAGCTGGCGGAAAATTGGCATCATAGGATGAAACTGAATAGCCGCCAGGCTGCCGAAACCGATGATAAAGCCCAGCGGCGCCAGCCAGCGTAAACGCTGTGCGGGCAGATACGCCGTCGCCCAGTCGTGCTGTTTATCAGCCCGCCACCAGCGCCAGCAGAGCCACGCGCCCAGCCACACCAGCAACGCCACCGCCAGCAGCAGCCAGGTAAAACCGCCGCTCTGCGCATTTTTCGGCACGTCGATCGCCACGCCAGCCAAAATACCCGGCAGCAGATAAAGCGGCGGCCAGAAAATACAGCCAATCACGCTGGGCGGCAGAAACTTGCGTACCGGCAGCTCCAGCATCCCGGCGGCCATCGGAATCAGCGGCCGCGTCGGACCGACAAAACGCCCGACCAGAATCGTTACCATGCTGTGCTGATGCAGCGCATGTTCGGTTTTATCCAGCATTTTCTGATGCTTTTTCAGACCGGACCAGCGATGCAGCGGCCCCTGAAATTTCCAGCCGATGCCGTACGAGATCCAGTCGCCCAACAGGCAGCCGACTAAACCCGCCGCCCAGGCGGGATAGAGCCCCAGTTGTCCGCTGCCCACCAGCGCCCCCAGGCTGGCCATCATCACCGTGCCGGGCAACAGCAGCCCGACCAGCGCCAGCGACTCCAGAAAAGTCACCAGCGCGACGGCAAATAGCGCCCACTCAAGCGATTGGGTTATCAGATGTTCCAGCCAGGCTTCCATAAGCTACCTCAGAATAGTCGTCGGCTGGATTGTCCAGAGCGGACGACATAGCGTCAAGCGATGATTTGTATGGGAATATTGACAGGAACTGACGCCGTTTTTACGTGCTTTCCCGCAATAAAAGAAGCCAGCTGAACACTGTATAAATAGCCATGGTATACTGCCTGTCGTTTCAGAATAAAAGGGCTTCTGGTGAGCAACGCACGCGCAGGCTTTCTGCTGACGCGCCACTGGCGCGATACGCCAAACGGCACCGAGATTGTGTTATGGCTGGCGACCGATAACGGCCCGCAGCGGCTGGTATTGCCCCCTCAGGAGTCGGTCGCCTTTCTTCCTGCAGAATATCGGCAACAGGCGCAGCGGCTGCTGGCCGATGAGCGTCACTGGCGCTTAACGCCGCTCAATCTGAAAGATTTCCGTCAGCGCCCGGTGCTGGGGCTCTATTGCGCGCAGTACCGTCAGCTGCAGCGGCTGGAGAAGCTGCTGCGAGAAAACAACATTCCCTTATATGAAGCGGACGTGCGTCCGCCAGAACGTTTCTTAATGGAGCGTTTTATTACCGCGCCGGTCTGGTTCAGCGGTGAACAGCGGGGCAACGATATAATTAATGCCCGTCTGAAGCCGCACCCGGACTATCGCCCGCCGCTGAAATGGGTTTCGCTCGATACAGAAACCACCCAGCACGGCGAGCTGTACTGCATCGGCGTGGAAGGCTGCGGCCAGCGGGTTGTCTGGATGCTGGGGCCGGAAAACGGCGATGCCAGCCAGATCGATTTCGAGCTGCACTACGTTAACAGCCGTCCGCAGTTGCTGGAAAAACTCAACGCCTGGTTCGCCGCATGGGATCCCGATGTATTGATCGGCTGGAACGTGGTGCAGTTCGATCTGCGCGTGCTGCAAAAACATGCCGACCGCTACGGCATTCCGCTGCGCCTGGGCCGCAATCAATCGCCGCTGGAGTGGCGCGAACATGGCTTTAAGCCCGGCGTGTTTTTTGCCCAGGCGACGGGCCGCCTGATTATCGACGGCATCGAGGCGCTGAAATCCGCCTTCTGGAATTTTGACTCGTTCAGCCTGGAAGCGGTCGCGCAACAGCTATTGGGCGAAGGCAAAGCAATTAATAATCCCTGGCAGCGCATGGAAGAGATCAACCAGCGCTTCGCCAACGATAAGCCTGCACTGGCGCGCTATAACCTGAAAGACTGCGAGCTGGTGACGCGCATCTTTCAGAAAACCGAAATCATGCCCTTTTTGCTGGAGCGCGCCAGCGTTAACGGTCTGGCGGCGGATCGGCACGGTGGTTCGGTGGCGGCCTTCAGTCACCTCTACTTTCCGCGCATGCACCGCGCCGGTTTTGTCGCGCCGAATCTCGGCGAAATAGCGCCGGAGGCCAGCCCCGGCGGCTATGTGATGGATTCGCGTCCGGGCCTGTATGATTCGGTGCTGGTGCTGGATTATAAAAGCCTTTATCCCTCGATTATTCGCACCTTTTTAATCGATCCGGTCGGCCTGGTGGAAGGGCTGGCGCAGCCGGACGATAAGGATTCGGTGCCCGGTTTCCGTCAGGCGCGCTTTTCCCGCCATAACCACTGTCTGCCCGCCATTGTCAGCCAGATCTGGCAAGGGCGTGAAGAGGCGAAACGCCAGGGCAATAAACCGCTGTCGCAGGCGTTGAAAATTATCATGAACGCCTTTTACGGCGTGCTGGGCACCAGCGCCTGTCGCTTTTTCGATCCGCGTTTGGCCTCCTCCATCACGCTGCGCGGCCATGAAATTATGCAGCAGACGCGTCAGCTTATCGAAGCGCAGGGCTTCGAGGTGATCTATGGCGATACCGATTCCACCTTTGTCTGGCTGAAAGCGCCGCACGATAACGCCAGCGCCGATGCCATTGGCCGTCGGCTGGTCAGCCATGTTAATCAGTGGTGGCGCGACCATTTGCAGGCGGAATATCAGCTGGAAAGCGCGCTGGAGCTGGAATACGAAACGCATTTTGTGCGCTTTCTGATGCCAACGATTCGCGGCGCGGAACAGGGCAGCAAAAAGCGCTACGCCGGTTTGATTCGCGATGGCGGGCAGGAACGGATGGTCTTCAAAGGGCTGGAAACGGTGCGCACCGACTGGACGCCGCTGGCGCAACAGTTTCAGCAGGAGCTGTACGGGCGGATTTTCCGTCATCAGCCCTGGCAGGACTATATTCGTGACACCGTTCGGCAACTGCTGGATGGCGAGCTGGATGACCGGCTGGTCTATAAAAAGCGCCTGCGTCGTCCGCTGCATGAATATGAGCGCAACGTGCCGCCGCACGTGCGCGCCGCACGCCTGGCGGATGAACAGAACCAAAAGCTGGGCCGTCCGCTGCAGTATCAGAAAGGCGGATCGATTCGCTACGTGATCGCGACGTCCGGGCCGGAACCGCTGGAGGCGCGCACCTCGCCGCTGGACTACGATCACTATCTGACGCGGCAGCTACAGCCGGTCGCCGACGGCATCCTGCCATTTGTACAGGATGACTTTGCTACACTCATTACCGGGCAGTTGGGGCTTTTTTGACAGGTGACGAACGCGTTACCTTCCAGTACCATAGCGCCCTTCCTGAACTTCACCGCTCCTGAGCCTCAGCCAGACAGACTTTGCCTGGCCGCAACGCTATTGTCCGAGCGGGAGCATGACATCTGTTATTACGAGAATCGAGCTAAACATCTATGCCTTTTACACTTGGTCAACGCTGGATCAGCGACACGGAAAGCGAACTGGGACTGGGAACTGTGGTTGCACTGGATGCCCGTATGGTGACCCTGCTTTTCTCTGCTACCGGTGAAAACCGTCTTTATGCCCGAAATGATTCTCCCATTACCCGTGTGATCTTCAATCCCGGCGATACCGTCACCAGCCATGAAGGCTGGCAGCTGGAGGTCGCTGAAGTACGCAATGATAATGGCCTGGTAACCTATATCGGTACCCGTCTGGATACGCAGGAACCGGTAGAGCTGCGTGAAGTTTTACTCGACAGTAAGCTGGTTTTCAGCAAGCCGCAGGATCGTCTGTTCGCCGGTCAGCTTGACCGAATGGATCGCTTTGCGCTGCGTTTTCGCGCGCGCCGCTATCAGAGCGAACAGTATCGTCTGCCGATCAGTGGTCTGCGCGGTATGCGTACTAACCTGATCCCGCATCAGCTGCATATCGCTCACGATGTGGGCCGTCGCCATGCGCCGCGCGTGCTGCTGGCGGACGAAGTCGGCCTGGGCAAGACCATTGAAGCCGGGATGATTATTCATCAGCAACTGCTGGCTGGCCGTGCCGATCGCGTACTGATCGTAGTGCCTGAAACGCTGCAGCATCAGTGGCTGGTTGAGATGCTGCGCCGCTTCAACCTGCGTTTTTCACTGTTTGACGATGCGCGTTACGCCGAAGCGCAGCACGACAGCGATAACCCGTTCGATACCGAACAGCTGGTGATCTGCTCGCTCGATTTTGTACGCCGTAATAAGCAGCGCCTGGAGCTGCTGGCAGAAGCCGAATGGGACCTGTTGGTGGTGGATGAAGCGCATCACCTGGCGTGGAGTGAAGGCGAACCGAGCCGTGAATATCAGGTCATTGAGCAGCTGGCAGAACAGATCCCTGGCGTGCTGCTGCTGACGGCGACGCCGGAGCAGCTCGGCATGGAGAGCCATTTCGCGCGTCTGCGCCTGCTGGATCCTAATCGTTTCCACGATTTCGGGCAGTTCGTCGCCGAGCAGCAGAACTATCGTCCAGTGGCCGACGCGGTCGCCATGCTGCTGGAAGATAAGGCGATCAATAACGAGCAGATGAACGCGCTGAGCGATCTCATCGGTGAGCAGGATATTGAGCCGCTGCTGCAAACCGCTAACGGCCAGGGGGACAACAAGCTGGCGGCGCGCGAAGAGCTGATTCGTATGCTGATGGATCGCCACGGCACCAGCCGCGTGCTGTTCCGTAACACCCGTAACGGCGTTAAAGGTTTCCCGCAGCGCGTACTGCATCAAATCCGTCTGCCGCTGCCGACGCAGTATCAGACGGCGATCAAAGTTTCCGGCATTATGGCCGCGCGTAAATCGGTAGAAGAGCGCGCGCACGACATGCTCTATCCGGAGCAGATTTACCAGGAGTTCGAAGGCGACAGCGGTACCTGGTGGAATTTCGATCCGCGCGTCGAGTGGCTGATGGGCTATCTGACCAGCAACCGCGATGAGAAAGTGCTGGTGATCTGCGCCAAAGCCGCCACCGCGCTACAGCTGGAGCAGGTGCTGCGCGAGCGCGAAGGCATTCGCGCGGCGGTGTTCCATGAAGGTTTATCGCTGATCGATCGCGATCGTGCTGCCGCCTGGTTTGCTTCAGAAGAAGATGGTGCGCAGGTGCTGCTCTGTTCTGAAATCGGCTCCGAAGGCCGCAACTTCCAGTTCGCCAACCGTCTGGTGATGTTCGATCTGCCGTTTAACCCGGATCTGCTGGAACAGCGTATTGGCCGTCTCGATCGTATTGGTCAGGCGCGCGATATTGAAATCATGGTGCCTTATCTGGAGAAAACCGCGCAGTCGGTGCTGGTGCGCTGGTATCACGAAGGGCTGGACGCCTTTGAGCATACCTGTCCAACCGGCCGCACCGTGTACGATCGGGTTCACGATCGGCTGATTGACTATCTGGCTTCGCCGGAGAACAACGAAGGACTGGATGAATTTATCGTTGAGTGCCGCAAGCAGCACGATGCGCTGCGCGCGCAGCTGGAACAGGGCCGCGACCGTCTGCTGGAGCTAAACTCTAACGGCGGCGAGAAAGCGCAGGCGCTGGCTGACGAAATTAGTGAGCAGGATAATCATATTGAGCTGGTGAATTTTGCGCTGAACCTGTTCGATATTGTCGGCATTAATCAGGAGGATCGCAGCGATAACCTGATCGTGCTGACCCCGTCCGATCATATGCTGGTACCTGATTTCCCTGGCCTGCCGGAAGAAGGATGCACCATTACCTTCGATCGCACCCAGGCGCTGTCGCGTGAAGATGCACAGTATGTGACCTGGGAGCATCCAATTATTCGTAACGGGCTCGATCTGATTCTGTCGGGCGATACCGGCAGCTGCGCCCTGTCGCTACTGAAGAATAAAGCGCTGCCGGTTGGCACGCTGCTGATGGAGCTGATTTACGTGGTCGAAGCGCAGGCGCCGAAGCATCTGCAATTAACGCGCTTCCTGCCGCCGACGCCGATGCGTTTGCTGGTGGATCGTAAAGGCACCAACCTGGCGGATAAGGTGGAGTTCGAGAGTTTTAACCGTCAGTTGAACGCGGTAAATCGTCATAACGGTAGCAAGCTGGTGAACGCGGTGCAGCAGGATGTGCATGCGATTTTACAGCTGGCGGAGCCACAGGCGGCTGAAGCGGCGCGTAAGCTGATCGACGCCGCGCGCGCCGAGGCGGACGAGAAGCTGAGCGCCGAACTGGAGCGTCTGAATGCGCTGAAGGCCGTGAACCCGAATATCCGTGAAGATGAGATCGCCGCGCTGGAAAGCAATCGCAAAGAGGTGCTGGCCAGCCTGAACGATGCCGGCTGGCGTCTGGATGCGCTGCGTCTGATTGTGGTTTCTCATCAGTAAGCTAACCGGAGACGCGTGCTATGGAACCTTATAACCCGCCGCTGGAGCCCTGGCTGCATATTCTGTATCAGGACGAGCACATTATGGTGGTCAATAAGCCGAGCGGGTTATTGTCCGTGCCGGGACGGCTGGAGGAGCATAAAGATAGCATGATGACCCGCATTCAGCGTGATTTCCCGCAGGCTGAATCGGTGCATCGGCTGGATATGGCGACCAGCGGCGTGCTGGTTGTCGCGCTGACCAAAGCCGCCGAGCGGGAGCTGAAACGTCAGTTTCGCGAACGCGAGCCAGAAAAGAGCTATGTTGCGCGTATCTGGGGACATCCAGAAAAGGATGACGGGTTGGTGGATCTGCCGCTGATTTGCGACTGGCCGAATCGCCCGATGCAGAAGGTCTGTTTTGAGACCGGCAAGTCAGCGCAGACGGAGTATCAGGTGCTGGAGCGTGCGGCGGATAATACCGCGCGCGTTCAGCTGAAGCCGATTACCGGCCGCTCGCATCAGCTGCGCGTGCATATGCAGGCGTTAGGGCATCCGATTCTGGGCGATCGTTTTTATGCGCATGACGCGGCTTTGGCGTTAGCTCCAAGGCTTCAGCTGCATGCTGAATGGCTGACGATTACCCATCCCACGTTCGGTAATAAGATGACGTTTCGTCAGCCAGCGGATTTCTGATGCAGGTTGACGGGTTGATTATGACAGGTGAGTTTGGCTGGGCGGTCAGTGGCTGATGGGCATTGCCTGTGGTTTGGTGGTCGGTCAGCGGCTGATGAGCATTGCCTGTGGTTTGGTGGTCGGTCAGCGGCTGATGAGCATTGCCTGATGGTTTGGTGGTCGGTCAGCGACGGATGGGCCGTTTCGTAAAGTCGTCGTCAATCCATCCCTGGAGCCTCCGCCGCGTCATCCCTGACGCGGAGGCTTTACTACACGGCCCATCCGCCGCTTCCTTTGGCTACTGAGTCGTCTGCTCGCCGCTTCCGCTGGCTTCTGAGCCGTCTGTTTGCCGCTTCCTCTGGCTTCTGAGTTGTCTGTTTGCCGCTTCCTTTGGCTGCTGAGTCGTCTGTTTGCCGCTTCCTCTGGCTTCTGAGTCGTCTGTTTGCCGCTGCCGACAGAATTCCGCTTCTTATTGATGGTTTCGAGAAGCAATTTCTTTCCCGGTCTGGTGAACTGAAATTCATGACTCGTCCGGCGTTGGTTAGTTATCTGGCAGAGTGCCATGTGGAATTTATTTTGATCCATCCATTTAGGGTTCCGGCCTTCTTGTGACCGGTTCGGCCCGCTCCGGCTTTCTCCTGAACGGCACCAATCAATCTCAGCATGACTGTACCCGGCATAACCAGCACCAGCTTATTTACGACCGGATCTGGCTAACCTCAGCGCTATTTAAAATTCCGTTCTTTGCGAATCAGATCCCAGGCAGCCTGGATCTCCTGCGCCTTCTGCTTCGCCATCTCCATCATCTCCGGCGGTAACCCTTTCGCCACCAGCTTATCGGGATGATGCTCAGACATCTGCTTACGCCAGGCGCGTTTAATGGTCACATAATCATCATCAGGCTTCACGCCCAGTACTTTACAGGCGTCTGCCAGCGTCGGTCCCTGCGGCGCGCCATAACGAGCCCCGCCCTGTCCGGCTCCGCCCCATGAGTGATAGCCGCCGCCAAACTGCTGACCGCCTTCCATCATATGTAAAAACTGATCGAACTGCGTACGTGAAATACCTAACTCTTCGGCAATCACATACAGCACCTGTCGCTCGTTAGGATGCAGCGAACCGTCGGCAAAGGCGGCCTGAATCTGAATCTCCAGAAACATACGGATCAGATCAAAACGGCCAAAACAGGCGCTGCGCAGTTCGCGCAATTTATTACGTAACGGATAATCGCTCTGCTTGCCTTCACGGAACGCCTGCTGCGCCTGAGCGCGCGCTTCGCCGTGCAGCTGCATACGATCCATCTGCAACGACGCGGTCTGAATATCCGCCTCGGTGACGCGCCCTTTTGACTTGGTCAGATGTCCCATTACCTGAAACGTGGTACGGAAAAAAATCGTTTGCCGGGTCTGGTTGTTAGAAAAATAAGCCCTTCCCTGCGTCGCGCGGATTTTGTCTACCATATGGCCGAGCAACAGCCCTAACAGCAATCCCCAAAAGCCCGCGCCGGATAACAATCCCAGCAACAGACCAATTACTTTTCCCCAATAGCGCATATACTCCTCAATTCGCCATGCCGAAGGCTAAAAATTGCATTATCATACCTGTCATTTATCCCACTGCCTAACGGCAACGCGGACAGGAAAGGATTAACACTGGCGCAACGCAGTTCAGTACGTTAGTCTCTGACCGTTTTGTCGGCATGATGCCAGTAATTACGGAATTATCGATACCGCGTATGAAAAAACGTATACCCACACTGCTGGCCACAATGATTGGCGCAGCGCTTTATAGTCAGCACTCTCTCGCCGACGATCTGATGTCGCAGTGTATGCTGGGCGTACCAAGCTATAACCGTCCTCTGGTTCAGGGTGATGCTAATCAGCTGCCGGTAACGATACATTCTGATAATGCGAAGGGAAATTATCCTGACGATGCGGTATTCACCGGCAAAGTTGATATTCAGCAGGGCAATAGCCGCCTGCAATCTGACGAAGTGCAGCTGCATCAGCGCGAGCAGCCAGGCCAGACCACGCCGCTGCGTACTGTCGATGCACTCGGCAACGTCCATTATGATGACAACCAGGTCATTCTGAAAGGCCCGAAAGCCTGGTCGAATCTGAATACGAAAGATACCAACGTCTGGAACGGCAGCTACCAGATGGTAGGCCGCCAGGGACGCGGCACCGCCGATCAGATGAAGCTGCGCGGCGACAGCCGCTACACCATTCTGGAAAACGGCACCTTCACCTCTTGTCTGCCAGGCAGCAACAGCTGGAGCGTTGTCGGCTCGCAGGTGATTCAGGATCGTGAAGAAGAAGTCGCCGAAATCTGGAACGCCCGCTTTAAAATCGGTGCGGTTCCGGTGTTTTATAGTCCCTATCTCCAGCTGCCGATTGGCGATCGTCGCCGCTCCGGCTTCCTGATCCCGAATGCTAAATACAGTAATAATGATGGCTTTCAGTTCGCGCTGCCTTACTACTGGAACATTGCGCCACAAATGGACGCCACCATCACGCCGAATTATCAAAGCAAGCGTGGGTTACAGTGGCAGAATGAGTTCCGCTATCTGTCAAAAGCAGGATCGGGCCTGATTGAGTTCGACTACCTGCCGAGCGACGATGAGTACAAGCGTGACGAAGCGGCGCGCGGCTCCGACGATGGCGACGCCAACCGCTGGTTGTTCTTCTGGCGCCACTCCGGCGTTTATGAACAGCACTGGCGCTTTAACGCTAACTACACCAAAGTCAGCGATCCCTATTACTTTAACGATCTCGACTCGGAGTACTACTCCACCACCGACGGCTACGCCACGCAGAAATTCAGCGTCGGCTATGCGGATACCAACTGGGACGCCACGCTCTCCAGTAAAGATTTCCAGATCTTCGACGTTAACAGTACGAAAAATGTATACCGCGCGCAGCCGCAGTTTGACTTCAACTATTACAAAAATGATCTCGGCCCGTTTGATACGCACCTGTACGCACAGGCGGTGCAGTTCACCAACGTGAACGAAAACCTGCCAGATGCGGTGCGTCTGCACCTTGAGCCGACCATCAACCTGCCGCTGGCTAACGACTGGGGCAGCCTGAATACCGAAGCGAAGCTGCTGGCGACCCATTATCAGCAAACCGACATTGAGTATTACAACGCGCAGTCAGGCAATGCTAATAACCAGTTAAAAGAAGACGTCAACCGCGTAATGCCGCAGTTCAAAGTGGACGGGCGCATGGTGTTCGATCGCAATATGAACTGGGCGGAAGGCTACACCCAGACGCTTGAGCCGCGCGTGCAGTATCTTTATGTTCCGTACCGCGACCAGAGCCATATTCAGGCGTATGACTCCACGCTGCTGCAAACTGACTATACCGGCCTGTTCCGCGACCGTACTTACAGCGGCCTCGATCGTATTGCGTCAGCCAATCAGGTTGCCAGCGGCCTGACTTCACGTATTTATGATACCGATATGGTTGAACGTTTTAACGTATCCGTAGGTCAAATCTACTCGTTTACCCCATCGCGCACCGGCCTGAACGAGACCAGCGACGAAGATGACACCGGCAGCCTGATTTGGGCCGGCGACACTTACTGGCGCGTCAGCGATCGCTGGGGCGTTCGCGGCGGCGTTCAGTACGATACGCGGCTGGATAACATTGCGCAGGGTAACGCGGTGCTGGAATATCATCGCGATGCCGATCGCATGGTGCAGCTGAACTATCGTTACAGCAGCCCGGAATATGTGGCTACCGCGCTAAACCGCAATATTACGAACAACCCGATTTACGAGAACGGTATCTCGCAGGTTGGGATGACGGCCAGCTGGCCGCTGGCTGATTCCTGGGCCGTAGTAGGCGCGTACTACTATGATACCAAAGAGAAGAAGCCGGCTGAGCAACTGGTGGGCGTACAGTACAGTTCATGCTGTTACGCCATCCGCGTGGGTTACCAGCGTAAGATTAACGGCTGGGAAAACAACGACAGTAAGTATGAAAACCAAATCTCATTCAACATTGAGTTGCGTGGCCTGAGTTCGAACTACGGCCTGGGCTCCAACCAAATGCTACGTGAGGGCATTCTGCCTTACCAGCGCGCTTTCTGATGTTGTAATGTTTGACAGGCAAACCCGCAGTGCGGAAAGAAAAATGGAAAATGTATGAAGAACTGGAGAATGCTGATACTGGGTGTGGCGCTGGCCGCTAACACCGCGATCGCAGCCCCGCAGGTCGTTGATAAAGTCGCCGCCGTGGTCAACAACGGCGTCGTTCTGGAAAGTGATGTTGATGGCATGATGCGTTCGGTGAAAGCGCAGGCGCAACAGGCTGGACAGCAGCTGCCTGATGACCGCACGCTGCGTCATCAGATCGTTGAACGTCTGGTGATGGATAACATTATCTTGCAAATGGGCAGACAAATGGGCGTTCAGATCAGCGATCAACAGCTGGATCAGGCGATTGCCAATATCGCCGCGCAAAACCGTATGTCGATGGATCAGATGCGCAGCCGCCTGGCCTATGATGGCGTCAACTATAGCGCTTATCGCGAGCAGATCCGCAAAGAGATGCAGATTGCAGAAGTACGCAACAACGAAGTTCGCCGTCGCGTGACCATTCTGCCGCAGGAAGTCGATACGCTGGCCAAACAGGTCGCGGCGCAAAATACCCAGGGCACTGAACTGAATATCAGCCATATTCTGCTGCCGCTGCCGGAAAACCCGACGCAGCAGCAGGTTGACGAGCAGGAAGCGCTGGCGAAGCAGCTGATGGGCGAACTGAACAGCGGCGCCGATTTCGGCAAGCTGGCTGTGACTTACTCTGCCGATTCTCAGGCTTTGCAGGGCGGCAATATGGGCTGGGGCAAAATTGAAGAGCTGCCAACGCTGTTTGCTCAGGCGCTGAGTACGGCGAAAAAAGGCGACATCGTCGGTCCGATTCGCTCTGGCGTCGGCTTCCATATTTTGAAAGTGAACGACCTGCGCGGCGAGAGCAAGAACATCTCGGTGACCGAAGTGCATGCTCGTCATATTCTGCTCAAGCCATCGCCGATTCTGACTGACGCGCAGGCGCGCCAGAAATTGTTGCAGATCGCTGATGATATTAAGAGCGGAAAAACCAACTTCGCCGCAGCCGCGAAACAGTTTTCTGACGATCCGGGTTCCGCCAACCAGGGCGGCGATCTTGGCTGGAGTTCACCGGAGATCTTCGATCCGGCCTTCCGCGATGCGTTGCTGCGCCTGCATAAAGGCGAAACCAGCCAGCCGGTTCACTCCTCTTTTGGCTGGCATCTGATTCAGCTACTCGACACGCGTCAGGTTGATAAAACCGATGCGGCGCAGAAAGAGCGCGCTTACCGCCTGCTGTTTAACCGTAAGTTCGCTGAAGAAGCGCAAACCTGGATGCAGGAACAGCGTGCCGCCGCCTACGTTAAAATTCTGGACGCCAATGCGCAGTAATGCTCGTGTCGTTATCACTCCCGGCGAGCCCGCCGGGATTGGTCCTGATGTTACGTTACAGCTGGCGCAGCGCGACTGGCCGGTTGAGCTGGTGGTGTGCGCCTCACCGCAGCTATTGATCGAACGTGCACAGCAGCTGGGCTTACCGCTGTCGCTACGGCAATATCAGCCGGACGCGCCAGCACAGCCGCAGCAGGCCGGTACGCTGACCGTGCTGCCGATTGAGCTGTCCGCGCCGGTTAACGCCGGCACGCTCAGTGTTGCTAACAGCCGCTACGTGCTGGAAACCCTGACTCGCGCCTGCGATGGCTGCCTGAACGGCGAATTCTCCGCGTTGATTACCGGCCCGGTACATAAAGGCATCATTAACGATGCCGGAATAACCTTTAGCGGCCATACCGAATTCTTTGCCGATCGCGCCGCCTGCGAGCGCGTAGTTATGATGCTGGCGACCGAAGAGCTGCGTGTGGCGCTGGCTACCACGCACCTGCCGTTAAAAGCGGTGTCAGATGCGATAACCGAAGCCAGCCTGCATGAAGTCATCACCATTCTGCATCAGGATTTACAGCATAAGTTTGGCATCGCGCAGCCGCATATTCTGGTTTGCGGATTGAATCCGCACGCTGGCGAAAGCGGTCATATGGGCCGCGAAGAGATCGAGACCATTATTCCGGCACTGGATAAACTGCGCCAGCAAGGCATGCAGCTGACCGGCCCGCTGCCGGCGGATACGCTGTTCCAGCCAAAATATCTGCAGCATGCCGACGCGGTTCTGGCAATGTATCAC
>Ga0268252_1000556_pt1 | contig 23726 bp, 24 predicted proteins | sample AgamicMgSfrz_FD_200244 | JGI IMG/M metagenome (GOLD analysis project Ga0268252, IMG submission 200244) | Agave microbial communities from Guanajuato, Mexico - Mg.Sf.rz (v2) (version 3) | ecosystem: Host-associated > Plants > Phyllosphere > Phylloplane/Leaf | place: Guanajuato, Mexico | collected... | reverse complement strand
ATCGACATTATGTGGAGGCTTTTCCATCCAGCTATTTTCAATTAAAAGGTTTCCTCCATCTTCCGCATAATTTGAAGTCTCCACCATAAGCCGGAAATAGATGGAACCCAAATCATGACGAGGACTGACTGCAATGGAATCCCCGAAGTTTCGGAGCTTTGCTGACGATAGATTGCTGATATGAAAAAGCATCAACTTATCTGAAAACGGAGATATATTGGTTGTTGTCACATTAAATTGACTTGGCATTGTCAGGGGGAGATCTTCTTCCTTTAAGACATTTGAGAAAACAGTATTTTGTTTAACATTTATATGTTTTCCTCGTATAAAGTAGTTCCGAATTTCTTTAGATTCTGCAACCTGACTGAATGCTAGTAAAAGGACTGTTTTCATGGTATTAAACTGGATGTTTGCGAATAACTGGGAAATTTCAAGTCCTGTCAATGTTCGTTTATCACCAAAAAAGCCATTAAAAAAGCTTTGGTCCTGCACCATTTCTTGTGTGTTCATCGTCGGAATATTTGGTGGTCGCACATAAATTCCGGTTTCTAACATTAACTCTGTTACTTAATTGGAATAGTTAGCTGCATCATGCATTGTTTCTGTAATAAATAGCCGAATATCTAATCTCGTTGTATTTGGTAATGTGATGCTGTAAAAGATTAACCCTAGCTTATACATCATGTCTATGTATAAAAGGTAGAAGCTATCGGAAAACAGCCGAGGTGCAGTCAGGTTCACATCCTGCTCTGAAAAACCTGTTGGCAATGGAATATTTTCCTCTTAGTAAATCACTGTCTTTAATAATTTCCTTAATCTGTTTGTTTTGTGCTAAGAAATGCTGAAACATACAGTGAGACATTGTGTTCGCCATATAAAAATTCCAGAGATTCGCTTTTTCAGCAGAGGTAAGTGGTGCTTTTGTATTGTTTTTCATAAGTTTCTCCTAAAGGCATTATTCTACAAAAAAGTTTTCCCATTTATAGGTTTTACATTCATTTCGAAAAAAATGCAGGATTTAATACTAGAAAGAGCGAATTGGCAGTAAAGTATAAATATGGAAGGTTGCAATGGATTGCTGTTTTTAATTGCTGCCTCCAATCCAAAAAAGGAGAATCATTATGTTAGAAATCCAAGGAAAATATAATTATGCGAAAGTTTATACAGATAAAGTGGAAGAAACAGCGATGTCTCAAATACTGGAGCTTTGTGATCAGGAATTTACAAAAGGTACGAAAATACGAATCATGCCAGATACACATGCTGGAGCAGGCTGCACAATTGGTACAACAATGACGATAACAGATAAAATTGTCCCAAATTTAGTTGGTGTAGATATTGGCTGTGGCATGGAAGTAGCAGTCATCGATAAAAATAAAGCAGAAGTGAATTTTGACCAGCTGGATGAAGTTATCCGAAAGCATATTCCAAGCGGTTTTTCCACAAGAGAAAGTAGTCAATTTCACCCTTACTCAAAAAGAGTAGACTTTCGCAATGTAGTGGCACCGTTTAACTTGAAAAGAGCCAAGTCATCTGTTGGTACGTTAGGTGGAGGTAATCATTTTGTGGAGTTGAACGAAATGGATGACAAAATTGTGCTTGTCATCCATTCTGGGTCTAGAAACTTGGGTAAGCAAATTGCTGAGCATTATCAAAACTTGGCATATAATGAGCTGTTGAGTTTACATCAGGAAAGGCAAGGCTTGATTGATGAACTGAAAGCAGCAGGAAGGGAAAGTGAAATTGAAGAGACACTAAAGGCTCTGAAACGACCATATGTTAAAAAGGATCTTGCATACCTTCAGGGGAAAAGCTTTGAGCATTATATGAATGACATGAAGATAGCCCAGCATTATGCTTTATTAAACAGAAAGGCAATGGTGGAGGAAATTACTTCCCGTATGCGCTGGAACATATCTGAAAGCTTTACGACCATTCACAATTACATTGATATGGAGCAAATGATTCTCAGAAAAGGAGCAATCTCTGCCAGAAAAGATGAAAAAGTGATTATTCCAATGAATATGAGAGATGGAAGCATTATTGCAATTGGCAAGGGGAATAAGGATTGGAATGAATCGGCTCCACATGGTGCAGGCAGATTAATGTCCAGAACAAAAGCAAAGGAATTGGTGTCATTAGAGCAATTCAAGGATGTAATGAAGGATGTTTGGACGACTTCTGTTAATGAAAGTACATTGGATGAAAGTCCAATGGCTTATAAACCGATGGAGGATATTGTGAAGCATACAGATGATACAATTGAAATTGTCCAAGTAATTAAACCATTATATAATTTTAAGGCAAATTGATAAATATTTCAGGCTGATGAAAAACATTGCTTAAAAGGGGCATGTTTTTTATCAGCCTGTAAGGATTTGGGAGAATTAGAAAAACACATCCACAATCAATATGCCTAATCCGATTAAAAAGATAATCATTTCATTCATCTCCCTTCACACTATATATTTTCATCATATGACAGGATGGAAAAAACTACATTATCTTGAATAGAATATTTACGGAAACAACATGTTCCAATAACAATAGGCTATCATCATGTTTTAGTAAATGGTATCGCCAAAAATGACGATTTTCATACAAACAGAAATTTATTCTGAGGGGGGTGTGGAGGAGAGAAGCCGGCCCGCCATAGAAACGGGCTGACTTGCATTTTTATCTGCTTGTTCGTTGTTCTACCTGCTGACATACTTCATCAGCAGAGAGGCCGTTTGCCTCAATAACAGAGCCTTGCATTTGTGTATCCTGCATGCCCATTACATTAGAATCGACACCTGAAATAACACAGCAATCACAGCCTTGTGCATCTGACTCCTGCTTGAGGTCAACGATTTCATGCCCTTTCTCACGAAGAGCTTCTGAAATATTTGTTAATGCTTGTTCTACACCAATTCTTGCCATATAAATCACCTCCCAAAAAATAAATTCTCCTTAAAAGAACAGAATTATTCTATTTGAAAAAAATAAATGTTTTTGTTATTATAGACTGAAAAGTCAGAAATTTTAACAGTTAGTTTCCTTCCATAATTAAAACAAAGGATAAAAACGAACAAAATATTATTGTATGGGCGGTGGCAAGATGAGCAAGGAACCAATCGTAAAAGCATATTCCGAGCAATATCAAACAGAAGTATTAGACTTGATAATACATATCCAGCAAACGGAATATAATATTCCGATAACAAAAGAAGACCAGCCTGACTTAATGATGATTGAAAAATTTTATCAAAGAGGTAAAGGAAACTTTTGGGTTGCGTGTGTGGAGAACAGGGTAATAGGAACGATTGCTTTACTTGATATTGGCAATAGCCAAGTAGCTTTACGGAAAATGTTTGTTGCCAAAGATTATCGCGGTTCAGGATTTAACACAGCAGCTCGTTTGTTGCAGAATTCGCTTGATTGGGCAAAGGAGCGTTCTGTAAAAGAGGTGTTTTTAGGAACAACTCCACAATTTTTAGCTGCGCATCGGTTTTATGAGAAAAACAGCTTTACTAGTATTGAGATGTCGGAGCTTCCGAAAGCATTTCCTCTTATGGAGGTAGATAAGAAATTTTATAAGTATCATGTCGAAAAACAAGCAATTTGAAAGCTGCCGAAGCAACCGGCAGCTTTTTTTCTTCCTTATATCAAATCGAAATGTCATCAGAGGCAGAGGGAGCTGCTTGGCGTTTGCTAGAGGTAAGGAGCAGTACCACACTTATGATGCATGCTGCACCAAGCCATTGGAATAATCCAAAAGGCATATTCAACCAGAAAACAGTTGTTAAACAGGCTGCTAATGGTTCAATGCTGCCTAACAAGCTTGCCTCCTTTGGCATGAGTGTCTCAAGGCTTTTGATGTAGAACCAGAAGGCAATCATTGTTCCAAAAAGGATAACAAACACTAAATAAATAAGCTGTACAGCAGTTATGGAAGCTGGTGCTGTTCTCCAAATCGGTTCAACTATATTTAAGCAAAGTCCGCCGATAATCATTGCCCAGCCCACTACCACTAAAGAGTCGAATTTTTTTAGCAGCGAGCCTGCACTTAATGTGTAAAAGGCAGCAGCTAATCCGGACAAAACACCCCAAACGACAGCAGGGACAGGAACGGAAAGCTCAGAGAAGGTGCCGTTTGTAAGCAGGAAGAAACAGCCTGATAATGCTAGAATAGCCGTGTAGACATCCACCTTAGTCAAACGCATTTTTCTTGTGACAAGATAATACAGCATAATCATGATTGGAGATAAATACTGTAGCAGGGTAGCAACTGCTGCATTGCCATGATGGATGGATGCCATATACGTATATTGAACTGCCAGCATTCCAAAAACAGAAAATACAACAAGTCTGATGGCAGTGCTTGGCTCCTTCCATATATTAATAATTTCCCTGCGGTTTTTGCTGAAAAGCTTAAATAGCAACAGTATGCAGCCAGACAAAAGCAGCCTAACAACAACAAGCCAATCAACATTTACCTCATAAGATTGGAACAGCTTCTGGGCAACAGTACCGCCAACACCCCAAAATGCTGCCCCTGTAATCACAAAAAACAAACCTTTTTTTCGATCATTGCTAATCATATTTCTTCCACCTTTATATAAATATATTGTTATAATAAAGCAATAAACCGTTAGAAAATACGTAAATAACATGAAAAAATATAACAATATGGAGGTGACGGTATGAATACAGGCCATTTTTCAATTGATCATAATTTAAGAGAGCTGACAGAGCATCTTACCGTTCTTTTGCCAATTGCATGCTATGAAACAACAATTAACCAAAACATTCAAGGCCATATCCCCCTTCATTGGCATGATGAGCTGCAATTTGTATACATGAAGAAGGGTGAAGCCATATTTCACATAAATGGGGAAAGAATGGAATTATTAGAAGGAAACGGACTGTTTATTAACAGCGGCTTACTTCATATGGCAGAAGAAAAGACAGAAGCTGCTTCCTATATATGCATGAATGTAGCACCTTCTTTTGTTTTGTCACAAGAGCTGTTTTCCACCTTTGTGTATCCTTATGTACAAGCAAGCAACCTTCCATATGTCAGCATTGATGGCAAAAAGGAATGGGGGAAAATCATTCTGGAGTCAATTCTAGAAACTAAACGTTTGCTAAATGAAAAACAGCCTTTTTTTGAAATTGATATAAGTACACAGCTGGCTAAAGCTTGGAAAAGCTTTATGATGCATGGGATACCGCCAGCTTTTAATAAAACAGAGGCGAGTAAAAATGAAAAAATGAAAATGATGCTCGATTGGATTCATCATCACTATGAAGAGAAGGTAAGCCTAGAGGATATTGCTTCTGCAGGTCAATTGAGCCGCTCTGAATGCTGCCGCTATTTCAAAAGAATTTTGAAAAGATCACCTTTCAGTTATTTGGAGCATTATCGCATACAGAAGAGCTTGCTGTTACTTCAAGAAGAGGATGCTAATATAACCGAGGTCGGCTATAGAGTTGGTTTTAATAGCACGAGCTATTTTATTCAGAAATTTCGCAAGGAAATCCAGATGACTCCATTAGCCTATAAAAAACATAAACAAAAATCTTAAATATAATCTCATAAGCAGTCCATTACCGTACTTGAAATGAACTATGCGATAATAGATTGGACAAGAGGTGGAAGTGCATGAAGAAAATAATGTCATTTAATAAGCTCACAGGAAAAGAGATTGGCAATTATCAGTCTATGTCTGCTTATTACACCAAAATAATGAGAACAGATAAACCAGTCAATATTGGGATTATCCATATTGAGTCAGGCGGATTGGTTGGCTATCATGAGGCCCCTGTTGCTCAAGCCTTTATTGTTATGGAAGGGAAAGGCTGGATAAAAGGTGCTGATAAGCTAGAACAAGCGATACAGTCAGGTGAGGGCGTTCTGTGGGAAAAAGGAGAAGGTCATGAATCTGGCAGTGAGGAAGGCATGACAGTACTTGTGCTGCAAGGAGAAAGCCTTCCATTAGGAGAAAGGGAGTAATTATATGCAACAAATCAATAAAAGCTTTCGCGAGAGAATCGGCTTTCCTCTTGATGAGGTTATTACATTTCACAATTTAGAATTTGTTCTGGAAAGAATGGCTAAAACAGTACCGTTTGAAAATACAGCCATTATCGAAGGAAGAACAGAGGCTATTTCAGAACAGTACTTAATGGAAAAGGTTATTGGACGACATGAAGGCGGTCTTTGTTTTGATTTGAATCCACTTCTCTACCTGTTTTTACTTGAAAACGGCTTCCAAGTAACCATGTTAAAAGGAATCACTTATGATGCTGCAAATAATGTTTGGAGTAAAACAGGTGCTACACATGCTACGATTTTGCTTGAGGAAAATGGGAAACGTTATATTGTCGATTCAGGATATGGTGCAAACCTGCCGTTAAAACCAGTGCCCCTTGATGGTGAAATTATCCAATCTGAAAACGGTCAATTTCAAGTAAAGCAAGAAGAGACTGAGTATGGAGACTATTGTTTCTATATGAAGCTGAAGGATAAAAGTGAGGATTGGACGTTAGGATATGCCTTTCAATCAACTGTAGCTTTTCGTGATGTTAAGGATATGATCGAAATGCAAAAAAAAATTGTTGAGCATCCTGATTCGCGCTTTAATAAAGGTCCGCTTATAAGCATGTTGACAGATAAAGGAAGTATTGTATTATCACAAGACTCCTTTACAGAATGGGCAGACGGAAATAAACACAAGCAAGAGATCAACAAAGAAGAATTTCTGGCAATTGCAAAGGAAAGATTTGGACTAAGCTAGAAACAGGATGCCTGCGCATCCTGTTTTCCTATTTCTTAGGAAATGCATCATTTAGTGTATGACTAAATTGCTGCATATTAGCATCTGCTTTTAGTGAATCTACATGGAAAGGATTGGCATCTGTTTTGCCTGCATCTGTTTTAATTCCCATCTGATCACCATTAGCGTTTGTGATGCTGCCTTCTCTTGAGCCATCTTTATGTGCCTCTGTCTCTACATGGATATTGCCTGAATCTTTAGGCATAGTGGCATTCCCTCCAAAAAGTTTAGTCTTTTTATTGTTACATGAAAGGAATGTTTTTATGTTAGTAATCCAGTAACATAAATCCATGTTGGGTGTGTAATCTAGTTTTTTTAGTTTTGTTATTCATTTGTAATGGTTTTATGTACAAACAACTTTATAATGATAATATTCCCTTTATAAAAAAGTGAGTAATAGAAATAAGTTGTAAAGCAACAAAAGAAAGGTGAAAATATGAAAAAAGTACTTACAGCGTCAGCCATTGCTTTAATGTTAAGCGGCTGCAGCACGATCCAACAAGATAATCAGCAAAAGGAAAACACTAATCAATCTGCCTCACAGCAGGATACTGTTAAAAAGGAAGAGACGCAAACAACAGAGTGGACAATCCCCACACAAAACCAAAATAAAGTAAAAAAAGAAGATGGACACTTTGTCCTTGAAAATCCAGAAAATATGTTAGCACTTGTCAATAAGGAATATTATTTGCCGAGTGATTATGAACCAAAGGATCTCGTCAGACCAGATGTTGCGTTTTCTTTTGGTGATGAGGATATAGAAAAAAGTCATATGAGAAAAGAAGCGGCAGAGGCACTAGCAGATATGTTTAATGCAGCAAAAGAAGAGGGAAACATTCTTTATGCAGCATCAGGATACCGCTCGTATGAGAGACAATCTGCTGTATTTAAGCAAGAGGTTGCCAATGTAGGAGAGGAAGATGCAGAACAGGCTGTTGCTATCCCTGGCTCAAGTGAACATCAAAGTGGCTTAGCGATGGATATCACGTCACAAAAGCAAAATTTCCTGTTAACAGAGGAATTTGGCGAGGATAAGGAAGGCAAATGGTTAATGGCAAATGCCTATAAGTACGGATTTATCCTGCGCTATCCAAAAGATAAGGTAGACATCACTCAATATGAATATGAACCTTGGCACTATCGTTATGTTGGCAAAGATGCCGCAAAAATGATGAAGGATAAGGACTGGACACTTGAAGAGTATTTCGAGAATGGAGCTAAACAACAATAAACGTCTAATAGACTACAATTGATTTAAGGAAGACTAAATTGGATACTTATGCAGCAAACCAAACTCCGATTTCAGTCAGTGTATAAAAAAATCGCTGAAGGCTTTTGCTGAACAATTAATCCAGCTTTCCTAGCTAAAGATAAAATTTGCTTGCCAACTGATAAAAAGTTTTAGGCAGAAATATAAAATGGCACTAAACCTAGACTGTTTCGTGTCGATATTAAGATTAATCAAGACGAACAAAGGTGATAAAATGCCAGATACATTTACGAGAGAACAAGATGCTTTGCTTGCTGAAACAGTATTGAGGCATATCCGTGAGGGTAGTACAGCAATTGCTGCCTTTGAAGAGGTTGCCGTAGTGATCAATAAAAGTGCTGCCACTTGTGGGTACAGATGGAATAATACAGTTAGGCACAATTATCGAGGAGCTTTCAGGCTTGCTAGAAAAAAGAGATATGAACTGAAATATGCTAATAACGGCAGTTAAGGCTTGCTTATAAGTAAGCTTGCACATCTGCAATTTTTGAAAGGCATCGATTGAAATCGATGCCTTATTCTTCATCATTAATCTCATTATCGCCAATTTCATCCTCGCCAGGCTGATCTGTGCCTGGGTTAATTTCGTTACAGCCAGTCATCATCGTACCGAGAAAAGCAGCAAGCAGCACTGCAAGCAATGTTTTACGCATGTCGTGTGAACCTCCCTTTAAAACGTTTCTTCTTTGCTAAGGTTAGCTTTCAAACACGTAATTATACATACATTGCTTTGTTTATTATTTCCTGATTGGTTTTTCCAATGTCAATATTTCATCCTCAATCGCCATGAATTGCTCTTCTACTAGCTTTTTAGCATCAGAAATTGCCATATTATAAAAATGAGGCGCGATTGTTTCCTTGAAAAAATCAAGCACTCGTTCTGCAGCAAATTCGGAAATTTCCTCATCTCTTTCTTGGGAGAAAAAAGTTTGGATATCGGAAATCATCATTTCCTGTTGTTCTTTTGTTAATTTATAAAACAATGATGAACAGTCCCTTCCTTTTAATTAATTGTACTATACATCGAATAAGCAACTTATTATAGGCTTGTTTTTTCATAAAAAATGTGGCTGACAACGAGGTCAGCCACATTAAAGTTTATTTATTAATTATTAAGTAAAGTATCGTCCTGCTTAAAATTCAATACATACCCAATCAAGCCGCCAATAATAGCTGGGACAATCCATCCTAAGCCAATGCCGTACATTGGAAGGAAGCTTGCGAAGAAGGAATCCAGTGCAGGAATCTTCAGTGCTGTTTCCTGGAGGCTGTCCACAAGGCTGATAATAAAGGTAAACAATAGACTGATTTGATATACTCCAGATCTACCCTTGAATAGGGGGTGAAGGAATGTTAAGAATATCAGCACTATTGCCAAAGGATAAATGATAGTTAATACAGGTACAGAAATGGCTATCAACTCAGTAAGTCCAACGTTTGCAATAATAGCACTGAATACGGAAAGACTTATTGCGATTACTTTATAAGAGATAGCAGGGAAAAGCTTATGGAAATAAGTAGAGCAAGCTGTTATTAAGCCAACACTTGTTGTTAAACAAGCAACAGTAATCATTAAGCCTAACAATACTCCGCCGTATGTTCCAAAGTAAAATTCAGATACACGCGCTAAAACCTCTCCACCATTATCCAAATGTCCCAGCTTTTCTACACTTGATGCACCCATATAGGAAAGGGCTGAATAAATAGCTGCAAGAATGACAGCGGCAATTAATGTTGCCATTAAGCAAACCTTTAGAATTTGTCCTTTTGTGTTGGCTCCTTTTTCGCGAATTGCGTTAATAATGATAATTCCGAATACGAAGGACGCCAGTGTATCCATTGTTAAGTAACCTTCTTGGAAACCGTTAAAGAAGGAATTAGTCATATACTTTTCAGAAGGTGCCTGGAATTTGCCGATTGGGAAAATCACAGAAACAACAACTAGGATGCCGATAAACGTCAATTTAATTGGTGTTAAAAAACGGCCGACAATATCGACGATTTTCGCTGGGTTCAGTGACAAGAAGCAAGTAATAGTAAAAAAGATAACTGTAAAAATTAATAGTGCAATGCCGGAAAAACTTTCTGAAACAAATGGCTTTACACCGATTTCAAAGGAAACATTTCCAGTACGCGGAATTGCAAATAATGGACCAATTGCCAAATATAATACAGTTGTAAAAACAAGTCCGAACATTGGATGCACACGGCTAGCCAATGATTGCAGATCCTCTTTGCCAGAAAATCCAAAAGCCATAACCCCTAGAAGTGGCAAACCTACACCAGTTACAAGGAAGCCTGCATTCGCGGACCAAATTTCACTGCCTGCTGATTGACCGAGCATTGCTGGGAAGATAAGATTACCAGCACCAAAAAATAATGCAAACAACATGAGACCAATAATAACGATAAATGAAAATGGTACTTTAGTTGACACAATAAAACCTCCAAAACTTAAATCAATATAAAAGTTAATTGCTTGAAAATACCTCTACACGATCTTAGTTGGCGAAATCGTAAATAGAATAGCAATTTTCAAAAAATTATAGCCAAATGAAAATTCATCAGATGTTACCACATGTTTGTCTGTCTTTAGAATGCCTTTCATTCACATATTTAAACTTTTAAATGAAATGTCTTTAGGGTTTTTTAGTCCTTGCAATATCGAAAACGATAAAATTGCTGCCTGTAGTACTTGGAAAATGACAAGGCAATATATCATAAAAGTATTAAAAAGTTTAGAATTACTAGAAAATAGTGTAACATCATGGTGGCATTTACAATGGCTGAAAAAATTGTATCAGTTATAAACTTCTTGCTTTTTTATAAACAACGTTCACTATGTTAAATGATTAAAATTAAAATTTCAAGAGTTTCTGAGATGTTTCGTTACTCGGAAGATAGAAAAACGGTAATTTAAAAGCGGTTTATTTACGGAGTTGGTAGGTTTGAGTGCGTTTTCAGTTTATTGAAACTTAGGTTTGTCGAAATTGATAGTTTTATTGGATATTTATTTTTATTCTATGTTACTATTTTGAGAGGGAAAGGAGGGGGAAAGTTTGGGACATATACATATAACAGCATGGGCGTTGGCTCTTATTCTGTTTGTCATTTCATTACTTTTGTATAAAGGTGGCAAAGAAAAGGGCAGTAAAATTGTCCATATGGTATTAAGGCTGATGTATTTAGCGATTATTGGTACTGGTGTAACGATGCTAACATACACAGGGCTTGATGTAATGCACACATTGAAAACATTAGTAGGATTATGGGTGATTGCGTCACTTGAGATGATTCTCATCCGCACAAAAAAAGAAAAGAAAACAATCGTTTTATGGATTCAGTTTGTCGTCGCGCTTATTATTGTACTATATTTAGGCTTCACTCTATAAGAGCAGGAACATGACAAATAGCAAAAAGCCCGCAGTATAAAAGCTGCGGGCTTTTGCTATTTACAAAGCATGCTTTATTACTTGTTTTTTATTGAAGGGATGCTTTTCTATAGTAGCCTTTATCACGGTGATATAACAGAATAGCAACAATAAGGAAAGCAGCAGCAATCCAAATAGATGTTTTTCCAATATAGGTTGTGGAAAAGGTTCCAAGCAAGGCACCAAATAAAAAGGAGCCAATAATTACCCCGAAATCAATAAACTGCCGTTTCGCCTCTTTATCATGGCTTACAAAGGCAGCGTATGCAGCTTGTGTGGCAGTCCTGAGATTACCTGTTGCAATGGTTGAATTATATGCCCATTTATCAATTTTATTAAATGTCGATATTTGCAGCGAAGATACGAATGCAATGCTGACAGTAACAATCATATTTGGCACGCTCATTGGCAGGAAGCCGATAACTAAGAGTACAAAAAACTCTAAAATGAGGATGGAGCGGCGATAGCTGTAGACGAGATGCCGTATATGCGGGATTTTCACTATTTCAGAAACAAGCACCCCTAATACGAAAGCAACAAGCGGAGGAATGTACAAAAGTGCCCCTTTCCATTCGCCGTTTGCGGCTTTAACAGCGAGCAGCACCATATTGCCTGTTTGGGCATTTGCAAACACACCGTCTCTGCTGACAAAGGTGTAAGCATCAAGGAATCCCCCAACAATAGCTAGTAATAATCCCATATAAATCGAATTGGAGGAAAGGGAGGGGATGGTTTTTAATTTTTCATGCATGTCTATTCTCCTTCTCCTTTTTCTAATATTTGCAGCAATTATCAGGAATATGAATTGCAAAATATAGTTTACCATAATGATTGCCAGCTAACAGGTAAAAATCCAACAATTTTATGTATTTTAAGAAAAAAACGTAAGGGATGAATAGTTTGTTTTCCTGCATAAAAGGAATGCAGGAATATAGAAGCTTTATAAAGAATTTAATAATCGGAGGAAATTTCGTCGTTATATGTCGCGCTAGTTATTAATTGAAATCTTCCTTAATATAACAAAAACATACATCGTAAAAATGTTAGGAGGAAAAATGAACTTTACTGTTAACAAAGAACATCCGAATGGGTAGAAGCAATGCAGAACGGAAGCTAATGTATGCGAAGTATAGTCACGCAGGCATTGGATCACATCCTTGCTTTTTTAGAGCTGGAAGCCACAGCCTTAGGCATTACCTCCATTCTTGTAAAAACGAAGGATTAATAAGGCAGCGGTCACTTTTTATGAAAAACATGGCTATCAGCGGATCGTAAGCTGCGGTTACTATCAATCCAATAGTGAAGCGGTTTGCTTTGAAAAATCTCTGACTAACACCAACTCCTTAATAAATATAGAAAGGGAATAATTATGGGGAACTTAAACAAACAAAGTGCTGCAGGTGCAATCATGCAAAGCACCAAGAGTAACACGAAATGGAATCAATATTTGCTTATAAGCATTGTATTTGGAGGCTTTTTAATATTTGGATTTTCGGAAAATATTAAAGGACCTGCTATCCCGCTTATCCAGTCAGATTTCAATGCGAGCCAGACACAGATTGGGTTGCTTTTGGCATTAAACTCATTTGGTTATCTCCTTGCATGCGCCTACACCTCTTGGATGTCTGATAAAATAGGGGTTAAATGGACAGGGACATCCGCTTTTCTCATTATGGCATTGTCAGGTGTATTCATTTACTTATCTGCAGGATTTAAGACAGTATCTGTTTCCTTTTTTATTTTGTATTTAGGCAATGGCATGCTTGAAATCGCTCTGGGCATTATGGCAGCCCGCATTTTCACAAGAAACACAGGCACAATGCTCAATATCTCCCATTTCTTTTATGGATTAAGCTCCACTGTTGCTCCAATGTTTGCTGCATCTGTAATGGATTGGCAGGTGGGAGCAGGGGCGCTTGGCTGGCGTGGTATGTACGTTCTTTTCCTAGCATTGTCCTTACTGCCAATTATCCCGTCGCTTTTTGGTAAATTTCCGGCAGAAGAGCATGAAGAAGGAGAAACCGCTTCCTTTAAATCACTGATGAAGGATCGGGTTGCTTGGCTAATTGTCGCCGTCCTTTCTTTAGGAGTTGTATCAGAAATGGCGATCGGTGGCTGGCTCATAAACTTTTTAGTGCAGGCATATAATTGGGATTTGAAGCAGGCGTCCAATATGCTGTCATTGTTTTTTCTATTCTTTATGCTTGCGAGGCTTTTTCTTGGACCGATAACAGATAAAATAGGCTTTGCGTTATCGATCATGATATTTTCAGGCTTCTCTGGCATTTGTACGCTAGCAGCCATTTTAATTGGTGAAAAGGGTGCGATTTTATATGCTATATCAGGCATAGGCATTGCTATTGTTTATCCAACAATAATGGCACTTCTTGCAAAACGTTATCCGAAAAAGACGGGTACAGCAATAACCTTCACTGTTACATTAATGGGAATTGCGAGCGTTATCGGCAACTTTTTGATAGGACTGATAATTGATGCAGCAAGAATTATTGCAGGTAATTTTGGTGCTGCAAACAGTGCTGTGATTGGCTTGAAGTTTGGTTATGGGTTCATCGGGCTGCTTGCACTATTATGTTCAGTAAGCTGCTATTTCTTGTATAAAACATTAGAAAAAAATAAAAAAATAATTGGTGAGTAATTCGTTTACATATGATTAAGTATTTCGTTATTGACCTGAAATGCGTTTCATAACATAAACTTAGTGCAAATGAGAGCTGTTAAAATGAAGGGCTTATTTTAATAAAGAAATAACAATTTAATTTGGCAGCAGGAAAATCAACTTATGGAAAGCAGGGAATGAAATGAACGAGAAAAGTATTGTTTTTTTTGATATAGATGGGACTTTACTAACACACGAAAAGCAACTTCCACAGTCTGCAAAGGAAGCTGTCTTTCAATTAAAGAAAAACGGCCATGAAGTAGCGATAGCAACAGGCAGAGCTCCATTTATGTATGAGGATTTGCGCAAGGAATTAGAGATTGATTCTTATGTTAGCTACAACGGCCAATATGTTGTTTTAAAAGGAGAAGTCATTTATAAGAATCCATTAAATATTATTGCGTTAGAGAGACTAGCAGAAACGGCTCTTCTTAATGACCATCCTATTGTATATATGGATCACGAGGATATGAAAGCAAATGTTGTAGAGCATGCTTTTATCCAAGAAAGCATCCAAACACTTAAAATCGGCCGCTTCCCGACACACGATCCTCTTTACTATAAAGGCAGAGATCTGTTCCAGTCCCTTCTGTTTTGTCAAGAGGGTGAAGAGAAGCAATACGAGCAAATTTTTGAGGATTTTGATTTTGTCAGATGGCATCCGTTGTCTGTCGATGTCCTTCCAAAAGGAGGATCAAAGGCAAGAGGCATAGCAAAAATGACAGAAAAGCTCGGCATTGCAAAAAGCAACCAATATGCCTTTGGTGATGGAGAAAATGATATGGAAATGCTGACAGCAATTTATAATAGTGTGGCAATGGGCAATGCAGAGGACCATATTAAGGCTGCTGCTAAATATGTGACAAAGTCAGTTGATGAGGACGGTATTGTTCACGGTTTGCAAATGGTAGGTTTGCTATAAGGTTGGTTATGCTAGATTATTCCATTGCATAAAGTAAAACCTTCACGTTAAAAATAAGCAAAATGATTCGTGGAGGAAAATGCCTTGAATACAATCAAACCGATTAAAATAGGCGCACATAAATCCAGTTCTGGCGAAAGGCTAACATCAACCGAAATGGCAAAGCTGTGGGCAACTTATATGGGTAACAGCATGTCCTTGTGTATTTTAAGGTATTATTTGCAGCATTGTGAAGATCAAGAAATTAAAGCACTCTTGCAAGAGGCTATAAAATTGTCGACGGTATTTTTGGACACGACAAAAGGAATTTTCGACAAAGAGAATATTCCTTATCCAATTGGTTTTACAGAAAAGGATGTCAATATAAATGCACCAAGATTATACGAGGATGAATTTTACGTTCATTACTTAAAGTATGCAGCAAAGGCTGGCTTGAGCATTTACCAAATTGCGATACCAATTGTCTACCGGAAGGATGTTAGGGAATTTTTCATTTATTGTATGGATGCCACGATTGCTCTTATTGAACAAATCAAATCAATCCAAATGAAAAAGGGGCTTATTATGAAGCCGCCGTATATACCTGTCCCAGAAAGACCGGAATTTGCAAATGAGGATTTTCTTAACGGCTATTTAGGGAAGGTCAGACCATTGCACGCAATGGAAATTGCCCATCTTTATGACAATATCGAAAACAATGTCACGAGTAAGGCGCTTATTTTAGGCTTTAGCCAAGTAGCAAGGCACGAAAAGGTAAAAAGCCTCTTTGTAAGAGGGAAAGAGATGACACATAAAAATCTGGAACGTTATATGGACCATCTTCATAACGAAAATCTGCCATCACCAGCATTTTTAGATCATCTCGTGACAACATCAACATTTGCACCTTTTTCAGATAAATTAATGACTTTTCATAAAGTGGACATGTTTTCCATGAAAATAAGAGCATTTGGAAATTCACTTGCTGTTAATGGCCGACATGATATCGGTCTGATGTACTCAAAGTCGCTTATGAACATCATGCTGTTCGTTTCGAACGGTGCTAAAATTATGATGGAAAATGGCTGGATGGAAGAACCGCCACATGCGGTAAGTCGTGATGATTTGTCTAAGCCTAAATAAGATCATGAAAAGCGAAAGAAGGAGTGCTCCTTCTTTCGCTTTTTTATTTGTATAGAATATCATCCTTTAATGTGCCAACCTTCTCTAAGGCTGTTTGGATATCTTCTTCCCCAACTCCGTAATGTGCAAGTGCTGCATGCAGGTGCTTGACGATCGCCTGGAAATGTTCTGGCTGAATATTCATTCCCTCGTGGGCTTTTGCCATTGCTTTGCCTCCATATTGCTTTGGACCACCTAATGCAAAGCTGATAAATTTTGTTTGATGGCTGCGCTGTTTTTCCATATTTGTGTGTTCAAAAAAATGCTTAACTGATTCATCCTTTAATACTAACTCATTGTAAAAATAATCAACTACCTTTGAAATGGCAGCCTCTCCGCCTACTTTGTCATAAAGTGTTTGTTCCATAAATATTCCTCCTTTTTCTACTAAGTATAGAATGAACAATTTTTTCTATTTTTATCCTTTTATCTGACATTTTATAGGCTGTATTAACAGGAGTTAAGTATCGTTGTGACGAATTAAAGAAGACAATCTTTTGGAGGGAAGGAAAGTGCGATGAATAAGAACGGTCAATTGGAATTAATTAATTTACTGGATATAGTGAAAAACAAGACAGAATAAAGTAATTTTATTGTCATTGAGGTTAATAATCATGCACTTCGTATTGCTGTAATTGATTTGAGAATTTCATTTGCATCAGCATGACGATTTTGATGAATTGTTTATGAACTAGAGGGCGAGCTGTTTATTGATCTAGAAAACAACAGGACTGTTACCCTGAGTCCTTGGGGATATGTTTACAATTCCACAAAACGATGCATCGCACTCGTTCCTTGGAGCGGACTGTTAATATCTGCTTTGCAAAGCTGAGTAATGATATATGGGCTTTTAAAAATTTTAAGCGTAACTGCAATTATCTTTGCTGAAATTTTAAAAGAAACGGGGGAAAAGCAGATGGACTTAGGCTTAATTAGGCATGGCAGCACGGCTTGGAATAAAGAGGGAAGAGCACAGGGAAGCTCAGACATTCCTTTAGACGAAGAAGGGCTTAAAGGTGCTAAGCTGCTTGCAGAACGTCTTCAAGAGGGCGATTGGAAAATTATATATTCAAGTGATTTAACACGAGCAAGGCAAACAGCAGAAATAATCGCAAATAAGCTGCAAATTAAATTAGTGTTAGATGAAAGATTACGCGAAACAAAAGGCGGCTTGATAGAAGGAACGACAGAAGCAGAAAGAATAGAAAGATGGGGAATGAACTGGCGTGAGCAGGATTTAGGTATTGAAAGCAGCGCAAGCGTAAAAGCACGCACGCAATCCTTTGTAAAGGAGCTGGCAGCGACAGCCGTTCAACAAAACACCTTGATAGTCAGCCATGGAGCCTTGTTGAAGGCCATCATTCTTGAGTTGACACCAAAAGCTGTGTACGAACAATCCCTTAAAAATTCATCATTAACTTCATTGACGTTAGTTAACAGCATATGGGAGTGCCGTCTTTATAATTGTACGGAACATTTAATGTAAAAAAGCCTTATTAATGAGTTGCTGCATCTTTTGAGTCCAATAAGTGTTTGGGCTTTTTATTATGCAGCTTATCCTTCATATTAAACGAAGTAGCTACATGATAAAGGAGAGATGTGTTATGAAAATACGCAAATTAGAAGAAAAAGCTGCACCGTTAAAGCTGCTCCTGTCAGCAGATCCTTCGCTTGAGCATATAAATGATTACTTAAGAAGAGGGAATTGTTATATTGCCGAGGAGGATTCAACATTACAAGCTGTATACGTGTTGCTGCCGACAAAACCAGGCACCGTAGAATTAGTAAATATTGCAGTGGAAGAAAAGGTGCAAAATAGGGGCATCGGCAAGCTGGTTGTAAAGGATGCTGTACGCAGGGCAAGGCTTGAAGGATTTAAGAAAATCGAGGTTGGCACAGGCAATTCGAGCATTGACCAGCTTGCTTTTTATCAAAAATGCGGTTTCCGTATTGTCGGAGTTGAGTTTGATTTTTTTACAGATTATGAAGAGGAAATAATTGAAAACGGCATTAAGTGTAGAGATATGATTCGATTAGCGCAAGCCCTGTAAAAGGAGCGCCAATAGCTGTTATGTACAAATTGTAGATTTATCAAGCAGGCTGAGCTTAAAAATCATTTTTTATTGCCTTCAAGAAGAATTCATGTTGTTCGTCTAGAAAATCTCTCGAACTTCGGCACATTTGCCCGTCATTTTCATACAATGAATTAGGCTTAAGCTTTAATTTGTATGCTTCAAAAATTATCGCACACTAGTCTCCTATCCCGCATAGGATGAAATGAAAATGAATGAGGAGGTTTCGCTCGAAAATGGGAGAATATAGAGAGATTATTACAAAGGCAGTCGTTGCGAAAGGACGTAAATTTACAAAATCCAACCATACGATCTGCCCAGACAACAGCCCTTCCAGCATTTTAGGGTGCTGGATCATCAACCATACGTACGAAGCGGAAAAGATTGGAAAGACAGTAGAGATTTGCGGCTACTACGATATCAACGTTTGGTATTCCTATAACGACAACACACAAACAGAAGTCGTGACAGAACGAGTTGAATATACAGATACCGTGAAATTGAAATACCGTGATCCAGATTGCCTTGATGATCACGATGTAATTGCACGTGTTCTTCAACAGCCAAACTGCATTGAAGCAGTCATTTCACCAAATGGCAACAAAATTATCGTCCATGTCGAAAGAGAATTCCTAGTGGAAGTAATCGGGGAAACAAAGATAGTTGTAGAAGTATTCCCTGAACACAAAGAACATGATGGCGATGATGTATGGGGCTTGGATGTTGAGGATGAAGAGTTTGAAGATTTGAATCCTGATTTCCTTGTAGGATCTGAAGAAGAATAGAACTAGGAGTGACTTCCTAGTTCTTATTTTTTCACACATATGAGATGGTTTGCAGATGCCTGCAAACCATTTTTTTCTGGCAGAAGGAACCACCTGAAACATGCTGGTCGATTATGCTATAATGGTAGAATAATAAATTGAAATATGAGTTATGCTTTTGGAGGATTTTATGACGACGTATACGCCCATGATACAACAATACTTACAAGTAAAGGCAGATTATCAGGATGCCTTTTTATTTTTTCGTTTAGGCGATTTTTACGAAATGTTTTTTGATGATGCAATTAAAGCATCACAAGAATTAGAAATTACGCTAACGAGCAGAGAAGGCGGGGGAAGTGAACGAATTCCGATGTGCGGCGTTCCCCACCATTCGGCGAAAAACTATATTGAACAGCTAGTTGAGCGCGGCTACAAGGTGGCAATCTGTGAGCAGACAGAGGACCCGAAGCAAGCAAAGGGAGTTGTCCGCAGAGAAGTCGTTCAGTTGATTACCCCTGGAACGATGATGGAGGGAAGAAACCTTTCCGATAAGGAAAATAATTATATCGCTACAATCACCGTATTAGGTAACAATTCCTATGGATTTGCCTATAGTGATCTGTCTACAGGAGAATGCAAAGCAACAAAAACGATCGGATTTGAAGCAACTTTGAATGAACTGTCTTTATCAGGAGCTAAGGAGCTTATTATTAGCCCCGATTTCCCAGAAGAGAGCAAAAAGCGCCTGCAGGAGCGGACAACATTGACTGTTTCCTATGAAGTGGAGGCAGAGGGGCTGGAGCAATATGAAGCCTTGTTAGCTGATGTGCTCGATGAAGAGCTGCGTCTTGCTGTGGGACGATTGTTTGCTTACCTTTACAGAACGCAAAAAAGAAATCTCGATCATTTGCAGCCTGTTGCTGTTTATGTGATTGATGATTTCATGAAAATCGATTACTTCTCGAAACGAAATTTAGAGCTGACAGAAACGATTCGCTCAAAAGGAAAAAAAGGTTCTTTACTGTGGCTGTTAGATGAAACAAAGACAGCGATGGGAGGCAGGCTTTTAAAGCAATGGATCGACCGTCCCCTTTTAAATAAGGAGAAAATCGCTGAAAGGCAAAATTTGGTTGAGACGATGATAAGCCATTATTTTGAAAGAATGGATCTTCGTGAAAAGCTGAAGGAAGTGTACGATCTCGAAAGACTTGCAGGTCGGGTTGCATTCGGTAACGTCAATGCCCGTGATCTTGTGCAATTGAAAAAATCACTGCAGCAAATTCCGGCAATCCAAGAGCTGGTAGCACAGCTTGGAACAGATGCAGCAAGCAGACTAGCACTTGAATTGGATCCTTGTGAAGAGGTGACAGACTTACTAGAAACAGCAATTGTTGAAAATCCTCCTCTGTCTGTAAAGGAAGGCAATATCATTTTAGACGGCTATAATGAAGAGCTGGACAGGTATCGTGATGCGAGCCGTAACGGGAAAACATGGATTGCCCAGCTTGAGAGACAAGAACGGGAAAAAACAGGCATAAAATCGCTGAAAATCGGCTATAACCGTGTCTTTGGCTACTATATTGAAGTGACAAGAGCAAATGTTCATTTGCTTGAGGAAGGCCAGTATGAACGGAAGCAAACATTAGCAAATGCCGAACGCTATATTACGCCTGAATTGAAGGAAAAGGAAAGCCTTATTCTACAGGCAGAAGAAAAAATCGTAGAGCTGGAATATGATATTTTCACGATTATTCGCGAAACGGTTAAAGACTATATTCCAAGACTGCAGATGCTTGCAAAAACAGTCAGTGCCCTCGATGTGCTCCAGTGCTTTGCAACGGTAAGTGAGGAGCGCCGTTATGTGAAACCAGCCTTTTCATCTGAAAGAGTACTTTCCATTCAAAATGGACGCCATCCTGTCGTGGAAAAGGTCATGAATTCACAGAGCTATGTTGCCAATGGCTGTTTGATGGACAGTGATAGAGAGCTGCTGCTTATTACTGGTCCAAATATGTCCGGTAAAAGTACGTATATGAGACAGATTGCTTTAACTAGCGTCCTTGCCCAAATCGGCTGCTTTGTTCCGGCAGAGGAGGCGACATTGCCAATCTTCGACCAAGTATTCACAAGAATCGGTGCAGCAGATGATTTGATTTCTGGACAAAGCACCTTTATGGTAGAGATGCTGGAGGCGCGAAATGCTCTTCTTCATGCAACAAAGGACAGTCTAATATTGTTTGATGAAATCGGAAGAGGGACAAGCACATATGATGGAATGGCTCTTGCTCAGGCAATCATCGAGCATATCCATGACATTGTTGGCGCGAAAACATTATTCTCCACCCATTATCACGAGCTGACTGTTTTAGATGAGGAGCTTGGCCGTCTCAAAAACGTCCATGTCAGTGCAATGGAGCAAAACGGCAAGGTTGTTTTCCTTCATAAAATCAAAGAAGGAGCGGCAGACAAAAGCTATGGAATTCATGTTGCTCAATTGGCAGAGCTTCCGAAAGAGCTGATTGAAAGAGCACAAGAGCTGCTTACATCCCTTGAGCAAAAAGAGGAACACAAGCAAGTGGACAAGCCGCAAACAATAGTGAAGGAGCAATCACCGGTTGTTGAGGTGGAGTCAGATGCTCAGCTGTCGTTTTTTGATGAAGGTAAAGCACCAGCGGCTAAGCCATTGGCAGGTAAGGAAAAACAAATTCTGCAAAAGATTAAATCATTAGACATTTTAGATATGACACCAATGCAAGCATTAAATACGCTTTATGAACTGCATAAAAAAATAAAAAATGACTAAGTGCAAATAAAAGAAGAGGTGAGGAAAATGGCAAAGATATTTCAACTGGATGACGCACTTTCCAATAAAATTGCTGCAGGAGAAGTAGTTGAAAGGCCAGCCTCTGTTGTTAAAGAATTAGTAGAAAACAGCATTGATGCGCAAAGCACAAACATCGAAATTTTTATTGAGGAAGCAGGACTGCAAAGCATTCGAATTCTCGATAACGGTGCCGGAATTGACGAGGAGGATGTACTCACAGCCTTTTCCCGCCATGCGACAAGCAAGATCAAGGACGAAAATGATCTGTTTCGAATACGTACACTAGGCTTCAGAGGAGAGGCGCTGCCGAGTATCGCCTCTGTCTCCCATGTGCTTTTAACTACATCAACTGGGGAAAAGGGAACAAGTGTAGAGCTTGAAGGCGGACACCTAAAGAAGCACGAGAGCGCGCCCAGCCGAAAAGGAACAGAAATAACGGTTTCCAATTTGTTCTTTAACACCCCTGCCAGGCTTAAGTATATGAAATCCATTCATACAGAGCTCGGCAATATAACGGATATTGTCAACAGGCTTGCATTATCACATCCTGAGATTAGCTTCCGGCTCATCCATAATGACAGAAAGCTCCTTCATACGAACGGGAATGGCGATGTGAGGCAGGTTTTAGCTAGTATTTATGGCTTAAATATCGCCAAGAAGATGATTCCAATCACAGGGAAATCATTGGATTTTACTTTATCAGGATTCATGGCATTGCCTGAAATCACAAGAGCATCGCGCAATTATATCTCAACAATGATTAATGGCAGGTTCATTAAGAATTACTCGCTTGTTCGCAGTATTCAGGAGGGCTACCACACATTGCTGCCAATCGGCAGGTTCCCGATTGTGCTCTTAAATGTGGAAATGGACCCGATGCTTGTCGATGTCAATGTGCATCCCTCTAAAATGGAGGTTCGCTTCAGCAAGGAGCAGGAGTTAAATGAATTGGTGAGTGCAAGCATAAAGGCAGCATTCAAGAAAAAGGAATTGATTCCGGCTGGCTTCATCCGTGAAAAAGCAAAAGCGTCCAAGGATGAACAAACGTTTCTTTCCTTTGATCAAGTGAAAGAAGCTCGACCAGAAGTACCACAACCGGCACAGTCCTTTGCCTTCCCGGCATTTACAAACGAACCGCCGATTTTTGATGACATAGCTGTGCCTGCAGTGACAGAGGAGCAAGATGTGTTTGTCCGAAATGAGCCGTTTATTCCAGCGTTTAATAGTACGGATAATTACGCGCAAAAGCCAGAGCCAGAAGCAGAACATAATGAGGAGACATGGGAAGAGGAAGTGCTTGAGGATGTAGCCTCAGAAAACCGCGTCCCGCCATTATATCCAATCGGACAAATGCATGGCACGTATATTTTCGCCCAAAACGAAAGAGGCCTGTATATTATCGACCAGCATGCCGCCCAGGAACGAATTAAATATGAGTTCTATCGAGATAAGGTCGGCGAGGTTCATAACGAGCTTCAGGAGCTGTTGATTCCACTAACATTAGAATATTCATTAGACGAATGGATGAAAATTGAAGAGAATAAAGCAGAGCTCGAAAAGGTCGGCGTCTTCCTTGAACCATTCGGCCAGCAAAGCTATCTCGTCCGCTCCCATCCTCAATGGTTCCCAAAGGACGAAGAAACAGAAACAATCGAAGAAATGATCGAACAAGTCCTTTCCATGAAAAAAGTCGACATCAAGCTGCTGCGCGAAGAAGCAGCCATCATGATGAGCTGTAAAGGGTCCATAAAGGCAAACCGCCATTTACGCAATGACGAGAT
>Ga0268252_1000552_pt1 | contig 23877 bp, 25 predicted proteins | sample AgamicMgSfrz_FD_200244 | JGI IMG/M metagenome (GOLD analysis project Ga0268252, IMG submission 200244) | Agave microbial communities from Guanajuato, Mexico - Mg.Sf.rz (v2) (version 3) | ecosystem: Host-associated > Plants > Phyllosphere > Phylloplane/Leaf | place: Guanajuato, Mexico | collected... | reverse complement strand
CATCATTTAATTTTAATAGTTCTTTCATAATACCGATCCCTTTCATTAAGGGAGAATAAAAAAATCCTCCCAAATAAATTTGGCAGGATTAGTCGTTAAAATATTTACACCCAAATAAGCTATTACGCAACATAAATAGCAATACCGTTGTATGGAAATCGGGCAGACTAATCCTATTTTTTAGAAATTGAAATTTATTGAATTTCAACATTTAAAAATAAGATTAGTTAATCATCGTCCACCCATCATTCCTTTCCCTCATTAGTAACCATATTGTACCATAATAGTACTGTATGAGTAAATGCAATTATTTGTGCTGCTAAAAAAGATTGCTTTCTTTTAAGGTCTATTCATTATTTCTTCACTTCATATCGAACAAGTATCAACCACATTTGTTGTACTACTTGCTTTAGCTTTCCCTAGCAATAAAATTGTAAGCATTCCCTCTTATATAAATTTTATATAAATTCATCATAAATCATATATTATACATACTAAATTTCAGTTCTTATAATAAAGGTATCATTTTTAAGGGGTGGTTCTACAATGGAATTTAGTAAACTAGGAAACAGTGGATTAACAGTAAGTAAAATCGCATACGGGAACTGGATAAACCATGGTGGAAAAGTAAACGAAAATACTGCAAATGATTGTGTAAAAGCCGCACTAGATGTTGGAATTACAACGTTCGATACTGCTGATGTTTATTCGGACACGATAGCTGAGGAAGTACTTGGCCGATCTTTGCAAGGTATACGCCGAGAAAGTATAGAACTATGTACAAAAGTATGTCATCCGACCGGTCCTGGAAAAAATGATCGTGGATTATCAAGAAAACATATTATAGAAAATTGTAATGCATCGTTAAAACGATTACAGACAGACTATATCGATATTTATTATGCACATAGATTTGATATAACAACTCCTCTTGAGGAAACAATGTTAGCTTTCTCAGATCTTGTAAGACAAGGTAAGGTTCTCTATTTAGGCGTAAGCGAATGGACATCAGAACAAATTACCCGTGGTGCAGCACTTGCACGCGAATTGAACATTCCATTTATCGCTAGCCAACCTCAATATTCGATGTTATGGCGAGTTATTGAAACTGATGTGATTCCAACATGTCAACGTGAGGGACTTGGCCAAATCGTATGGTCGCCACTTGCACAAGGTATTCTTACAGGAAAATATCAACCTGGTAAACCATTACCGAATCAATCGCGTGCTAACTCCGATGCTGGAAAACCGTTTTTTGACAAACTCGTGCAACGTTGGATGAGTGATGATGTGCTTACCGCTATCCAGGAAATTAAACCTATCGCACAAGAAATTAACCTTACCTTATCTCAACTCGCAGTTGCTTGGGTATTACAAAATCCAGCTGTTTCTTCTGCAATTATTGGTGCTTCAAATCCGGAACAAATAAGAGAAAATGTAATTGCTTCTAGTGTTAAATTGCAACCTGAAATTATGGATCAGATTGACAGTGTATTAAAAGGTTTCGCTGAGTATGATACTAGTAAAACAGGTTGAATCATGAGTAAGTTTTATCTATAAATAAACACCCCTTGCCAACTTCCCACAGCCCATCCTATAAAGATGGGCTGTGGGAAGTCATATAAACCTCTCTAACAACTGTTAAAAAGTTCTTTAACACGACAGACTTTTCATCCTTCCTCCATCCAGCATATAAATTTATTTCCGGAGTATTTTCTAGAATATCTTTATACATCACTCCTGATTTTTTATAGCTTTCCACCGAGGATGGAACGACAGAAATCCCCATTCCAGCTGCAACTAAGTTTACAATCGTTTGCATTTGAACTGCTTCTTGAACAATATTTAAACTTACCCCATATTTCCAAAAGTAACTAATAATTAAATCATAAAAATTTGTACCGAAATGACGAGGAAATAAAATGAATGGTTCCTCCACTAATGATTTGATTGAAATATTAGGTAACGAAACGAAAGGGTGATTTTCATGCAAAACCAACTTTAAACACTCTTCAGAACAAACTTCAGAAGATAATATTTCATTATTTTGCTCCGAACGAATAAATCCAATATGAATTTGTTTTTCGTAAAGCGCTTTTATTTGTTGGTCTGTTGTCATCTCACGTAATATGAGCTGAATTTTTGGAAAACGTTCTCGAAATGTTTTTAATATGCCTATAACTGTTTCTGTAGAATCGACAAAACCGATGATTAAATGCCCGATTTTCCCTTCATCTGCAAGCTGTGTTTCTTTAATCGTTCTATCTACTTGAAGTAATGTTTGCCTAGCACCTTCTAAAAAGACTTTCCCCGCCTCGGTAAGCTCAACCATCCTTTTTGTCCGGTGAAAAAGTTGAACTCCTAATTCTTCTTCCAATTTTCGAATTTCTTGACTTAAAGGCGGTTGTGCCATCATAAGACGCTCTGCTGCACGACTAAAGTTTAATTCTTCTGCCACCGTTATGAAATATTTCATTTTACGAATATCCATTTCAAGCCTCCTATCATTCGCAACTTCTATAAGATTCTATTTTTATTATAAAAAATGGTTCATGTATGTAGTCTTACATTTATTCTTATTGGGTTCATTTTGCCTCTCTTATCTATAGAATATTTCATTCTCCAATGTTATCAAGGGTACAAAACAAGGCTAAAAAACTTATCTCCAAAGTTCTTTAGCCTTGATTACTTTTTACACATTAAAAAATATTACTCGCACTACCGTACCTTTACCAACTTCTGAATGGATTTCCACACTATGTCCTAATTGTTTTGTAATTTCATATACAAGATATAGCCCCATTCCTGTTGATTCTTTAAAATCTCTACCGTTTTCTCCTGTAAAGAAAGGTTTGAATACTCTTGGTAAATCTTGCTTCGGTATACCTACGCCATTATCAGCAATTTCAAGTATAACGGTATTACCTTCCTTACAAGCTTTCATTTTAATCTTTTCTCTACTACCTGATGAATACTTAATCGCATTCGATAGTATTTGTCCGATTAAAAACTTTAACCATTTCACATCACTTTCTACAGTAATGTCCTTATCAATTTCAAGCTCTGGATATACAAAATTCCGTATAAAGAAACGTTTATGTTCATGTACCGAATCATTCACTATTTTATGTAGTTGTACCCTTTCTACATAAAAATCTTGTGTGAACGCTTCTAATCGTGCGACATATAGAGCCATTTCCAATCCCTTTTTTAATCGGTCTGTTTCCTCATTTATACTTTCAAAACGTGAATCTACTTCATCCTGTGTAATTAATTCTATTACAGATAAAGGTGTTTTCATTTGATGGATCCACTGATTCATAAAGGTTAAATGGTCATTATTTTTTCTCTCTTGTATTTGCAGCTGATTTTGATAATGTCGATATTGCACCTCAAGTAGTTCTTGAAGAGCAGCCGATACAGCTGCAAAATCAGATTTTTGAACAGATTCATCTAAAGATTGCATCGGGTTTGCTAGGCGCTCATAAAAAGAACGATGTGTAAAATAACGAAACACTAAATAACTTCCCATAAAGAAAACACCTAGAAACATTGCGTATAACGCCGTTGTAATATGATTATGCCCATCAAACCAATATACGAGAAATATAGCTAGTAGTTGAATTATGGTAAAGCAAATAACTGGTATATGATCACGTATAAACAACCTTATCATTTTTCTATACCATTATCCCAAGTAATGTGCAATCTATATCCAACACTACGAATCGTTTCAATCGCACCTTCTATATGTAACGTTTGTAACTTTTTACGCACACGTGTTGTATTTACACTTAATGTATTATCATCAACATAAGATTCACTATCCCATAATTTATTAAGTAACACTTCTCTACTCACAACACGCGGATAATTTTTCATTAATGTCTCTAATAAAATAGCTTCGTTTCTCGTTATATCAATCTCTTCGTTTCTAAGTTTCAATACAAGTCTTTCAGGATATAAACAAAGGCCTTGTTGCTCAATCATTCGCTCTTCTAGTTTCGGTGCATAATCTCCATATGCACGTCTTAAATGACTACGAATTTTCGCCACTACAACTTCATAATGAAAAGGCTTCGGAATAAAATCATCGCCACCGTTTTCTAACGCCATAACTTGATCCATCGTACCTTCACGAGCCGAAATGAATAGTATCGGACATGTAGAAACACCGCGAATTTGACGACACCAAAAGTACCCATCAAAACTCGGTAAATTAATATCTAATAAAACTAACTCTGGTTGTTCTTCTAAAAAAATGTCTAATACATTTTGAAAGTCCGATACAATAACTCCTTGATAACCATATTTCGCAACATGTGTTGATAATAGTTCTGCAATTTTCATATCGTCTTCTACAATCATAATTTTGACCATTATTGAACTCCTTTTTAATCCACAATCTCAAATATACTTATATAAAATAAATACTACCTCTTTTCACAAAATCCGTAAATTAAAAAAGGGATGCTTTTATACAAAAGTATCCTTTTTCGTCCCTTATCTATTTAATATGAAATTTACTAAAAGTAAATCCTAGTTTCTCCACATAATCCATTCCTAGTTCCATACGCGCCGTTTTCAGCGGATCAACAACTTGGCAAACTTTTAAATTACCTGCTGCCGATAATAAAAGAGTTGCATCAGCTTTAGACATTTCTAATACTTCATGTAAAAATGTCACCATATTATGTACAGCACGATTTGCTGCATCATCTAACAATTTCTCTGAAGCAATCGTCATTATTTTTTCTTTTTGAATAGCCATTGGTAATGGCCATTTCTTTCCTTTTATAGTTTGAACTGTTACAGTTACCTCACCAGCAACCTCTACGCCACTAACACCAATTTCACCATCACCCATTGCTGCATGTAGATCACCTAATGCTAATAGAGCGCCAGGAACATTTACAGGTAATAGTAATGTCGTCCCTTCTTTTATCTCTTTACAATCCATATTCCCACCGTGATCATGTGGGGTGCCGCATGAAATGCTCTCTTCTTTCGGCGCAGTACCAATTACACCGATCATTGAATTAACAGGGATTTGTAATTCATTTGAAAACAAAACATGTTCATTATGTATTGGGACAATTTTCACTATGTTTTCATTTAGCTCTTCACCCATTACACCAAGATTCGCACCTGTAGTTAAAACACCCTGCTCTGCAATATTAATTTTTTCAATCGTTACGACTAATATATCGCCAGGTTCTGCACCATTAATATATACTGGACCAGTCGCTGGATTAATTCGGTTCCAATCTAATTCTTGAAACACAACATCTTCAGAATCAATTTGGTTTTCAAAACAGTCGTAGGTTTCAAACACAAGTCTACTCCCATTCTCTACTTCCATACATGGCTTATTTTCTGGTGACATTGAGTAAATGATATCATCTTTATGAATTCGATACATAATACCTCTCCCTTTTATATTTATCTACTATTACTAATTAGCTTTTTTTATACAAGCTCCTCTTAAAATTAAATGTTATTTTTATGTAAAAAAGCACGCAGATTGTTTTATAGCATACACTCTTTACTACAACAGAAAGGTGGTATCACTATGCCCCTTATTCCATACAATGAAAGTGATGTTGATTTACTAGCTCGTTTAATTCGTGCTGAAGCTGAAGGCGAAGGTCGTCAAGGTGAGGAGCTTGTTGGATGCGTTGTCGTAAATCGGGTATTTTGTGATTGCTTAGATTTTAAACAACTTCGGTCTGTACGTGATGCAGTATATCAAAGTCCCGGAGGATTCGAAGCAGTGCAATACGGGTATTTTTACCAACGCGCTCGTGATTCAGAAAAAGAAATTGCAAGAAAAGTTTTACAAGGTCAATGGCGCTGGCCTGCACGATGGGCTCTTTGGTATTTTCGTCCAGTTGGAGCTTGTCCGCCTGAATGGTATAATCAGCCGTTTGCAGGTCAATTTAAAAGTCATTGTTTTTATGAACCTAGTGGTGATGAATGTCCAAAAATATATTCACGATAGTAAAATTTGCAACGCAAGTACTTAGAATTTTTGGTACTTGCGTTGCTTTTAACTGTGTTTTAGAAATCTAATAGTGTGATGAATCTTTCTATGCCTACTACATGTATTAGTAATGGTATACGAGGACCATTTGATTGATTCATAATGAGCTTATATATAATAGTGAATAATTGTTTTTGATTTTCTTTCATTATTTTTTTATTTTCATGATGACAAATCGCATATAATTGCTCCATTAAGTGAGAGTAATCTTTGTTAGAACGAAGTATATCGCAAACTTCTACTAACCATTCTTTCTGTCTTTCATCCAATGTGTTGTAAAACTCTGTATTTCTCTCTTGATTTACCGCAATTAATTTTTCAGATTGAAAATTTCTTATCCAATACTCTGTGCGATTACTCACCGCTCTCATTTCATCTAATGCATAGCTCCTATCTATTTTCTTTAATATCCCCTGTAAAATAGTTGAATCAAAATTTAATAATGGTAACGTTCCTGCTACTTGATTAAATTTCGGATATTCTTTAAACCCGATAGTAACTCTAGAAAGTTTAATTGCATCAAGTAAATCTTCACTTTTGAGCGTTTTATTTTCATAACTATCTTTCAATCGCTCATATTCTGTATAATTGCGAATCACATCTTCATCAAGACCGATATGAAAAGCTGCGTTTGGTCTATATTTTGCAAACATAAACAGAATTACTTCTGGTAAATACACTTTTAACAACTCACTAGGTGTAATACTATTTCCTGAAGAACTAGACATTTTTTCATGATTGCCTTTAATTCCAATAAAATCATAAGCAACATAATGAGGAGCTTCACGATTGAATATTTTCCTTGCAATTTCTTTTGATACATTATAACTACCCGTTTCTGATGAATGGTCTCTGCCACCCGGCTCAAAAACAACCTCCTCTATCATCCATCTCATCGGCCAATCGATTTTCCAATTTAGTTTCATTTTATTTGTATTTAATACGGATAACTCTTTTTCATTTCCGCATTCACATTCATACCGGATTGTTTTTAATACTTCATCAAAATGTGTAATAGTTGTTGTATCTTTCCCGCACCTCTCACAATATAATGTAGCTGGATAAAAGCTCTCTCGCTCTTCTTCACTACACTCTCCAGTTTTAAAATCCATTAAAATATCATATATATCTTTTCGTTTATACAAAGCCTCTAATATATTTTCGTTATACCTTCCGCTTCTATATTCATCATGTTGATAAATAAATTCCACTCCAATTCCAAATGCTTGAAGCGATTTTTCAAACTCTTTTTCAAAATGCTCCGCATACGAGTTATGACATCCATACGGATCTGGAATATCACAGTATGGCATACCAATATACTTTGCAAAAGATGGATCAATATTTTTTGGAACTTTTCTAAACCTATCATAATCATCCCACGAAAATATAAAACGAGTCTTTTTCCCTAAATCTTGAAGTGCTCTTACTACGAAATAAGTCGTTACGATTTCACGAAAGTTCCCAATATGAACAGAACCTGACGGACTAATTCCAGATGCACAAACAAACGTTTCTTTATTTGGATGTTTCCTAATTAATTCATGTGCTACTTCATACGCCCAATGCATATATTACTCACCTCAATTATTTTTTTGTTTTCTAATTTCCAGTTTTATGCAACAAAAAAACTCTCACCCCCAAGATTATTCATCTTGAGGACGAGAGTTGTTAGCTTCGCGGTACCACCTCAGTTTGTTAATATGTCACCATATTAACCTCTTCAGGTACGGCAAAATATGCTTATACCCTATCTCTATAACGGGAGAACCCGTCGCACCATCCCTAAATAAATTAGTTCCTTGCGCAGCTCCAAGTCTTTTTTCGTTAAGATGTATACCGCTCTTTCTCAGCTACCAGAGCTCTCTGTACGTATTCTTTCTTAACTACTCTTCTCTTCTATGCCTTAAATATTAGTTTTTTAATATGATAATTTATAACACTTTTATTGTCAAACTTTTCCGAATCGAAATCGTAAAATTATCTAAAAAAATTCTTTATCGCTTCTAATTGAATTTTGTGGCTACACTCATCACAACAATATGCCCCTTTTGGTTTCTCTTTAAATCGCTTATATTTTTCACTACCTTCGTAAACACGAAATATATTCTTACAAGAAAAGCAAACAATTTCATAAAACATCATATGCATTTTCCTCTCCTTGTTTATACACTTTTTTAATCACTTGTGAGAAGGTCATTTTTCTACATTATAAATTTTAATATCCTTTGACTAAAAGGTTTACCTCTATTCTTATCGAATTATATTAATATCTTATAACGCGAGGTGAACATCTTGTTCAGTAATATAGAATTAGTTTTAGATGCTAAAGCAAGTTTAGCTGAAGGACCATGTTGGAATGAAAAAAAGCAACTTTTATATTGGGTTGATATTATGGAGAGAAAATTATGCATATACAATCCTACCGCTAATACGAACCGAGTAATTGCTCTCAATCAACAAATTGGCTGTGTTGTTCCATATTTAGAGGATGTACTACTCTTAGCTATGGAAAACGGCTTTTATTCTATTAATGTAAATACAGAAAAACTGACACATATTTTTGACCCCGAACAACATTTAATAGAAAATCGTTTTAACGATGGAAAATGTGATCCCGCTGGTCGTTTCTGGGCAGGTACTACAGATACATACGGTATTAATGCTGCAGGTTCCTTATATTGTTTACATAATAATTTGAGTGTAGAGAAAAAAATTTCACATGTAAATACTTCAAACGGAATGGCTTGGTCACCTGATCATACATACCTTTACTTTATAGATACACCTACTAAAAAAGTGGTTCGCTATCAATATAATATACGTACTGGAGAAATTCATAATCCAAGTGATGTAATCATTTTCTCTGAAAATGACGGTCTACCTGATGGTATGACAATTGACGAAGAAGGTTGTTTATGGATTGCACATTGGGGAGGTTCAAAAATAACTAGATGGAATCCCTCTACTGGAGAACAAATATTAAGTATTCCAATTCCTGCGTTATATGTAACATCATGTACGTTTGGTGGGCCTAACTTAACTGATTTATATGTTACAACAGCCAGAACAAGAATGACGGATGACGAATTAAAACAGTATCCACATGCTGGTGGTATTTTTCGAATTCAAACAAATGTTAAAGGCTGCCCCACCTATTCATTTTGTAATGAAAATATTGGAACTGACACAATATGAACCGTATCGATTACATAAGACAAGAAGAAAAGGAATATCACGATCTTTGCTATGAACAATATAAACTATTTGAAACTGGATCTTGGCTTCACAAGCCGGTTAAAACAGTTATGGATTTAATGGACTACTTTGAAGAGAAAAACAAATTACAAGTGCTTGATCTTGGCTCTGGCGTCGGTAGAAATAGCATTCCAATTGCACAAAAGATTAAAAATGCTAGCGGAACTGTTACATGTGTTGATTTACTTGATTCCGCTTTAACAAAGCTACAAATTTATAGCAAAGAACATGACGTATTCGAGGTTATAAAAACAGAACAAGCAGCAATTGAAAACTATCATATTAGATCTAATACTTATGACTATATCGTTGCAGTATCAAGTTTGGAACATGTCAAATCAGAAGAAGATTTTAAAAATGTACTCCAATCTATGAAAAGAGGTACAAAAAACGGCGGTATTAATTGTTTAATTATTAACTCTAACATACAAGAAATTGATTCAATAACGAATGAAGAATTAGAAGCTTTAATTGAAATTAATCTTTCAACCGAAGAAATGATAAGTGCTTTAAAAAGCATTTATAAAGAATGGAAAAAACTAAAAGTTGAAATAAAGGAATTAGCTTATAATATAGTTCGTAATGAAAGACACGTTCAATTAAAAACAAATGCCATTACGTTTGTCGTTCAGAAATAATACTATAAAAAGTAAGAATATTCCCTCATATATTCATAGGAATACCCTTACCTTTTATTTTGTTATTAGTTTTCGCATCATCTAAAATATAATTTTCATTCGAAATACTACTCAGCTATTAATTGAATTCATTAACTGGAAGAAATATTCCACTTCATGAGTCTCATTCAATTTATACCATGAATGAAGTGTATCCGGCGCAAATACATCTGATTTCCTTAATACTTCCATGGCAAATTCTAGAGGTGCTACACCCGATGCAGTAATAAGATTTTCACTGGATGCTACAGGTCCTACTTCATAAAAATTTTCTCCTTTATAAGTAGGACAAACCATTTTCATATAATCTAAATTATTACTTGTGTGATTTATAGAATCCAAGTAACCGTAATTTGCAAGACCTATAGTTGCACCGCAAATGGCAGCCACAATTGTACCAAGCCTTAAGGCTTCACCAACTTTTTTCAAAATAGGTTTATGTATTTCTTCACTCCAAGTATTCCCTCCAGGTAAAATTAATAGATCGTTACTCTCAAGGATACATTCATCTAGGGAAATATCCGGCTTTATATTCAAGCCCCCCATTGAAATAATCGTTTCTTTATTTATTCCAACTGTTACTACTTTAAAAGGCGCTACATCTTTTTTGAAATATCTTCCTGTATTAAGTTCAGCAATTAAATGTCCGTATTCCCAATCAGACATCGTGTCAAATACATATAGATATGCTTTTCTTGTTTGCATTCAATAACACTCCATTCATATACTACAGTTTTAAATAAAAAAAGTACTCTTTTCAAGTTTAACATTTTATGCAATATTTATGGTTTAAAATTCCAAATAAAAGAGCACTTGTTTCCGCAAGTGCTCTTTTCGGGGATTTTGAGATACCCTATTAACGAAAGTTAAGGTTACTTAAAGTTAAGAGGTATTTATACTATATGCTTGTCCTTTATATTTGTGCATAATCAATATATAAATATCTTTAGAAATATTTAAAAACTTTTATTTATAGTTCTTTCTGGCATTTTATCATTAAGAAATTTATTGAAGGTTTATTCTCCATGTTCTTATTTGGTTCATCAATTTCGGAAACTTGTACTAGTCCATATTTATTAAAATCTCGTTTTATAGATTCAGAATTATAGAAGAACATTTTTACGCCTTCCATTATTTCGAAATAGTCTTTATCCAACTGTTTCCCCTTCCCAAACATTGGGGCTTTTTGAGAAACAGTTGTGAAAACCATATATCCACCTGGTTTTAGCTGATTATAACAACCTTTAATAAATTGCTCTCTCTCTTGCTTATTCAACAAATGTAGAAGTGCATGACTGTATATACCATCATACGATTTGTTATTAAAAGGCATCTCATTTACCGAACCGTGATAGATACTAATATCTTCTAGGCCATTTTGCATTGCTAAATCAATGGCTGTTTTTGAAATTTCAATACCTGTTACATTTATACCATTATCGATAAAAACCTTTGCATTTCTTCCATAACCAATACCCGGAACTAATATATCCTTAACGTTCTTTTCAAGAAAAAAATCTTTTGTCAAAATTGCAGATTCTGTAGGTTCAAATCCCCACATCGTTTGTTTTTCAATAAAACTTGATTCCCAAAATTCCATTATGTATCTATCTCCTTATTTTCAATCCATTTTTAGTATCAAATTAAAAGCATTTTTGTATTTGCTATAAAGTTTTTTCTTCTATTCATACCACTTACCTTAGTCATCGTAGCTCCATTGAATATAGCATAATAATAAGCCTATATCTAATATAAAGATTGGTTAAAAATCTACCCTATTTTATTAACCCTTACGTTTATAGAAAATAAAAAAACAGCCAATATTTTTATTGTAGTATTGGCTGTTTCTCATGAGAAATCATCTTTTTATATTGTACTGATCTAATATTTTTTCTAACATTTCTAAAGTTATTGGTTGTGCTTCTTTTATTAATTGATAGCCAATACGCCCATTCGGTTCCGCTGTAACTTGCTGTAAACTCTTCACATCATGAATCCCTTTTTCTCTTAATTGCATATAAAGTTGTTGTTCCGACATTTTTGCCTGCATCAAATTCTCTTTTACAATCTCTCCGTTTTCAACAATTATAATGCTACTTCCATTTAGGAATTGTTCCACCTTCCTTGATTTCAATTCAAAGAAATGAATGGTAAGTAGTATGCTTGCAAATATGATAGCTGCAAATAGAGATGGGACTACTTTTCTACTTAATACAGGTTCTACAATAATACGGCCAATTGAAACAACTATAATTATTTCAGCTCTTGTCATTTGGCTGACAGATGTACTACCTGTCATTTTCAAAACAATTATTCCTGTAAGAGTTAATATAATACTTTCCCAAATTATATTCATAATAACCCAATCCTTTAATGGTGGATATTACTATCATTCCCATTAAAAGTGTATTTTACTTCCCTATCAAATTGTTAAACCCTTCAGACCATGATGGAAATACAGGTGTCCATCCATACTCTTTACGTGCCTTATTATTTGAAGCTCCTCTTTCCCAACTATTTTTCCCATCTTGAACTTTAGGCTTAGGTGCCCCTATCGCTGCTGCATATATCGGTAACCATTCTTTACTAGTTGCTGGATAATCATCTACAATATTTACGATTCCTGAAGGCCAATTAAGAGCTAGCATAGTAGCTCTTGCAGCATCTTCGACATGTATAAACGAGCTTATCCCGTCTGATGCAATAATCTCATTATTACCATCAGAAAGTATACATATTTGTCCATTAGTTTTAAGAGCTTTTTGCAATGCATGAAATCCACTATTTGTAGCAGAACATTCGAAACCATAATTATATGTTTCTATTATTTTTTCTTCTGAATCATATATGTTTTTCGCACCAAAATTCTTTGCAAAATCTCTTCTATTTTTATTAGGCTCAACAACATCCACGTGCTCAACGCCTACATAGTATTTTAAGAAATAACAAGCGAGTAAACCAATAACTCCCATTCCAGTTATAAGTACTTTTTCATCCTGTTGCGGGTTTAGTTTCAATACTCCTTTAGCGGCATCACACGAAAGAATAGATAATAAAGCAACTTTAGGTTGTATAGAACTAGGCACTCGAATTACTTTATGCCCCTTAACTATCCCTATCGTTTCATGTCCATAAAAAAAACTACTTTATCGCCTACGTTTACATGTGTTACTTTATTACCAACTTCAATCACTTCACCATAACTTTCATATCCAGTTTTTCTTGGATAAAAAGGATTCGTATCCGTAACATCGGATCCATTATACTGTGGTAACTCGGCCCCAATGCTTATAGCTCCTGCAATTGTTTTAACAATAATTTCATCGTCCTGTATGGATCTAATTTTACCCGGTTCCCACTTAAGTTGTTTCGCACCTTCTAAAACTAACTTATACTGTTCCATTCATATCCTCTCACTTTATAAAAATATATTCTCACTAAGTTTCAAACAATGTATAATAGATTCATCCAAAATTAAAGCTATAACGTTGGCTAGCACCCAACAGTGATAACATGATAATTGAATTTGATGGATATAGAATAAACGAGTATGTTATTGGCCGTAACTGTTCTATTAACGAATTAATAACGATGTATTTAAATGTAAGAAATGAAGAGATATCTAATGAGGATCTGCTACGCTTATTTTGTGTACGATATTATTACAAAAAAACTCCAAAGTTACTACAAGAAGACGTCACTAGCAATGTTGTCATTGATTTAGATACGGACTATATTTATATCCCAAATAGATAACAGTAAACTAGATTGATTAGTATTTATGATTCAGCTAAGTGTTTAATAAAATAAGTAATTGCCCAAATTAATGTCGCAAATTGAGTGACAAAATACATTGTCCATTCAAAGCCAGTCAATTTTCTCTCTCGTTTAACCTTCTTTAAGTATCTGTAAAATATGAGTGTACTTAAAAACATAAGTAACAATGATAATTGCTGTAAATCATCGACTATACGTACCGCCATAGACTCCATCACCCTCCTATTCAAAATAAAAGCTATACTTTAAGAGTATCATTAATTGGTAGTTCATTTCCATTTTAAACACTTATGTCATAAATAAAAAGAGCACTCAGCTATTGAGTGCTCTAAAAAATATTAATTAAACTCAGTTCCTTGTAATGGTTACATGTAATTCCCCTTACTTTTTATAACTCAGTTCTATTACTTGTGGTATATACTTACTATCATATTTTCTCGTATAGATTTCTCCATCTGGAGTAACTAATTGTAAAACAATCTCACCACAAACCCCATCTAGTATTTCAAATTCACCTTGTGCATTTGAAATACTGCGTTCCTTACTTTCTTCAATTGAATCTTCATATATTTTCACATTAGATGTAGGTTCGTTATTTTGATCTACGATAATACCTCTTGAATACTTACCAACCGCGATGCATTGGTCATCTTTTTTATAATATTTAGTCACAACTATAGCTCCAATTATTATAGCGGCACACACAAACAAGAGAATTATTTGGCGCCTCACAACAAATCTCCTAATTCAAATTATTCTTTTCTAAACTGAAAATTCAAGTGTCTTGATTGGTTGATTTCCTCAATTACTTTACGAATACCTTCTTCAATCTTGTCTTCTTTTACATTCGAAACATTTAATTTTAACAGTCTTTCTTTAGGAAAATTCCTCATATAATTCTTATCAATCGTATCGATACTTATTTGAATGTCACCTAGTTTTTGTATAAGTGTTTCTGTAACTATGTTTTTCTGCATTTCTAAACAAGTGTGTATTCCAAATGTATTTTGTCTATTATATGTAAATAATGATGGATTTTCATTTTGCACTTTTTCTAATGTTTCTGCTAGTTTTATTGATCTATTGTAGTAGGAAGAATTAATTTTACTTTTATGACGTTCAAACATACCGCTCTTTATATAAATTTCTAAAGCCGCTTGAGAAATCATCGGACTATCAATATCTAGTATCTTTTTGTATGTATAAAAAGCATTTGCAATGGACGGTGGAATGACCGCAACTCCAACCCGTAAACCAGGAAAAATAATCTTTGAATAACTTTTCAAATATATGACATGACTACAATTATCCAAGCTATATAACGGATCTGCTTTTGAATCAGTTTCTAAATCTGCTAAATAATCATCTTCCACTATAAATACATTGTATTTCTTAGCCAATAGTACGATTTTTTCTTTCTCATCTTTAGAATAAGACGTCCCAAGCGGATGATGATATCTCGGTATCGTATAAAAGAATTTTATTTTTTCAGTTTGAAATATTTGTTCCAATTCATTCAAATCGATACCTTCATTCGTACGTTTAATACCGATTACAGGAACTTTATTTATTTCTAGATAATCAATATATAAATGATATGTTGGCTGTTCAATTAATACAGTTTCATTTCCATTCGGAAATGGTATAGAAGTTAATATAGCAAGCGCCTGCTGCACACCTGACGTTATAAAAATATTGTCTTCTTTCGTGAACACTTGATAATTTGCCAACTGTTTTTGAATAACTGGTATTAAAGATGGTAACCCTTTCGGAGTTCCATATACAAACAAATCATTTTTATACGTATCAATAGCCTTATTAATACAATGTTGAAAATCTAAATATGGAAAAACATCTGGATCTGGTGCTGAGGAGGCAAAATCAATTATCTCGTTATTTTCTATAGTACTCTCTGATTTTTTAACAACGTAGTATCCACTTTGAGGGACAGAATATATAATGTGACGCTTTTCTAATTCTTGTAGCGCTCGTATAACTGTCGCCTTATTACATTCATATTGCGTAACGAGTGACCGTATAGACGGTAATTTCTTTCCTTCTTTTATTTCTCCATTTCGAATCATATTTTCTATGTCGTTTAAAATATGTAAATACTTATACATCTTACACCTCCTTCAGTAATTATATCGATTTTTCATTCATATAGCATTCATTCCTCAATTAGTTAATTTTCCGATATCTATATCGTAAATCCCAATAGCATATGAATCATTTTCAATCCATTTCTTTACTGCTTCTGTTTTAAGTACACTTTCAACTTCTTTTTCTATTTTCTGTCCAAGTTCTCTCGCCCCTACTTCATCATCGCTAATCTTAGTTTTTATATCAATGGTAACAGGTTGATTCTTTTTATAATTTATTTGCTGAATACCAAACCCTTCATATCCATTTTTTCTGAATACGTCATCAAATATATGTCCAAAAACTTGATTCCATCTACTCTCTGCCTTTACAACTTCTCTATTTCTTTGAGTTATATTGATTTTATAAGACGTTACACCTTGTATCACCAATCTTTTATTAATATCATTTTTTATTTCGTTACTATCTTCGCTATCAGCAATCTCTAAATCTAATATTCTTTCTTTTTCATCTCTTATAGCAGCACTAAAAAAAGATTCCTCCTTTACCGCGGCTGTAGCAATATCCATCACTATAGACTCTTCACTTTTAGCATCTTCAATCTCATTCTCACAGGCACATAATAAAGTGAAACTTTAATCATTGGGGGTTTTGTTCATCCCCAATGATTATTAGTTGAACCAATCGGGCTTTTACGGGCAGTTGATCCCCCCACCTAACTTCTTTCGCTGAATTTTGAGGTGGGGATCTTACTGCCCGTTAATGCGGGATAAAGCAAGTGGAAATAAAAACACAAGTAACTTCTTTCTCATGTAGCACCCCTCCATATATTTTCATTTACGATAAACTTTTTACTTTGACATATAAATACCTTCTTTAATTATTAAATTTAACATTATTTCACATTTCCCCCACTTAACAAGGAAATTACAATTAATAAATAGAATATCTCTATGAATAAATAAAAAGTGAGGGATATATAATGCAACGTGTAAATACGATTGATATTAGTAATGTACTACAATTGGAAAAAACTCTTTCGACTTTATTAAATAAAATGATTTCTTCAAAACTAGACCTTGAAAATTGGTTAAAAGAGCAGTCAAAAGTAATTTGGGACATCGAAGAACAATTAAGATCACATTACATCGCCTTTCAATGTAATACGGATGATGAAGAAATAAAGGATACTTTTGAACATGATCAACAATTTGTAAAGCCACTTTTAAAGCGGTATCAAAATTTATTGGATAATAAATATTTAGAGTCACCTTTTCGAATGGAATTAGATTCTAACGTATATGGTTTATTAGATACAAAAATAAAAAATGCTCAAAAGTTATTTTGTGAGGAAAATATCGAATTAGAAATAAAGGAAGACAAATTAATCACAGAGTACTTTGAAATCACTGGAGGATTAAGTGGAATTTGGGACGGAGAAGAAAAAACGATAACAGAATTACAATCCTATTTACAAGATTCGAATCGTGACACCCGTAAAAAGGCAAAAACCATTATTTCTGAACAATTTTTATCTGTTGAAAAAGAACTCCAAAACATATTAAATCAATTAATTGAAATTCGCCATCAAAAAGCAAAAAATATTCAACTAGAGAATTATCGCGATTATATGTTCAAAAAATACGAGCGTTTTGATTATTCAGCGAAAGATTGCTATGAACTAGCTGAATCCATACGTAAGTATGTTGTGCCTCTTAAAGATAAAATATTGCTAGAGAAAAAAGATAAACTGCAAGTTGATACGCTTCGCCCGTGGGATGTATCAGCTGTAACTCCAGATCAAAAAGTACTTAAACCTATTGCAAATGAAAATGATTTAATTGAAAAGAGCACTCATATCTTTAATAAACTAGATGTTGAATTTTCAGCACTTTTAAACCGAATGTATAAACACAATTGTCTTGATTTAACAAGCCGCAAAGGAAAAGCAGCTGGTGGCTTTTGTGAGTACTTACCAGCTTCACAATTATCTTATATTTTTATGAACTTAAATTATACACAAGATGATATTGTCACTTTTATACATGAAATGGGTCATAGTATTCATAACGAACTCATAAAACCATTAAAATTACGACAGTATATAGAAATTCCAGCTGAAACAGCTGAGCTAGCCAGTATGACAATGGAGTTATTCTCGCTTAATTATTGGGATACCTTCTATACAGACAAAAAAGATTTAAAACAAGCAAAAATTAACTTCTTTAAAGATGTTATTTCATATTTACCTATTATGCTTATTGTCGATCAATTTCAACACTGGCTGTATGAAAATCCAAGTCATACTTCTGAAGAAAGAAATGAAAAATACTTACAACTTCAAAAACATTATCAGTCTAGCGTCATACATATTGATGGCTACGAAAACTGGATAGCAACGAGTTGGCTACCTGTACTCCATATTTTTGAAGTACCATTTTATTATATTGAATATGCGATCGCCCAACTTGGTGCATTACAAATGTATAAACAATATAAAGAGGATCCTAAGCAAGCGCTAGAAAATTATAAAAAGGCATTATCACTAGGAAGCTCTCAATCTATAAAAGAAGTGTATGATGCAGCCGGTATTCGTTTTGATTTTTCTGGTGAAACAATTAAAGAACTAATGCTATTTGTAGAAAAAGAATTAGAATTACTTGAGCAATTATAAGAAGAAAGCTGCACCTATATTTTTGGTGTAGCTTTCTTCTTTATTTTATTAATCAGCTCTATGTACTGAGTATCTCCATATCCGATTGTTGGAAAAAGATAAAACAACTTTATTAATAATTCACGAGTTGATAAATCTTTATTTTTAGAGATGAATTTCATTACTGCATTATCTTCTGTTAACATTTCTAAAAATAAGTCTATAGCCTGATACATTACAGGTGGTACCTTATGAGAGGTCTTTTTATGGTTTACTAATACTTCATTGTATATAGAAGAATAATTCCCCAATTCAAGTTCAATTTGATTTACTTTAAATTCATCCTCTCTAAAGCTATTTAAGTATACCTTCCCTTCATAAGCAGACTGTTCAAGGTGAGAAAGTATGGTAAGTAGGTTCATTTGGCAAAACATATCTTCACCAAACCATAGAACAATACATTTATACTTTTTCGTAAAAAGGTTTTCTAACGGATCTATAACCTTTTTTATATAACTTTCTACTGAACTGTTATGTCCTTTCGCTCTTGTTTTAATAAACTCTTCATTAAAAACTTGAGTAGTAGCCGAGTTCACACACATTGCCTCATTAAATGGTGCATAATCAGAATCACCCATTAGCTTTTCGTTTTTAAATTCTTCATACATAACTTGACCATTTAATATGTTAAGTACCTCTTTATCAAATAGCTCACTCTTCCTATTTCGTAACTGCTCAACCTCTATTTTTCTAGAAATATTCATATTAAACGCCCCTTCTTTATTTAAATTTAGTTTAACAAATGATTGAATAGGCATTTTGTTAAGTTGGTATTCTCTTGGATTCATTCCAAAAACATTTTTGAAACTTCTACTATAAGCCTCTTGGGAAGAGTAATCGTAATCCAATGCGACCTCAATTATCTTCCTACCATTCTTTAAATCCTCCGTAGATAAATACAACCTTCTAAGAAGAATATAACGTCTAATACTGAAACCCATTACTTGATGAAATTTAAAAGAGCAATAATAAGGAGAATACCCCATGTAACGAGATAATTCATCTAATGAAAATCTCTTTTTTAAATTGCTCTCAATCCAATTAATCATCTGCTGTATATGTTCATTCATTTCCTTCACTCCTTATTTAAAAGTATAGGAGAAGTGCGTTTCTTTCTTTTGATATTTCTTGTGTTTTATAACATGAGCCTTTCTCTAAAGTCTTTATAATCTATATATAAGTATTAATTTTATATTTTTTCATCTATCTTATTTTGTCATACCTTCTATTCATTTTTCAATTTAGCGTTAATGAGTATGTTGGCAACACCTTACTAATTATTAAAGGTCAATTTACATCATATTTCATTTTAAAGGATTTCAAAAATTAAACACGAATTTTATAAAATAAAATTCTTTTAATTCCCAAGTTAAAAAATTAAGGTTTGGAAAGGACGTTTCAATGAACAAGCTAGAAAAAGAAATACTTCAATTCATAAATGAACAGTATCCGTTGAATTTTATTAACATTAAGCCAATAACAAATGAGATGTATGAATGTCTTACAGAACAAGGTACATACTTCAGTAGAATTACAAACTACAAAACATATGAAGAACAGATAGAGGAAGTTTTATATACAAATTTTTTATATCAAAATGGTTTAGGTGTTCCACCAATAATCCCTTCATTACAAGGGAATTTTGTAGAAAAATTCACATTAGACAAGGAGATTTTTGCTGTATTATATAAAGCTGCTCCTGGTATACATTTACCAAGGTCTGAATGGAATTCTAATATATTTAAAAAACTTGGTAAACAAATTGGAAAATTACATCGTATATCTAAAAGCTTTGAAAAGATTAAACCAGTAAAACATATAAACGATTGGTATGAAAATGAAGAATATAATTTTCTTAAATATATCCCTAAAGAAGAAAATACAATAAGAGAAATTGCATCTGACGTTTTAACTTCCATAAAAGAGCTACCAAAATCCCCTTCAAATTACGGCTTAATACACGGAGATTTATGGTTAGAAAACATTTTAGTCGAAAATAATTCAAACTTAACAATGATAGATTTTCAAGACTGCGAAAAACATTTTTACATATTCGATTTAGCCGTTCCTATTTATAGTGCAATAGAATATTCATTTGCTGGAAATGGGAATATCGTTGACTATGAGTATTCTATTACAAAAGCACTATTTGAAGGCTACCAAGAGGAAAATGAGCTACCAAAAGAGATGAAAGACAAGTTTCCGTTATTTATTAAATTAAAGGAGATTTTTGAATATAGCTTAATGCATATGTATTGGGATAAAGATGAATTAACGGAGGAACAAGTACGGATTATGAACCTTTATAGGATGAAGATCGAAAATAAGAATACCTATATCAATATTTAAGAATACTGTTGTTTAACTACAAGGAAACTTTGGTTAAACAACAGCATTTATTAATTAGCTGACAACCTTTTTTATGACTTATAAATACTGATTCAATAATCTTTTCAAATACACTTCATTTTGCGGTGATACTTTTTCAGAAAATCTAGCTGCAATAATAATAGGAGCCCATTGAAAAACTTCATCTCTTGATATGCCGGTACGACTGCAATATATATGTAAATACATCTCAGCTAATTCTACCGAAGATTGTGAGTACAACAAGTATGTTCGAAATACATCTGCGCGAATATCACCTGAACTAGCATCTACCCAATCTATAACTTTCACTTTCTCTTCCTTACTCAAAATCAAATTAAATGGATGAAAATCTCCATGACATAGCCTAAAATCAAATGTAATAGATTCTAATTTTTGTAATATATCCTTCTTTTTGCGTTCATCCAATTTATGCACAGATTTAATTTGACGCTCTAACCTTTCCCTCATTAACTCCATTTCATCTGTATTCACATGTATAGCATGGATCTTTTTTTGCTCATTAACACAAAAGCCGATATAACGCTCTGCCTCATTTAAATTATTAAGCAGAAGATCACCAATGTTGTCCCCTTTTACATGTTCCATAATAATTGCCTGTCTATTTTGTATCTTTGTCACTTCAAATACGTTTGGAACTGGCAGCCCGCATGAATAAGCATATTTTTGTTTTTTTGCTTCATTCATAGACTCTGTATCTGGGAGGTAATCTTTAAATAATTTTACAACCTTATCATCAGTTAAATAAATTTCTGCAGTATTCCCTTTTGCAATTGGATTACCTAGATTCACTTCATTTCTCTCCTTAAAATAAGTTTGAATAACGCTTAATCCTTTTCTTTGCATTCACTCTAATCATAACGAAAACCTTCTTCACGAAGATATAAAAAACTTACCACTTTCTATCCTTAAATAGAAAGTGGTAAGTTTAGTTCTTTAGGAATATTGGAATGAAACTCTGGTGTATACACAATAGAAAATGAATATCCCTGCTCAATAAATGATACTTCATTATGTTTACATTCAAAGGGAACATTATTTTTCTTAAAGTTATTTTGGATGTGCTGTAAAAATGCTGAATCCGGTGTTCCGAAAGAAACATGAACTTTCGGTGGTAAAGCTTTCATTGCGATTGGAATCCAAGGTCTCTGCCACCAAGTCGCGACGATATATGCAGTGCCACCTATAACAAAGTTAAAAATATCCCCATCTTCCATCGTTTTCATATTTAGATTTGATTTTAACCATTCCGTAAAAACAGGTACACTTTTAACAGGAAGACCAATTTCCCTTACGTATAAAATGTTTAAAGGTGAGTGTGGTACTAATACATCTTCTTTAACATAACTATGCGCGATAATTTCGAGAAGATTTCCATCGCCATCTCTGAAATATAAGTTGAATCGGCCGCTCTCTTCATCAATTGTATGACCATCTTTCCATTTTACAATGAGTAATCCAGACTTTTCAAGCCATCTTGCAACTTCATGAAATTTTGAATATGGAATCTCAAAAGCAAAGTGCGCAGGTGCAATTGGTTCATATAATTCTTGAAAACTAATTGTAGTGTACGGTGTTACTTTAAATTGAATAAATGATTCTGTTTCTTTTTTTATTGGAAAAGATAATATGTCCCTATAAACTTGTTTTACCCCTTCTATGGAAACCGTTTGTAATTTTATATCTAATATATGTGTAATCACGTTACATTCCCCCTTGTTTCTTATTATCTATTCGTATTGTATTACACTTATAAATAGATAAAATCAAACGGAAGGATGGATTTTTCATGTAGAAACTACAACTTTAGTATGAATATGTTAGCTCCAATTATTTTTTATTTCTGCTATAACAATTTCTGGTTTATCCCAGTGCAACATGTGTGTAGTATCAGGAATTACTTTTACTATACTGTCCGTTTTCTCTTTAAAAACATTTACTGTCTTATCTCTATAATCCGCCCAAACTTGTGGGACTGTAGCTCGAAGTAATACAATATTAGCCGGTAGCTTCTCATATATATCTATAGTTTCATCTTTATGCATACCTCTTATTATATTACTAGCTGTATTTCCCCTGGCATGCCACCATACTTTATTATCCATTTCGATCCCTAGATCCTTTACAGCAACTTCTAACAATGAAGACCACCTAGTATAAGCTGCTTTTTCACTTTTGAAAAATTCGTCCCAATTATTAAAAACGTATTCATCAAAGTCCTTTTCATAATAAGCCATTTCATCTTCCAACGTTTCTTCTTTAAGCCTTTTTGTTTGATATCCACCATCAATAAGAATACTTCCTTGTACTTTTTCTGGATGATTTAACAAATAAAATAACGCTACAAAACTTCCCCATGAATGTGATAGAAAATAGAAGTATTCGATTCTCAATTCATTTATTATTTCATTTAACCAATTTGCTAAATTGTGATCTTCTGTTCTTTCAAATGGGGGTGTTTTACCATGTCCAGGTGCATCAACGGAGATAAATCTATACTCTTCTTTTAATTCCTCAGCAATTTCTATAAAACTTAAACTCGTACTACCTAATCCATGTAAACAAAAGATAACGGGCTTGTCATTATTCCCCCATTCAGTAATATGTACATTTATTTTTTCATTGCTAATATAGTAACGTTTCAAAACATTTATCCTCCATATTTTGATTTTTTAATTTACACTTTATTTATTTCTATTATTTTCAAGTATCTCCTGTATTCTTTTCCACACAAAAAGCTGCTTTTCTTTAAATGAAAAGCAGCTTTTACACTAAAATATATTATAATTTAACAGCAATAATCATAAATCTTTTTGAATTAGTACGAATCCCTTTTTCAAAACTATACGTATCAATGAACTTTTGTAAAATAGTAAAATCCTCTTCCTGTTCTCCGAATCTAGGAATAATAGGGGTAT
>Ga0268252_1000549_pt1 | contig 23939 bp, 24 predicted proteins | sample AgamicMgSfrz_FD_200244 | JGI IMG/M metagenome (GOLD analysis project Ga0268252, IMG submission 200244) | Agave microbial communities from Guanajuato, Mexico - Mg.Sf.rz (v2) (version 3) | ecosystem: Host-associated > Plants > Phyllosphere > Phylloplane/Leaf | place: Guanajuato, Mexico | collected... | reverse complement strand
TTTACCAAGTGATTTCAAAAAAAGTAATGGATATCAACGTTCAATTGAAATGTGTAATGAATATGATGTTTTCCGTCAGTGTTATTGTGGATGTTCATTTGCAGCAGAGAAACAAGGTATAGATTTAAGATCGGTGAACAAAGATGCAATACATTATCTGAAAGAAAATAATCTTAGTTTAAAAAAATAGATTTAATGGAGAGAAATTCGATGTAAGATTAACCTATGATTTACATACGAAACGCATTATGTTTCTAAAGGAAAAACGTAAAAAGCTAAAATAGTTCGGGAATAACTCCTTACTGGTTAAAGTTCTAGAGAAGAAAAAACCAATCAGGAGTGTTTTCTTAATCTCGCATTGCTCCTGCCTCTCGGGAAGTCATTGCTCCTTGTCCTGTTCTTACATCATTTTGAATTTCTTGTTTCACTTTTTGTGCATCTGTTTTAGCAAAATCTGGTTTCATAACAGAACCAGGACTTTTTATAGCTTTTTTACGATCTTGCATACAAACCCTCCTCGATTTAACATTTAACAATCTTAGTATTTACAAAAATACACTCGGTATACTCCGAGTAGTATATTGTTTATTGAAGAAAAAATTGATTACTATAAGGTGGTAGAGGAACATAGGGAATAACAATCTTCCATTAATATCTCTCTCAAAAGTTTAGAGAAATATCTGCCAGAAAAACGCCTTTCTCTCTGTAGAAATATAAAGGAAGAATAGTGTTTTTTTATTTTGGATACAATAGTCTAATTTTGCAAATAAACACTTGTTAAGGTTATTAGTAAAAGTCTGATCCAAGAATGACTAAATAGGGCATCTAATATATGAAAGTTTTAATGGGATTGAGTTTTATGTTTGGCTGTATTTTCATTACATCAGGAAATGCTGAAGCTGCATCGGGAGGATGGTATAAAGTTACAGCTGCAGGTAACAATTATAAAGCTAGGGTAAATACTGATCAAACTGAATATAAGCCCAATAATAAAACCGTAGGCATGCAATTAGAGGCAGAAGGAAATTGTAGTAACATGTATTATGATACGGCTTTATCAGATAGAGACCTAGAGTCTGTAGTACATGATACAACTGTTGGAAGTTTTTCTTCGAAAATTACAATAAAACAACTAAAAATAGGTAATGTTCGCGAAAAAGAAACTACAGATATTATAGTTCAATTATACAAAGATGCCGCTCATACACAGCCTATAGGAAAACTAATTTCAAATAATATTATAATTTATCCTAGGTAACCTATAAATATACTATATAAATGGGCTACTTGGAAATTGAAAATAGATAACTATATAATCAGAACAAAGGAATACCTTATAATAAAGGATACCTTTGTTTTGATTATAATATTAAATTTAATAGGGCTTCTTTACCCATCTGCATTTAACTAAAGCGAAATTGTAAACCTAAAATAACATTATCCTTTCCTATAATTCTACAGAAAGAAAAGTGTATTTTTTACAAAATGTATGTGATGTCACGAATAATTAAAAAGTTATTCAATAAAAAAGCTAACTGCCGCATTTAAACATATTGAAAGTAACTAATTTAGTTATATATCAATCAACCACGTCCAGCTTGGAAAGATGGATATAGCGACATACCACCATCAGCAAACAGTGTAATACCTGTTACATAGCTCGCTTGTGAAGAAGCAAGCCATGCTGCTACCGCTGCAATTTCTTTCGGTTCTCCGATATATCCCATAGGAACCATACTTTCAACATCGGCACGTTTTTCTGGATCCGCAAATTTTTCAGCATTAATCGGCGTATTCATAGCACCAGGCCCAATATTATTTACACGGATTCCTTTTGGTGCATATTCTAGTGCTAATGTTTCTGTCATTAGCTTAATGCCACCTTTACTTGCTGCATAGTGTACAAATAATGGCCATGGAATTTGCTCGTGAACGCTTGACATATTAATAACACTACCTTTAATATCATGCTCAACAAAATATTTAATTGCTTCCCGGCTCCCTAAGAAAGCCCCTGTTAAATTCGTAGCAATTACCTTATTCCAATCACTTAATGGCATTTCATGTGATGGTACTGAATTTTCAATACCCGCATTATTAATCATGACATCCAGTGTACCAAATTCTTTCACAGCAGATTTAACGAGATTGATAACATCTGATTCAACTGTTACATCTCCTTTTACCGCAATCGCTTCTCCACCTGCTTGTTTAACTACTTGTACTACTTCATTTGCTTCTGATTCGTTTGAATAATAATTAATTACAACTTTGGCTTGTTCTTCTCCAAAGCGAATTGCCATCGCTCTTCCTAATCCTGTGGATGCACCTGTAATAACAACAACTTTCCCTTTTAAATCTGTATACATAATTTTTTCCTCCTTTTTATCCTTTAGCAATTCCTAACATAATGCCAGCTGCAATAATGAAGATAATTCCAATGACAATCGCAATAAATTGTCGTTTTGTTTTCTTTTCACCTAATATAAAAATTCCACCTAAAGTTGAGATCACGATCCCCATTTGGGAAAGGGAAAAACTTGTTGCCACCCCTACACGCGGCTGGGAAATAAATAAAAACATATTTCCTGCTGCCCAAATTAAACCAGGAATAATATTGCGAATCGCATATTTATTAAATGGTTGATGCTTAAAGGTTAGTAGAATTCCACCTAACACCATACCAATGGCTTGTGGTAATAACGCTGACCATCCATCTATACCGAATAGGCGGATAATTACCACATATACTAAGTAACCAAGAGTTGAAATTAATAACATCACAATCCCTTTTTTGAAATTTCCTTTTTGTTCATCGTTTTTCTCCGCTTTGCTTTGGAGAGATGTGAGAACGATTCCGATTATGATACAAAGAAGTGCCAGAACACCTAATACAACAGATGTTGTTGTTGACCATTCATGAAATACAATGACCCCAAATAAAGTAGTCGAAACTAATTGCATCCCTGTTGAAATAGGCATTGTTTTAGAAACCCCAATTAAATCAATACTTTTCAATTGATTGGCTTGTCCTAATGCCCAAAATAGGCCAGATATAATCCCGACAATTATCATCACGGGCGTCAAAACGGGTTTTATAAAAATATAAACACCGATAGAAAAAACTAGAGCGCCAAGGGTAGTTCCAAGTATTTGACTGTAAGGACCGCCTCCTAGTTTAACGTTAAAGAGTACAATACTTCCCCAAAATAATGCTGGTAAAATCGCTAATAAAATATCCATTTTTTCTAACCTTCCTAAAACATATTTATTAAGTTGAATGCTTGAACGAGATAGTATCTTTGTGTCGAGGGAATTATTTTAGAATAAGAGAAATTTTTCGTTTTTCTACCCGTAATATTTGTTTACCCAGAATAAAAGAAAAATAACATCATGTTGAAAAAGAAAATAACTAGCACGAAATAAAAAAAGTTATTAGAAAGAATATGACCAATACAATTTCAAGTTTTGAAAATAGGAATAATGGAGAAAAACTTGATGCAAAATTAAGCTATGTTATACAAAAACAACGCATTATGTTTATACATGGGAAAAAGAAATAATATCGTAAAATCTTTAATTTCGTATATAAAATTAATAAGAAGTATGATATGATGAAAGTAACAAAATACTTCTAAAACTATCTTGCAAAAGGACACACCTACGCATATATATGCGATAGGTGTGTCCTTTTTTATTTGTTTTTAAGATTTCAAGACTGAAAAGGGGGATGTATATTGTGTACCAGTAATATAGCATCTACTAATGTTTCTTTTGAAAAATTGAAAAGTCAGGAAGAGAATGAAAAAAACATAGTGTCAATATGCCCGAATTGTAAGAAGCGCTCATTTAGAGCAATTTATAATGATTATCCAAAATGGATACAGTATTGCCTATGTTGTAATTATCGAGAAGTAAATACAATAGAGAGTCCGTTTGTTTATTAGATGTAGCTATTTACGTATTTTGATTAGGAGGAAGAATTTCCGATTTGAAAATATGAATTAAGGCTATTTGTATAACATCATTTGTATTTCAAATGACAGCATGTAGCAATTCGACGCAAACAAAAAATGATTCGAGACCTGCCCAAGCAGTACAAAACGGAATACAACAGCACGTAGAAGGGAAAGGTATTGTTGATATTCCAGGGGATTATAAGGGGAAATTAAAAGACTTAGAGACCGTTAAAGGGAAGGTATTACATATAAAAGACGGAGATACAATAGACGTAAACGTAAAGGAGCAGAAACAGATGGTAAGGTTACTGTTATTAGATACCCCTGAGTCTGTATCTCAAAAAATTCCACCACAAAAGATGGGAAAAGAACCATCTTCCTTTTTAAAGAAACAGCTAGAAGGGAAAAGTGTAACATTTGTTTATGATCGGGGACCAAAAGAAGACAAATACGGTAGAAAATTGGCTTATGTATTTTGCGATGGAATACACATCAACGAATTAATGGTCAAGTCGGGTTATGGGATTATAGCCTATATTTCTAGACCTAATACTACAATTCTATCTGAAATGAAAGAAGCAGAAAATGAAGCAAAAGAATCAAAGGTTGGCGTATGGAGCATTAAAGGCTTTGTAGATGAAAAGAACCAGCATTATAACCGTAAAGATGCAGCTTAACACCCTAACCCATTGCAATACAAATATTTGTGCAAAATGGAGGTTTTTTGAATGAATGAAAACAAAAGAAATATGCTCTTATCCTTTATCATTTCAATTTTATTTATTTTCGCGAGTCTATTGCCATTTAGTAATAATGAATATGTGTATGTTATCTCCAAAATTGGTGCTGCAGCAGGTGTAATAAATATTGTGATGATGAGCGTTTTCTTGTATTTTCAAAGCAAAAAAACGGGACATTTATTAAATTGGTAATTAAAGCTAAATAGTTTTCCTTACTCATATCCTTTTAAGTTTGGTAAGGAAAGCCGAAAAGGAGTGTGAAAGGTGAGTCAAGTACCTGGATTTTTAAAGTTTGTTTTAGCGAAAGAAAGACGGTATGTATATTTAGTTGTAGGAGAAAAGAAAAACAAAAAAGTACTTACACACATGGTATATAGATTTGGTTCGCTAGAAAAAGCATTAGAAACCATGTACGAAATGCGTGGTGATTTTGAAAATCTTTTCCCTCTAGAATTAAAAGAGAGGGGATACGACTGAGAAGATATCAATGATTGGATACTTTCTATTGAAACACGGTACTCGAAACACGGAAATAAACTAGTCATATACTAGCAAATGTTTTGCATTTTAAAAAATAGGTGAGGCGAAAATAAGATGTTGATCATTCAAAAGTATCACATTGTAATTGCTTGGACGATAGCTACTAGTGCAATGTTAATTAGTTTGTTTTTTAGTGAATGGATGAAGCTGCCGCCATGTGATTTGTGCTGGTACCAAAGAATGGCCATGTATCCATTAGTATTAATATTGGGGGTAGGGATATATAGAAAAGATTCGCACGTAAGCACGTATGCATTTCCATTTGCGTGTATCGGTTTAATGTTATCTGTATATCAAATTACAATTCAAGCGTTTCCTAATAGTGAGATGCAGATTTGTTCAGTAGGAGTTTCTTGCACAAAAGATTACTTAAATTTATTCGGTTTCATCTCAATACCTATGCTATCTTTTGTTGGATTTTTAGCTATCATAATACTTCTATATATTAAATCTGAGAGAGACAAAAGAATAAACAATACAGCGATTATGAACAATATGCTCGAATAAACAAAAAATACCTATAAATAGATAAAAAATATAAAGAAATTAAAAAAGGAGAAATAAAAAATGACAACAATGCAAGTAAGTAATGAAATGTACAAAATTCCAGAGGCGGATATAGAACTATTAAAAATCATGGCCCATCCAGTTAGATTACAAATTGTGAAGGAGCTAGAACACCACAAAATTTGTAATGTAACACAGTTAACAGAGCTATTAGATGTTCCTCAATCTACCGTATCTCAGCATTTATCTAAAATGCGTGGAAAAATTCTTCGCTCAGAAAGAAGAGGATTAGAGATGTATTATCATATTGTGAATTCCAAGGCATGTCAGATTGTCGGAGTATTAGGTATTTAATTCTAAATCGAAATAGGATGATAGAAAGAGTGTTGTTAAATATAGCTGCAAAAGATGATGTACTGCAGAATGATAAATTCACAAGCTTAAAGTTTAGTCCTTCTAATAATGGAGGAGCTGACTGTGGTGAAAAATTGATATAGGAGTTACTAAAAAAGAGTGCAGTACATGTCTGCATTCTTTTTCTTTGTGCCATAGCTACAATAGATAAAGTATTTTGTTTTGCTATGCGAAAACGATATTTTTGACTTTTTAAGCAAAGAAAATCTTTAGTTTACTGATTTGTATAGTTAGAATTAAAGTTTAGAATATTCTGTGTCAACATTATCAATTTACTATAGTTTCCAATTATGTAAAGATAGAATTGATTATAATTTTCCGTAAATATTAGATTGAAAACTATTATAAGGGGAATTTGAGTATTTATAGCTTGTTTATAAACGATGATTGGGGATACAGACAATAGGGTGATCAAGTACTGTTAGAATTTATTAAACGAAATGAGGTGACTTTAACTTGAGAGAAATTGCGAAAAAAGTACAAATGATACGTTTACAGGAGGAGCATTCCGGGCGTAAGGCAGACGCAGAAAAGCGATGTAAAATAGAAAGAGAGGGTATTAATTTAGAAAAAAATAGAGTTAAAAAACGAACTCAAAAATTTCAAACGTCAGAAGAAAAATGGGACATAAAATGTAAAAAAGCAGTACAATTATTTAATCAAGGAGAGGAATATCCAAATATTGCAAAAAATCTGAGGTGCAATGTGAGTAGTTTGTATAGAGAACTTAAGAAACGGGGCACATTACAAACACCAAAGCAGGTAGCAGTATCTAAATCATTAAAATCACCAATAACATCAACACGAACAAAAAAAACAAATTTTGAGAGATATAAAGAATATTATATGTACAAATAGAAGAATTCATGGCTATAAATCTATACTTAATTCTTTAGTGTTAAAAAGCTCAGATTATAAAAGGTACAATGAAAAAATGCATGTTTAGCAGCAAATCTTCTTACAGTATTGATAGAGCATCTTTTTATTTTTTAGGATATTTTTACATCTAACAAATATTGAAGGCTATTACCTGTTGCTTAGATCATAAAAATATTCATAAAACTAAATCCTTACTTATATTTGTTGAGTAGTTGGTGAAGAAGAGTTTTTTGCAAATGTTAAAATAAGAATAATTTGTCCGAAGCAAAAGAATCCCCATGTCATAAAGGATCCTTTTAGGAGAGTTAGAGAGATGTTGTCACTTGACTCATATTGATTTTACGATAAAAAGAATGAATATTCAATTTTATTATATATTTCTCAATATATTTCTTTTATTTTTATATTATAATTAATTCTTTTTATTGATGTATATCTTTCTGTGGTGAATCCTTTTAATAAGGATTCCTTTTTTAGTGCCTCATATATTAATAATGAGCCACTAGAGTTTAAGATAGTTTATACAACAACTATTGAAATTGCTTGATTATAAGGGAATTGTTGATTTCTATTGCTGGGGATCAGCCCTGAAAATTTATCTACAGTAATAATGATTACAGGTATTCTAACTCCGTTGATTAGAAAATTTGTTATTACTTTTGTATCTCTATTAATTTTTTATAAAAAGTTTTCTTGTGTATACATCTATATTCTCTTACTCTTTTTAAACATTTTAATCTTTTTAAGTTTCTCTTATAGATGTAAAAGGTTTGGTGTAATTATAATGTTTTTAAATATAGTAGATTTTAAAGATGTTATAAGTGGGGTTCTTATAAAAAAAAGCCCTCACAATGAAGTGAAGACCTTTATTCATTTAATATCCGTCAGTATGGCTATGAGTGTATTGTGCGATTTTATGCTCGTTCAATTAAGACCTTAACCACCATGATTTCCGTGTGCATATTGAATAACATCAATAGCTTTATGTGTTTCTGTAGGGGATTGGGCACCAAACATTAAAGTAAAAATAGTAATTACACCAACTAAACCGAGAATTGTCTTTTTCATTTTAATGCCTCCTTCTCAATAACTTTTTTTCCTGCTTGAGAACATGAATAGAAATAATGACTTGCTTTAATATGGTTATGCTCTTTATAAAATGCAGTAGCAAGATATTCTTCGTATTCCTTAATGAATTCAAAAAGTTCTTGCTCTTTAAAATATGATACGCCTTTTAACACTGTCCTTTCAAGTGCTTCGGCAGGAAAACCTCCATTCATTGCATCTAATATTTTAAAATGGTGAAGATACTCTATATTTTCAATCTCTTGACAAACGGAATATCCTTTTGCTATGAGATCTTTAGCAACGGAGTGATTTCCTTCCTTCATGTGTTCCCTTGCCTCAATAAAAAGTGCCTTATAATTGTTAGGCATTTTTTGATTTACTTCTGAAAGATATCTAATAGCTAATGGCGAAAGGTTTTGAGTTGCATACATTAATCCTAAATTTTGACGCACCATTAAAATAAATTGCTCTTCGTCTATTTTTTGAAACATATCCATTGCTTTTGTAAAATATTCTTCAGCGAGCTCCCATTCTCTCAAATGAGTACAAGCTAAGCCTATAAGATTATCACAGAATGCTACATTGATCTCATACCCAGCATGTTGAGCAAAGATTTCTCTTGCCTCTGATACTTTTTTATAAGATAATAGCCCTTGATATATGTCATAATGGAAAGCTCCAACTTTATAATAAAATTCCGCTTTTTCCAATTCATCAGGAATGCAGTCTAAAAGTTTTTCTGCTTTTTCATAACTCTCCTTTGCGATTTGGTATTTGCCAATAGTAGAGGCATGAATCCCTTTGAAAAAGTGATAATAATAAGCTAAGAAATTATCTGTAGGCATATCAAAAGCCTCAACTTTGTCAAAACTGCTTTTTGAAACGCTTAAATTATCAATTACAAATTGGTATCTAAAATCTAGTAGTGAGTAGTAGAGTAATAAATCTTGATCCACTTCAATATTATGCATCTTAGAATCAATTATTTCTTTTAATTGATGTGCATTACCTATACGCCTTGAGCGGATTTCAAGATACCAATCGTTTAATAGCTTTGTAATTTCATTAATCCCCTTAGCTGAAACCATCATTATATATTCCCCCATCCTATAAAAGTCTACTAATGTTATATATTACCATTATAGCAAAGTATCCAGTTCGTTTAATTGTATTATATTTATTTTTCAATAAAATTCAGAAAAATAAGTTAATGATGATAACCAAATTATATTTGATTTATAGTTCTCTCATTAACAATTCAAGCAAACGTGATGTGATTGAAGTGAGTCGGAAAATAGCATGTTTGCATGAAAGGGGAATGAATAAATATGAAAGCCTCTCTCTACTATAATGGAAGCTTATTGAAGTTTTAGGCTAATAATTAATAGACAGTTTTAGTTAAGGAAATTTAAAATCCCTGTCTTTAAAGACAGGGATTAAAAAAAGGGATGACAGTTAACAACTGAAGATACCATTATATTACCATTATTGGAATTTTTATTCCATGTTTTTATGTTGAGAAATAAATAATATATGATGTAAAAGGTGAGATGAGTAGAGGGTTCTTATAGGTTTAGCAATATGAGAAAGTAAATATTTCAATTAAATTTTTCTTGAAACGAGGAGTGGAAGTATTGTTTTTGCTTAGAAAACATTATTCAAAGTTATGTAGAGATTATGATATGAATAAAAAGAGTCTGGTAAAAAATTATAAGACACCAATTCATTGGAACGGTAAAAACTGTTTTCGGAATAGGTGTCTTTTTTGTATTGAGTAGAATATATTTTCTCAACAGGAAAAATTGTAATTATCTATAAGTATTACTTATAAGGATAATAGGAAAATAGAAATTAATAATAAAGGAGAATGCGAAATGTTAACAGTAATATCTAATAATGACCTAGCTAAAATACGCGAAGAAGATGTAGATGTAATAAGGGTAATGGCACATCCGGTTCGATTAAAAATTATAAGTGAGTTAATGCAACATAAAATGTGCAATGTTACACAGTTAACAGAAATATTAAAACTTCCACAATCCACTGTTTCACAACATTTAGCAAAGTTAAGAGGAATTGTAATCCGTGCACAAAGAAAAGGGTTAGAGATGCATTATTATATTGATAATACTAAAGCTCGCCAGATTGTAGAAATTTTAGGGCTGTAGATTAATCATACGTAAAAGTTTCCTATTATAAAGGAAACTTTTTTCTATGTTGATCAAAATATAATCAGTTATAAAGAAATATGAAATTTGGAACGGGTGAATTTTAGAATACTATATTGGAATGTAAGTTTTTAATTCGAGTTATGGAACGTATAATTTTTCAGTAAGAAAGGAGGGGAGTGTAAGAAAGTCTAAGAAATGTAACGACTCCTTTATAAATTTAACAATTAAACTATAGTGTTATTTAATGTAATTAAAATAAATAATTGATTGAAGTTATGTATATTTAGCTTTTATTTATATTCATGCTCTTAATAAAGTAAGGAAATTAGTAAGGGGGACTATTAAAATGAACAAAAAATTTTTTAAGCAGTTTAAAAGTGGCTACAAATAAAAAAAATTAAGTTCCGCTGCAGTAGCAGTCGGAATTAGGGGTACAACTTTAATCCCTTAAAATGCCTATATATAGTGATACATAAGATAATAATATTACATAGAAATAAGTTGTAATGAACGGAAAAAGAACCCTATAGGGCTCTTTTCCTAGCATATTAACAGTAAGGAGAATCATGAAATGCTACTTTCAAATCTTTATTAGGGGAAAGATTTAGAAAAAGCTTAACATACATCTATTTTTACATAAATGTAAGATGTAGTAAATTGATAATGTTTATACTTACTATTGTTAAAATTTAATTAATAACATTAAAACTATGTGTATAGTGTTAATGTTTGTTTAGAACAGTTTATATTTAGATATTCAATAATAATTAAAAGTTGGATATGTAAGACTAACTTTTAATTTTGTATATTACAACACAAATGAAAAATCGGTTGGAAATATCAATATCTTAACAATGGCCGATACAATTTGGTATAGAGAATGTACAGCGCTTAAGGTTGGACATATTGAGAAGTCCATTAACATATATAACAAATCTTTCACAACTTGGTATGGATAGTTACTAGATTATAAAATAGAAATTTTAATAATCCAAGATGAGGAAAAGGTCAAAGTGGATGCGTTAATCGTTGATGATTTTTCGAAGATTAGATCGTGAATAAAGCTTTAATGTTTTATCTTGGATCGACGATTGTAATGGAATCTTTTAGGACTGCAGCACCAGAACTTTGTGTTCCCCAGTTCTTTAAATTAGGGCCTTGTACTTTATTTTATACTGTAATGAGCTCCTATTTGAGGAATTTATTATTAATAACAATTTCACGTACCATAATTATTAATAATAAATTCAAAACCAACAACTAAGGGATTAAGCTCAGTAATGTTATTTTTAAATAAGTGAAAAGGTTCTGAGTGTCGTATTGAGCTATTCCCGCTTTCTCATCGTTTAGAAAAAGAGAACAAAATCTTTTCAGACCAGGTAAGTGGAGGTACTACTTGTTTTAGAACAAAGTTCATATTGACGCACTCTACCACCGCTATAATCACATAAAAAAAGAGACACCAAAGGGCGTCCCTGCATACTTACATTTCTACATTAATTATTACAATACCCTTTTAACATACTTTTAGAGAATCGATTTGGATATAAAGCAAAAAGCATTCCATAGGGGCTTCCTTTCCAATAGCGTTGTAAGGGTGTTCTTAATTTTTGTTTTATGAGCCAGCGTTGATTAAATACTTTTAATAGCTGTTTTTCATCCAGTTTTTCTTTCTCTTCAATGGTCCATCTTAAGGCTTCTAGTGCTTTACATTTGGACCAAAAGCCAACTGGTGTAACTTTGAATTCCCATTCTTTAAAGCGACCTTGATATAAGTCGTTTATCATTTTAAATGGACTATTTCCCCACATTAATTGACATGGAGACGCTAATCTGTGAGTCTTTAGCCACTTTATACTGTATACATCCAGTATTTGTTCGGGAGTTAATTTTTCTTTTTCTTCAATGGTCCATTTCAATGCTTCTAATGCTTTTTCTTTTGTCCAGAAGTTATTGGGCGTCATAAGAAATTCCCATTCTTTAAAACGACTAGGGTACAGATCGTTAATCATTGCAAACGGACTACTATTCCAGTATATAGCCAGAGGAGCACTAAGCTTGTTTTTCTCCAACCATTTTTTCCCGTATACGCGTAAGAGCTTTTCTTTTGATAAACTTTTTTTTTCTTCAATCATCCATCTCAAAATCGTTAATGCTTTTTCTTTTGTCCAAAAATTTAAAGGAGTCATGCCAAATTCCCATTCGTTAAACTCACTTGGATATAAATCATTTATTGCTTTAAAAGGGCTACTTTCGTATCTATGTTTCAGTAAGCCTCGTAGTTTATATTTTACAAACAATTGAGTGTTCCATTTTTTTCTGATGTCTTCTTTATTCCATTTCAAAATACTGTGTAATAAATATGTGAGTACCCTACGGGCCTGTTTATTATCCAAATCTTCTTTCCAAGTATTTGGAGGGAATCGTTTCCTTTTGCCATCCAATATTTCTTGATAAATTTCTTCTATTGTAACTGCTTTCATTGCCAATATATAAATCCTCCTATATTTGTATTTATATTTGTACAATATTACCATTAGAATTAATATATCTACATTATATAATTTACATAAAATCATCATTAAAAACAACACATAAATTAGTTTTTTCTCAAAAATCTAATTATTAGACAAGTGTTTATTTAAATTTTCTAATTTTTGGTATATACTTAATTAGGTATCACTATATTTGCATATTAGGGGTGTATTCGTATGGAGAAGCTTAACAAAAGCGATATCATTCGCACCGTTCCACAAAATGGATTCTTTGGACATCCAAAAGGGTTATTTACCTTATTCTTTACAGAATTTTGGGAGCGATTTTCTTACTATGGAATGAGAGCAATATTACTTTACTATATGTATTATTCCATTTCAAAAGGTGGCCTGGGGATGGACTATGCAACAGCTGCATCCATTATGGCAATCTATGGTTCATTGGTTTACATGTCTGGAATTATTGGGGGTTGGATAGCAGATCGTCTATTAGGTTCAAGTAGAACAATATTTTGGGGTGGCGTTCTAATTATGATTGGTCATCTCATATTGGCGCTACCAGGTACGGTTAGTACTTTATTTATTTCGATGGTATTTCTAGTACTTGGGACAGGGTTATTAAAACCTAATGTATCTAGTATTGTTGGAGATTTATATAGTGAAACAGATACTAGGCGTGACTCAGGATTTAGTATTTTCTATATGGGTATTAATTTAGGAGCACTATTATCTCCGTTTGTGATAGGAACACTTGGTCAAAAGTATAACTTCCACCTAGGTTTCGGTGTGGCTGCAATCGGTATGTTATTCGGATTAATTTTGTATGTTCTTACGAAAAAGAAAAATCTTGGCTTAGCTGGAACGCAAGTTCCAAATCCTTTAACAGACAAGGAAAGAAAAAAAGTCATTACACAGTTTAGTATTGGTATTATAGCGATTGTGCTATTCTGTGTTTTAACAATCCCGACAGGTTTTTTAACTATTAGTCGCTTCACTTTATTAGTAAGTATCTTAGGTATTTTAATTCCAGCAGGTTACTTTATCTTTATGTATCGTAGTCCAAAGACAACAAAAATTGAAAAATCCCGCTTAATTGCGTACATACCACTATTTATCGCAGCTACAATGTTTTGGGCGATTCAAGAGCAAGGAGCGATTATTTTAGCTACCTATGCTGATAAACGTACGCAACTAAACTTGGCAGGATTTGAAGTTCAATCTTCATGGTTTCAATCTTTAAACCCTATTTATATTGTTTTACTAGCACCAGTATTTGCTTGGCTATGGGTAAAGCTTAATACACGCCAACCAAGTACAGCCAATAAATTTGCAATCGGTTTATTATTTGCTGGTTTATCATTCTTAGTTATGATTATTCCTGCATATATCCATGGTACAGAAACCCTTGTTAGCCCAATTTGGTTAGTGATTAGCTTTCTTTTAGTCGTAATCGGGGAACTTTGTTTATCACCGGTAGGGTTATCTATTACTACAAAATTAGCACCAGCTGCGTTCTCTGCTCAAACAATGAGTCTATGGTTCTTAACCAGTGCATCCGCGCAAGCTATCAATGCACAGCTCGTTCGATTATATAATCCTGAAACAGAGATTATTTATTTTGGCGCAATTGGCGGTTTATCAATTGTTTTCAGTGTTATTTTATATTTTATGGCTCCAAAGATTCAGGTACTTATGAAAGGGATCAAATAATAGAGCTGTGCCAAAAACTTATTACCATACAAGTTTTTGTGCACAGTTTTTTTTAGTGCTTTATCTTATGTGAAATAATACTAGTTCCATTTTCAACTTTACTATTTTTAGATTGTTGTAGCGTTATGATAGCTTCCCTTAAACAAAGCAATGAAAAAGCAAAAAATACAGAGCTGGAAGAAGAAAATGACAAACGTTTTGGATATTTTAGTAACGAACAACTATAAGGAGTACCTCAATTTCGTGGAAATCCGTCATGCTATCATGTTTTATTATTAATAAAAGAACACAAATCTTTTGTAAGTGAAACTATTAGTATTAATTTCTAGATTCATATACTTTTATAATAATACATGAACTGAATTTTATTTAATCTTATTTATTTTAAAGGGAATTTCTTTTATTTTCCTGACAGCAGCTGAAAAGAAATTATGTACATTCGCAAACTGGTCCTATTGAGTTTTTCCTTCTTCGTACATATAAATGGCATTCCTGCCTTGTACTAAAACTCTATCATCCTTTTTATATTTAATCATCTCGCTGTCTACCTTCAGTGTTCCATCCAGTAAACCATATTCCTAACTGATAATTAAATGGTAAACCGTTCAAAAAGCATGATCCATTGTATTCATAATTCTTATGCTCTTCTTGATATACATATTCTGCACGATCAGGTACAGAAAATCCCCATCTAATTCAATGATCTCCTTTAAATAAGGAAATATAGAAGTTGAGATTTTTTGGATAAATTATTAGTTCTAGGGGATTTTTTCAAAAAGCATAAGGAGTGGGATTTTCTACAACCGTAATACATGTCTTCATATTGTTAAAATATTTTAAATTTTTCTTAAGGATGAGAAAACTTCATATCTTATTTATATAATTTATGTTACGGTAAAATATGTTAATTAATTACAATAATTCCTAAGGGGAGCATACATAATGAAAGCAAAGAAACTAGTCACATTAGCAGTACCATTTATGTTGTTAATAGGTTGTGGAACTGATAAAACAGAAGCAAAGCCGAAAGAAAAAGTTGAATCTAAAGTAGAGACTAAGGAGAAGTTAACTAAAGAGAAGTATCCAGCTCATATGTCAGAGTTATCATCTGAGTTAATGAAGCAGGTTATAAAGATAACTGAGGTAGCTTTAAACACTTCTAAAGATATTAAGGCAGTTCAGAAAGAGTTCCTAAAAGAAGAAGCTGAGTTACAGAAGGTTATTGTTAAATTTGACAAGGTAGAACCACCCAAAGAGTATCAAGATACTCACAAAGACCTTGTAAAAGCAGTAGATTGTTACAGTAAAGCATACAAGCTACAAGCTGAGATAATCAAGTCAGATTCAAAAGATTTAGTTAAGTATGAAGAGAAGTCGAAAGAGTTTAAAGAGTTAATCAGACAAGGTACTGAACTCTGGAAGACTGGTTCTGAGCCAATTCAAGGTGCTATAAAAGATAAAGTTAACCCTTTTCCAAACAAATCTAATAGTTCTACAACTTCTCAGTCTAATGATTCCATACAAATAGCATCAGACGGTAAAGAGTTATTCGGAGAATGGGGTAATTACAGGGAATCTGTATTCCACACAGGATTAAACTTGAGAGAAGATGGTACATACACGATGTACGATGATTCAGGAAAGACTTCTTACGAAGACAATCATATGACAGGAACATGGCACTACAATGGAAGTAAGAAGGAAATTACATTTATACCAAAAGAGTTTGTAAAAGACGGTAAGACGGTAGATGCAAAATACATGGAAGTAGCAGTAGACTACAGAGTTGAAGAATTTAAGAATGGTTATCTAAAGATTGTAGACACGAAAAAAGGTAATACAGTAACAGCAGAGAGACGCAAATAGTCATTTATACAAGGGATATTAACAGGTTACTCGTTAATAGGTAACCTGTTTTCCACATCAATAAACTATCATTCAAGGAGTAGGAGAAATGAAGATTAAGAAACTAATAGGTTTTACTGTACCGATCCTATTATTGTTTGGTGCTTGTTCCTTTGATAAAGTAAACATCAAGTCAGAAAGCAAACCACTAGAAGAAAGTAAGGCAGAATCAAAAAGTAAGATAGATAAAGTTAAACCTGTAGATGTAGGTAACTATTCAATAGAAGAATATATTAACACTCTTTCAGACATAGCTTTAGAGATGGAAGACAAGGTAACTGAGATGGATAATTTACTTATAGGAGAAGACCTTCCATTACATAGCAAGTATAAGTATTTAAAATTAGCAGAAGAATCACTAGACTTGTCAGTACAAGCTAGAGAGTTAAAAGTACCAAAAGAGTTCGCAGAGGTGCATAAAGATATTGATAGAGCTATGCAGATGTACAGTACTGGTTTTCAATATCAAATAGACTATGTAAAGAAACCAGACCCTAAAAATTCAAATAAAGCTATAGAGGTTATAACAGAAGCAGGTAACTTATGGGTAGAAACATCTGAGAGACTAGGTAAAGAATATAGTAAAGTAGTATTACAATAAATTGGTTTTCAAGAAAGAATCTAAATAACCGCAAATAAAAGGGATGAGTCATATAATGTGAGTTGATAAGAGGTTTTTGAACAAACATTATTTGAAAACAACATTTAAAAGGAGTAAAAAATGAATACAATCAATAAAATCTTAAGCGATTTTGCTGCAATAAATGCAGACGAATATGTAAGTAATTATTATGGGCTTAGTATTATGTCAGAAAATAAAAAGGATAATATTTTTGAACTTGCCAAAAAGGCGACACACGCTACTAGTAATGACACATTAGAACTCATACAATTGAAAGAATGGAAAAAAGAATTCCTAATTTGCCAATATACCAATGGGGAGTCTTATTGGTTTGGGAAAATACCACACGGATATGATTTAAATGGATCGACTTCGAAGGAATATGTAATAGAGCAGTTATTAAATGTATTCAAACAAGAACCAGAAGAAGTTTATTGGATTAACTTAGATCCAGGAGGTTATTATGCATGCTGTTATGAAGAATATTTGTTTAAGACAAACAAAGGGATTTATTTTTTTAATATGCAAGTACACGATTAAATAATCAGGATTTGAAATATAGTTTTATTAATAAAAAAGATTGATAATAAAATGATCTAATAATAAAGAAGAAATAAATTGTTCTAGAAGACTAGTAGTCGAACCTAAAAAAAGACGCCATAAGGCGCCCCCAACTTGGGTTAATGAGGTTTTAGTTTTCCAATCTAAAGAAATATTGTATCAGCTCACAAAGAGAGTATATCATAACATCCAAGAGAAATAATATGCATTCTTACATATCGAAATAAATCTCGTATTCTTGCACTGATGGACCAGAGATAGCAAGATGTGAAGCCAATAAGAGCTGTGAAAATATCAAGTCTAGGATGTACTTACTTGCAAACAAACACAAAAGATAATAAATACATTACGTGTAGAAATTAGATTATGACTCCTGCTAGCGAGTACATCACATTGGAACATACGTTTGTTTTTACCTCTCGCAACAAGCATAGTATTATTTTTTAATATAAATGGAAGTGCAGCTGCTAGTTATGCAGTATGATGAGCAAAGGGACGAAATCCTAGATTTGGCAATTACAGCATTGGAATGACGGGGAAGATTGCACGAATTTCGTTTCATAAGCTGTTAATGCGAATAGAAATCGTGTAGTACTTAAAACCTCTCATACTTGGACTGTAGTTGAAAACTTCTACACTTACTGGTCTTCTAGAGTACCAACTTATGAGACTTATAGTCTGAAAGCATTAGAAGGGAATGTTGGGGACGTTATTTAATATCGAAGTGATGTAACTGGCCATAAATGGCATAGTTTAATGGTTACAAAAAATCAACAGGCAGTTTCCAAATTAATCAGCATACTTCCGACCGAGAAAATGATGAAATTGGATATATTTTAGAATCTGAACCTTCTTTCAAAAGAGGTGGCATCTTTTTTGCTCTGTTGAAACAATAAAGAGAATAAAAGATATGTCAGTATCACGTTTATGGAATCATTAGTATCACAAAAGCCATCACGCAATGATAATTGCATGATGGCTTTTGTTGTTTTTTTTTATTTCTTTGTCGCATTGACCCATGTAGCGATGTCCTGGATGACATACGCTGGAACATTTGAAGGGACTTCGTATTCACTAGGGTGACTTAATTCACCGTCGCCCTCCGTGAAGAGGTGATTCAATTTCGGATATTCTTTAAACTGAACATTACTGCGACTTGAAAGACCTTCTTGCCATCTCGTAAACTCTTCTTTTACTGTTACTTGATAATCACGTGAGCCTTGTAGAATCAGTAATGGCTCTTTTCGTGATTTCGCTTCCTCAACTGGATGCCAACGGGTCACATCATACATGAAATGTGGAGAAAGATAATTATAACCGGCTGGTGGGTGATCTGGATTAAAAGTAGGATCCTCAATATAAGCGAATTGTTTTTTTAGTTCATCAATATACTCCTTTGGTGCCCCAAGGTACTGATACTGATCAAGGAGCATGTCAGTAAAAGGGCGTGCAGGTGGTGCCATTAATATACTTCCTCTTACAAGTGATGAAGGTGCTTTGCTTAGTATACGTGGCATGGTGCCAGCACCTTGGCTATGTCCGAGAATGAAGATGTTATCTGGGTCAATACCTTCCTGCTGTGCTGCTGATTTTGCTGCATAGATGGCATCATCTGTAGTATCTCGGTCTAACGTAGCAGGTTCTGCAGTCATTTTAAAACCGTGTTCTAAGGAACGTTTCTCGTAACGTAACACTGCGATACCGCTTGATGAAAGACCAGCTGCAAGGTCTCTAAAGATTTTAGCTCCCATAAATGTACTGTCACGATCTTGCGGACCAGAACCGTGAACAAGTACAACAATAGGTACTTGTTCGCCAGGTGTATGTTTTGGAACCGTTAATGTTGCTGGTAACGGGTATGTAGCATTTCCAATTACGATTTCACGTTCTTGGTAGGAATCAGGTCGGTCATAGCTAGGATTTGGGATGGTATAAGATTTCTCTGGCCCAGTCCTTACGCCAATTTCATCAACTTTGCCACCAGGCGTGAATTTGAGGAGCAATGGAATAGTAGTTCCTTCGATAGCTCCTGGAACCTCAACTGTTTGATGGACCAAGTTTCGTTCTTGTATAACAGGTGTTCCCATACTTGTAATCCTGCTTCCTCCACTTTGGGTCCACCAACTTTTTAATATGTTTGCCGTAAATTTGGATTGAAAAGCAGCAGACGTCAATTGTAGTGCCTCTGAATATTTATCTTGCTGGAGATATTCAAAAAATAAAGACGTACGCTCCGTTAAAGAGACTGGTTTCTTTTCTGCAGTTTGTACCTCTTGTGTATCTGCATGAATCTTTGTTGTAAGTGAGAAAGAAGAAACACCTAAAGAAAAGAGTAAGGCAAAAGAAAGTGCTGATTTTTGTAACTTCTTTTTTTTCATCCTGTTTAACCTCCAAAATGTAATGGTATGAAATAGGTATGGTAATTAGTGGAATGTTTCCCTATTGAGGTTTCGGTACATGTAAGAGGGAATCCTGCATACATATCATAAAAATCCTGTTTGAAGGAGTAGAGGCGTTAAGCAATGGATTTAAACATAAATCTTTGTTAAATCATAGAAATCGATAGTTTTCCCAACACTGATTCCAATCCCATTATGATGTAAGGGAAGGAAAACAAAAAGAGAGGGAGGAATACGATGAAAAAAATTTTGTGGTTTATTTCTACATTGTGCATGATTTTAGGGTTGGTAACGGGGGCAGTAGCAAAGATGACAATGGAATTGTGCAGGTAAGATAAGGAAAGGATCCATAACGGGCGCTATTTTCCGAGTTACATAGAAAATACATATTAAACGTGAATTTGAACAAAATGGAAATTTTGATTAAAGGATTCTATATAAATAGGTAGAATCTAATTATTTGGTACACATTTTAAACCAAGGGGTACAAATTGGATGCGACGTGAAAAGGATTTGTTGAAACAATGGAAGGCGGATTTACAAGCTGTTCAAGAAGAGAAGAGGTTGAAGAAGAAAGCTAAGAAAAAAAATAAGAAATATAGCATTCCGGGTAATACAGCTGACTTTATGGATGGCAAGAATACTTATCGTAAAGAAAATGGGGTATGGAAGCAAAGAAATAAATAATTATCAAAACAAGCGAATACAAAATTAAGATGCGCTAACGAGAATGGATAGGCCTTGCTAAACAACTTGCGTATATAAGGGAAAGCCTAAAATGGAGCACGTTTTTGAGCTGCCTGTTAATGATGAAGAAAATAGATATAAAGTTAAGTAGGTATGTGAAGTTAATGGTGTAAATCGTAAAGTTCTTTATAAGAAGGAAAAAGAAAAATGGGTTATGTAGAAATTAAAGTAGAAAATCCACCGCTATTTTATATTTAAAAAATGTTTTCTCATATTATATATTCTTTTATGTTAATATCAGATAAAAAAGGATGTATTAATTTTGGGTATATACTTAATAGGTTTAGGGATATTTATCATTTGCTTGACCTTCATTTATGAAATTAGGGAAGTAGAAAGTGGAAGTTTAAAAGAAAAGGTTGGGTTAACTTTCGAACATCTTGTCGACCTTATTTCCTTAGAATTTAATTTTCCACAACTTTTCATATTATTAGGAGTAGGCTGCATCGTGTATGGTCTTGTTATTATGTAGAAAAAAAGAGACTGAAAAGCATCTAGATAAGATGCTTTTTTGCTTTACAAAAAAAACTGCAGATATGCAGTTTATCCTGATAATTCCTTAATTAAGTAAGTCCCGAAAAAATAATGTAAATACTAGAAATGAGTTCAAAAATTTTTGTTGATTCATGCCGCTCTATAATCTTTGTTTTTAAGCTTCTTTCTAATATCAATAAATCCTATAATCATTATTGTCATGCATATTAACTTGAGCCAACGAACCTCGTGGTGGAACATTAGACCAGAGAAGAATTCATAAGTGTATAATAAACCGATAATTGGGAAGAGCCAAGTCATAAATTTTAAATCTTTTAGATGAAACTTATAATTATTAATCTTTTTCCACATATGTATCAACTCCTATTTTCCAGATATTCTGTAGTTTTTTTTAATAATATCTCGCATGTTTAGGATAAAGAATAGAAGGAAAATTAAGGATATGATGCCGTTAATCCAGTAGTATGTATGTCCTGTTGTGAAACCAGTATAGAAAGAAAGGGAATTCCAAACTAAAAGAATTGTTGAACAAATAGTAGAAATCAATAATGAACCAAAACTTCTCATGGTTGTCACCTCGATTCAAAATGATAGTGGGTATTTATAATTATAACATTTGAATAAAAAGATGTAAAAGGGAAGGATGTAATTAAATAATATAAAGTAATTACTGTGAGGCGGGGAAGATGGATAGGTAGCAAATTCACTGATTTTTTATTTTAAATAGAAAAAGGAATCTTTCAAGATTCCTTTTTCTAATTCCGATATATCTTAATCGCATATAAGTAAAGACATGAAATATTATATAACAATAAAAAAATATGAACAATAGTATTTTAGTTAACAAAAGGAGAAGTTATACAAAATATTTCCTAATAGTGCATAGATTAGTGGGCAATACGTAAAAAATTCTATAAGTCAACATCTTAGGAGAATACAACATTGCATCAGAAGAACCCACATTACTTATGCTTTGTCATAATCCTAAGACATTAGGTAAGTCAGTATTGATTAGAGAAAATGTAATCTTGCGTGTAATTCATTGAATTAGATATTTACTTTGTTAATTAATTGGTTTTATTATTATAATTATAACTGCATTTGGATAATAAAACCAGACTTGTAGTATATTGTATTATATATTAAAATTTATATATTCTTGTTAAACATTTTGAGGTTGGGTGGCGATATCAATGGAAAGAATTAGACTTATGACATATTTTTCAATTTTAGTGTTTGTTTTTACATTGTTTTTACCAAAAAATTTAGCATTCGCAGAAGAAATGGATAAGGTTTGGGATCCAGAGAAAGGGACTATATCTGGTTATATCTGGTTTGATGAAAATGGGGATGGCTGGATTGATCCTGAAGAACAAACAATAGCACCAGAAATGGGGGAAATAAAGTTATATTTAATTAATGAAAATGAAGAAATAGTAGAAGAAAAAATAGTTTCTAGATTACAAGATGGCCAAGCTCATTACTATTTTGAGGCAGAAGAAGGAAAATATAAAGTACGAGCGGAGTTTACTGAAAAGGAACGATATAAGCTTACTAGAGAAGGAAGGGATTCATTTTTCAATTCGACAACAAAAGAAACAAGATATTATCAAATTATAAAGTCAAATAATATAGATAGTATACAGTTAGGGTATGTAAAAGCAAGCTAGTTAAGAAGAGCTAGAAATTGCGCCTCTCATTTCTCGATTTTAAACTAGACGTGGGAGGTGCTTATTTTATATAAGATAATATTATAGAACCAACTTATAATATTAGATTTAATTTGGACGTATCTTAATATTGAACAATAACATGGTCACTGGCACGAATTTAGCTTTGCCTTTAATTAATAAAGTCACTATTTTATTCGTCTTTGTTTTGAGAACTCAGGAGTTTTAGTATGCTCATTTTTCGACTTAACTTTCTTATAATTTTTATTCCCACGAAATTTATTGCTTTGTACAGTGTACTTCATTTAGAATTATGTGTACTATTTACTGCTAAAACAAAAGAATGGTCTTAAATAAACATAAATAGGGTAAAAGAAGAATTGAAAAAATTTTAAACTCGCAACTTCGCACGAAATACCAATTTTACGAATAATAAAGTATTTATATAAAGATCTAATAACAGTATCCAGGGATTTCGGGCTTATTTGCATGAATCTTCGTATGTTTGTATGTGCTTATATAGTTCATATTTTATATAGAAATTATTAAATTTTGAGTTACTCATTTATAATTTCTATAGTAAATTACATATTACTTTATAAGATTTTTTCTCACGTTGATTTAATTAACTCCCTATAATCATGATTAAATAAGCTGATTTATATTTTTATAAAGACTTTTAAACTATATTCATGTATTGATCTTTTGTATGAATTTATATATCAAAATTGTTTTATTTTACATACATTTATATGTAGTTTTTGAACTAATTTTTATGGTCAAATACAAATTTCTCACGTGATTATTTATAATTTTTATTTGAGTAAATACATTACTTCATTCACTATTGAGTATATTTTAGTATTTCATAATTTAATTATGTAAATAAGTTTGTGTAAAAATTGAATTTAATGCGAACTTGTGTTCGCATTCTTTTTCTGTTATAGTATATATGAGGTGATTTTTATGGATTACAGCAAGCAACGTCAAAAATCCGTACATCGTAAAAAATTATACGAGAATCTAAATGAAATGCCCTTTTACATAGAAGAATTTG
>Ga0268252_1000542_pt1 | contig 24044 bp, 23 predicted proteins | sample AgamicMgSfrz_FD_200244 | JGI IMG/M metagenome (GOLD analysis project Ga0268252, IMG submission 200244) | Agave microbial communities from Guanajuato, Mexico - Mg.Sf.rz (v2) (version 3) | ecosystem: Host-associated > Plants > Phyllosphere > Phylloplane/Leaf | place: Guanajuato, Mexico | collected... | reverse complement strand
AAAAACAGTAAAAACCCGTAAATGCCGACAACAGCATCTTGGAATTCCATATTGCCTCTGCCTGTGATGCCTTGCTGTATTTCGATTGCGAAGACAAGGACTAAGATGAGTGTGAAGGTATAGATGAAGGAAATGCTTGTGATGCTCCACTTTGCGAGCCTTTTGAAGATAAAATGAACAATGAAAAAGGAAAGGATACCGATGATGCCGATAATCCAAAGATGCAAATCCTTATCTGTAGCTTGTAAGCCAAGATGGTTGGCTGCATTCATGATTATGTCATGTATTTCGTTCATAATTGCTGCGATAAACCGAATAATATCTGCCATATATTCCTCCTAATCAACACTTTATACCATTAATAACTTATTTTATTATTGTTGGCAAGAAATTATGGCATTACAGGGAGATCGCCGCTCAATGCTTTCACACACATCCATGTTCTGTACATCTGCTTATCAAGAGTATGAGGGGATGCCTTTAGCTGCAGCTTTTGGCCATTTTGAAACAAAACCGTCGTCTCTTTATTTGTAATAGAGGCAGCAGCAGAAATAAGATTTACATGGGAGAAAAAAATCCAGTGGCAGTCCATTTGACTTGGAGACTGGGTCGGAAATGCATAGATGTTTTTGCGGGGGTTAATGGGGATAGGCACCTTCCTTTTTATACCTGTCAAAAAGGACATCGAGGACCGTCGTCCATCGTATTCTGCTCCGCCGATTAATGCTGCGTGCTTAATCAGCTCCAGAGGCGTTTTCTTTACGTAGTATTCCTCTTTTCCCTCCATGGCAATTGTACCGTACTCCAGGTTGTATGCAGGTATTAGGGCAAGCGTTTTTTCACTGATTTCATAATCATTGCAGATCTTTTCCATAGCCATACACTCCTTATTTGGGATAAAAGGGAGGTTTGTATGCAGCATGCTCTAAGAAAGAGAAAAATTTTTTGCGGAAGGTATTCTCTTGCATTTCTTGGATAAAGTAAAAAATACAGGATTGGAGAGGATTTAAAGGGGGGAAGGAAGCTCGAAAAGACTAAAACTGTTCCTTGTACTCCTTTTCTGCCTGTATGAAAAGAAAACTAGGATTGATGCCGAGTTCCTTGCATAGCTTATATAGTGTAAAGGATTTTGGAATAGATGTACCTCGTTCGATTCTGCCGATGAAATTTGGGCTCATGCTTGTCCGTTCTGCAAGCCCTTCAAGGGATAAGCCCCTTTTCATTCTCGCATAACGGATTTGTTTTCCTAATGAACTCGCAAAAAATTTCTCATTAATCATGTCAAACCTTCTTTTAGCATTATTATCCATTAAAAAAGAAGGCGTTTCCACAACCGGGAGTTAGTGATTTTACATTAATAGTAAATAGTTTGTGAAAAAAACTTGAACGCACATCTTTTAATGTAAATCCCATTATGGCACGTTTGGACATGTACGTCTTCGGCATTTCGCATCATTCTTTAAAAAAAGTTTGTAAGTGGAGAGTTTTTTGAAGGGAAAAAAGAAATAGAGGTCGAAATATTTAGGAGAGCAGTACTTTTTTTAAATTCTTGAAAGGGTGATTTTTATTGTTATTCAATCAGCAAAACTAACCAGTCTAGCTAAAGAATGTTTAGAAAACTACGAACTGAAAAAAGATTTATCCTGTGTTGTAAAAACTTCTATGCCTATTTTGTATTTTGGCAATATCAAAAAATATTTTGATTCCCCGATCCGTATTGTTACAGTCGGTTTGAATCCTTCCAAGAAGGAATTCCCTGACCCAGACCCTTTCCTACGCTTTCAGTCAATGAAAAAAGACCAATACTATGATTTCAATCAGCAATATTTGGCTGCCCTAAACGAATACTTCCAAGATAAGCCGTATAAAGAATGGTTTGATCCAGCTTATGAGCCGTTATTGAACGGCCTTAATGCCAGCTTCTATGGAAACATGGAAAACACGGCCATTCATACAGATATTTGTTCGTCCCTTGCGACTACTCAAACTTGGGAAACGCTCAGTAAAGAAGAGCAACGCAAGCTGGAGGCTGACAGTGTTCAGCTTTGGCACAAGCTTATTGATTATTTGGAGCCGGATGTTATCCTTCTGTCTGTTGCAGGCGAGCATCTTTCTAAAATCCGCTTTGAAACAATTAATGACTGGGAAACAGTTTATACGACACAAATGGATCGTCCGTATTTGCTTAACAGTAAAAGAATAGCCTTAAGCAGCGGCAAGCAGTCATCCATCTATTTCGGAAGAGCAGCAGAATTACCGTTTGGGTTTATTTCAAGTGAAACGAAATATTCCATTGGTAAGCATCTGAAGAAGCTGACAGAAAAGCTGGAATACAACCCAGCCTTTGGTCAAGCCTATATGTTCTCTGCATTGAATATCGACCAAAACGACAGCGAGATTTTTGGTTAAACAAGAAGTAAGCCTCCAAGCTTTGGAGGCTTATTTTTTATTCGTTATCCTTTTGCTCATCAGATTCTTTTTGTTCTTCTTTTAAATTCTTCACTTGTTCTTCGACTTTCTTTTCATCAAGTGGACGGTCCACTGTTTTGTCTTTTAAATCATTAGGTTTAACCATTTCGGACAGCCTCCTTTAAAAGTTTGTACTATATATATAGACGCTGTGGAAAATTTTAAACCCATATCTGAAAAGCAGGTACACTGCAAAGCCTGTGTAAATTTCTGAGATGCCTTTTAAGGAGATGTTATGGTTATGTGGACAAGAGCAGGAAAAACATTAAAAGCAACAGGAGAATTTTTAATTTAGTGTAAAGAATTATGTTGTTTATACTAAAAAAATTCCATTTCCGTTTTTGCTTTTATAATTGTTTGTATAATAGATTGGTAATCAACAAGTAGTGCTATCTAATGAAAGAAAAATTCTGCTAGACGGCAAAGAAACGCTGAAAAGCTAGTGGAGGTTAAAACAATACATGACTAATCCGTTAATAAGCATTATCGTACCGATTTATAATGTTGAGGCATATATGGCAAGATGCTTTATTTCTATTAGTAGCCAGACATACCGAAATATTGAAATAATCGCGGTAAATGACGGCTCAACAGATAACTCCTTCCGTATTTTAGAGGGGCTTGGGAAAGAGGACGATCGAATACATATTTTACATAAAGAAAATGGCGGGCAGGCAAGTGCCCGCAATCTTGGGATGAGTGTGGCCAAAGGTGATTATTTCATGTTTGTCGACAGTGATGATTTTATGGACAGCAATGCTGTTCAAGCTTGTGTTGATGCCGTAAACAGTCAGCCTTGTGATTTAGTTGTGTTTGACTATTACAAGCATAATAAACAAGGTCAAAATGAGCATGTCCACCTTGGAAAAGAGCTGCATAGCTGCACTACAGCACCCTGGAACAAGCTTTATAGCAGAAAGCTATGGGAGAATCATCGTTTTCCTGAGGGCTATTGGTATGAGGATCTCGGCATCGTACCAGTGGTAGTGGCGAACGCTAATAATGTAGTGAAAATCGATAAAGCACTCTACTATTATGACGTTTCAAGGGATTCCTCACAGACAAACACGATAAACCCTTTAAAACTGAAAGATAAGATTCATATGGTTGAAAATGTTTATCGGGAATTAGAAACACAAGGAAAGCTTAATAAAAATATAAACAAGGTTGAGCAATTGTTTATCGATCATCTTTTAAATGGACTATTATTTAAGCTCATGTATGTGGAGGATATGTCGGTAAGGCTGGAAATATCCCGCAGTATAAGAAGCACGATGGATCGCTACTTTCCAAAATGGAAGCATTCTGTGAAGCATAATAATAAAGGCATGAAGAAAATAATGAAAAGAGTCGTTATCCATCAGTACTTGAAGGGGCAGTTTCTGTTAGGAGATATGTTATTGAAGTATCCGCAGCAAATGAAAAAGAAGAGTATGTAATGAGGAAAACTGAAAAAACGAGGTGCTTCTTTGAAAAAGGTTTTAATATCAGCATATTTAAACAATAACTTAGGAGATGATTTGTTCGTTAAAATCTTATGTGAAAGATACCCTCAAGCTCAATTTTATATTTATGAAAATAAAGCAAAGCTTCAGGCTTTTACTGACATAAAAAACTTACATGTTATTTATCCGAATACGCTATTTAAGTTGATCGATAAAATTCCCAATAAGCTTTTCAGCAAGTCGTTAGTTAGAACAGTGATTGGTTTATTTATGGATGCACATGTATGTATCGGTGGCTCTCTTTTTATTGAAAATAAGAATTGGAAAACAAAAATAAACAAGGATAAAGGAAAAATAATCAATAATAAGCCTAATTTTTTGCTGGGGTGTAATTTTGGACCATATGAAAAAACGCAGTTTTACGAAAGCTATCAAAGCATCTTCTCGAGATACGACGATGTTTGTTTTAGAGATAAGCAGTCATATGAGCTGTTTAAGGAGCTGCCAAGTGTCCGCTTAGCTCAAGATGTCGTGTTTAATTTGGAGTATCACGGAGAGGAAGCGTCTGAGAAAACGGTTGGTATTTCCTTGATAGATGTGAGTAACAGAGAAAATTTAGCGCCATTTAAAGCGGCTTATTTACAGAAGATGAAAGAGGTTTGTGAGCATTATCTCAACAAAAACTATCAAGTAGCTTTATTCTCCTTTTGTAAATATGAAGGCGATGAAACAGCAATAGCTGAATTGTTACAGTTACTAGACACTAAATATAAGCCTAAAGTGAAAGTAGTTCCTTATGAAAACAATTTAGCCTCGGCATTAGCGGAATTGAATAAAGTGGAAATAATGTATGCTACAAGATTTCATTCGATGATTCTTGGCTTTTTATTTAATAAAAAGGTTTTTCCAATCATATACAGTAAAAAAATGACCAATGTTTTGCAGGACATGAATTTTCAAGGGAAGTATTGTGAAATCAAGGATATAGCCAAGCTTGAAATGACGGAATTGGATCATTTGGATTATAAAGAGCTCGATATGCAGCATATTATCAAGGATTCCAACAAACAGTTTCTACAGCTTGATAAATACTTAGTGAATGACTGGAAATAAAAAGGAGTCAGTATGAAAGCGAAAAGAAGTCTAATAAATTTAGCCTTTGGATTGATTAGCCAAGGATTAATAATCGCATTAGGTATCTTAATCCCTCGTTTGCTTTTAGTGAATTTTGGTTCTGAGGTGAATGGGTTATTATCCTCCATCGGGCAAATTATTATTTATATGTCTCTTCTAGAAGCAGGAGTTGGAGCCGCCTCATTACAAGCGTTATATAAGCATGTGGCAGGCAGCAGTAAAGAAAATATAAATTCTATTCTTTCCGCTACTTCAAGCTACTATAAGAAAACAGGGATTTACTATTTTATCTGTATCATTCTTCTGTCCGTTATCTATCCGCTTTTTATTGATTCATCAATCGATAAAATGACAATCATGTTCGTCATTCTCGTTACGGGGATGGGAGGAGCTATCAATTTCTATTTCCAAGGGACCTTTAAAGTCTTCTTAGTTGCAGAAGGAAAAAGCTATATAGATACCTCCATCACAACGCTGATAAATATCGTCATAAGTGGTCTAAAGATTATCTTTATCCTTAAAGGCTATAATATTATCGCAATTCAAACGACACATTTTGTATTAATGATTGTACAAATTATCATTTATCAAATTTATATTAAGAGAAATTATAAATGGTTAGATTTAAAGGTTAAGCCTAACTTTGATGCCATTTCACAAAAAAAATCAGTGATGGTTCACCAAATTTCTTATTTAATCTTTAACAATACCGATGTTCTCATTCTCACTATCTTCACGAATCTGAAGGTTGTTAGTGTATACGTGCTGTACAATATGCTTTTTTCTGTCCTTGATAAAGTAATCAGTACGGTTAATAGCAGTGTCACATTCGCACTTGGACAAACATTTCATGAAGGCAAGGAGAAGTTCATAAGCTTGTATAATGCGTACGAAGTCTGCTTCATGTCCTTTGTATTCTCGTTATTCACTGTGGCGTACATCTTCATTTTACCTTTTATGGAGCTGTATACTAGCGGCATTAAGGATATAAACTATATAGATTTTTGGATTCCAACATTATTTGTCATCATTAAATTATTAGTGAATGCGCGAGCGACTTCTAATAATGTTATAAATATTGCAGGCCATTTTAAAAAGACGCAAAACCGTGCCATATTGGAATGTATCATTAACCTTGTTTTCTCTATCACTCTCGTTCAGTTCCTTGGCATATATGGTGTGCTGATTGGCACGATTGCAGCACTGCTTTATCGTTCAATCGACATCGTTTTATATGCAAATAAAAAAATACTCGAACGAAATGCATGGATGACGTTAAGACGATGGCTCACAAATATTGTGCTATTTTCACTGATTGTAGCAGCAGCAAAAACAGTTAATATTTATCCGACTTCTTATGTAACTACAATAATGAGTGCTATTTTAGTTCTAGCCATTTCAGCAGTTATTTTTGTCGTTGTTAATGCACTCCTCGACAGAGAGGTTTATCACTACACGAAAGATATTATTGTTAAATTGGTTCAGAAACAGAAACGAAAAAAAACTATTTCAACATAAGAGAGGGGGATGTATATGGATTTAGAGCATGAATTAAAACAAGCGGGAGTTATGATTAATAACTGTTTTTACACCCATTTTAGCGAAATGAGTGAAATGGATAATGCAACAGATCTTGAAGGGCTTCTAACGGGGAAATTAGTCAGTAACGGCACTTCCTCACAATTGCATTATCTGGAGAATTTTAATCGGGTATTATCTGCACTTTTAAAAGGAAAGCTGTCTGCAGAGGTTTTTCAATTCTATGTAGAAGCGCAATTTTTTATGGAGCGGAAGGATGCTCAGCAATTACTAAACCAGATAACTCATTTAAACGCTTTTAATGAAGGCTCTCTTAATCAGCGAATTACGTTCCCTGACACTGACAAGACTCCAAAAGTGAATGTAATCATCACAACATATAATAGAGAAAGATATTTAGAGCAAGTCATTGATAGCATATTGCAGCAGGATTATCCAAATATCGAGCTAATCGTGATAGATGATAATTCAAAGGACGGAACGCATACGTTAATGAAGCGAAAATACGCTGATGCTTCTAATGTCATTTATATGAGAAATGACAAGAATGAAGGACCTGGGACGAATCGCTTAAAAGCCTTTGTTACACATGGAGATGGCGAGTATATTCTCTTTTTGGACGATGATGATTATCTCGTTGATACAAATTATATAAGCAGGGCAGTCGCTTTTCATGAGAAAAATCCGCAAGTTTCATTTGTGGCAGCGAATGTGTTTATGGAAAAAACGGGAGCGTGTGAATTAGCTCTTTCCGATTTGAAGCTAAGCAATGTTGTAAAAAAATATGATTACTTCATTAACTTTGAGAAACAAGGCTACCCAAAGCCAGCCTCTACCTTAACAACGGTCTTTAAGCGCAAGGCGTTAATAGAGATGGATATTTTCAACATGAAAATGGTGAATGATTCAGCTATCTATTTAAGGTCATTACTCGTTGGCGATGCCGGATTTATTGATACGATTGCCGGTGTTTATAGAATCCACGGCAATAACATCACCTTTAATTTGAAAAGTGATTTTATTATTGAGAATTTAAGAGAAAAGCTAATGATAAAAAATATGGCTGTAAATCGCTTTAACTATGATGCTAAAGCAGTGGAAGCATGGTTTGGAAGTAGTGTGTATGTCACCATCATGTACTACTTAAAATACTCTGCTAAAAACAAAAGTGATTATAATGCTATGTTAAATTGGACAAAGGAAAACTGTCCAACTATTTATAACAAGCTAAAATATGATGCGATGAAATTTTTCGTGATGAGAGGCTTGTCCCGACTGCGGAAATTTGGCCGGAGTGCGATTGCGCAGAAAAGCTAGAGATTAATCAAAAAAGGACTCACTGTTGTTTCCAAAACAATAGTGAGTCCTTTTTATTAGAGAAATATTACTATGCGCTTTTTAATGTGAATAGCCTATCTTTCATGACCATTTTGTGAACTTAAAGGTATGAGGTATTTCGATATGGAATTTTCAAAAAGAAAGGAGGGAAATAAATAGTTTTTAAATGGGTAAAGGAGCCGATTGAGGAAGGTGGGATGAAAACTTAGATTACGGAATTACGAGTATGGATTTAGTTAAGATTAGTTGTGTTTAGAAAATACTCTATGACTAGAAAAAAGAGGGGGGATTTTATTGTTTAAAAAAACATTTAGTCTTATTGTGATTACTGTTTTAGTTTTAGGTATGTTTAATTTGCAAATTATAAGAGCGGAGACGAAGGATAATTCTACTGATACCTTCAGCCAATCTTCTGAAGAATTCGCAACCAATATGGAGGAGTTACCATTTGATTTAATAGAAGATGTTGAAACAAGTGACTATAAAGAAACAAGTGATAGTATCATATCGGAGGAAGAAGAATACAGTGCAGAGATAGATTTTGATTCAAGTAGTATTGAATTTACAGATGAGAAAGGGAATAGTATTGAGATTTCTTTAGATGACGAAGATTTAGAGTTTAAAGAAAACGATGATGGAACTATAGTTTATGAAAATGAAAATGAAGATTATCAGGTGGAAAATCAAATTTTAGATGGAGGTTTCAGGCAGATTTATACACTGGAATCTGAAGAATCACCTAAAGAATTTAAAATTAATATTGAGTTAGAGAAAAACCAATATTTAGTTGAAGAAGACGGATTATATTATGTTAAAGATGATAAGGGAGAAATAATATTCAGCATTGGGAAGCCGTGGGCTGTTGATAATGAAGGTAATTTTATAGAAAGTCAGTATACTCTCAAAGATAATGCAATATATCAAACAGTAGAATATACGGGCGATAATTATCCTCTTAAAGCTGATCCTTTATTCTGTTCAGATACCATAAATAATACAGATTCAAAGTATTTTGGTAATAGTACAAGTGGTAAATTCTCTGTTTATACAAGAACTTGTGCAAAATTATTCATAACTGCAAACTATGCATTAACACCAGCTATGATGGGGATATTTTCGAATGTTCCTATTGCAGCGGACATGTGGGCCGAAGTTAAAGCAGATGCAAATTTTAAGAAAAGTATATCAAGCTCAAAAGTCAGTAGAGTATTTGAGCAATTTGTATGCCATGCGATAAATCCTCTTACTGTTTGGAAGTCATCATGGAATTTAGAACCTTGGAGACCTGATTTAACTTTGAAACAAACCTATTATGCTGCTTGTAATCCAAAAAAATAATATATATAGGAGTAAAAATGATTGGACTAACTAATAGCTTAAGTGATTATGCATACGAACCAGAAATAGTTGTTATTTTACTACTTTCAGCAGGATTATTCTTCTTGTTTATATTATTATATTGTTTACTGAACTTGAAATTTAATATAATAGGGTTTATTTTGCTTGGACTATCTATAATTATTTATTTACTGGTTGGCATTTACATGGTTGGTAAAGGTTATTACTATGATACAGACCCGAGAGAAGGGCATATATTTAATAATTATGGATTTTTAGAGCTAATTCTATTAACATACCCATACATTTTCCTGACTCTTGCCTGTTGTATAGGTCAGAAAAAATCAAACCAATGAAAGAGTGTAGTTAGGATATGTGTAGTTAAGTCTAGGTAAATACTAAACTAATTAGCAGCTATCGATAAATAGTTTGTTTTTTAAAAATACAATAATTTAAAACTTTAGTGGAATGGAGCGGAGGCCACTCGACAACTAAGGGAAATAGAGGAAAGCGAGTGGGTGCAGCGCAATGAAACGACCTCACTTTAAAGGAATACTTTACATATATTCTAAAAGACTAAAGGATTAAAGGTAGATGAAATTAATATTGTTCGTGGCTAGGTAGGAAATATTTTATTTTTATTCTAACTAGTTTCTATAATATAAAAAACAGCACTCCTTGTTGATTATATCCACCAGCAAGGAGTGCTGCTCTTTTATATTTACCGTTTTACAGCTGTTGTGCTGTCTTGTTTCTCTGGACGTTCCTTGCCGATGCCAAAAGCGAAGAAGCTGATGACAACTAAGATAAGGAATATGATTCCGACAACAAGGGAAACTTGTGTGTCTTTGTTGAAGGCCATGCCGACAAGGACGAACAATAAAAATGCAATCGATGCGTAATTTGTGAATGGAGCGAATGGCATCTTAAATGGATGATTGCTCATTTCAGCCGCATTTGCTTGTCTGAAACGGATTTGGCTGATTAAGATAATAAACCATGGCACCATTCCTGGCAGCACGCTTGCACTATACACATAAACAAAGATGTCTTTTGGTGCTATATAGCTTAAGATAACACCGACTAATAGGCCGACCATAACGCCGATTGTACTGAACAATGGTACGCCGTTTGATGTCAGTTTTCCAAAGAAAGCAGGAGCCTGCTTGTTCATTGCTAATGTGTACAGCATGCGGCCAGCACTGTAAATACCGCTGTTGCAGCCTGACATTGCGGCTGTGATTACAACAAAATTGATGATACCTGCAGCAGCTGTGATACCGACTTTAGCGAATGTCGCAACGAATGGGCTTCCAACAGAGCTGAGCTGATCCCATGGATAAACAGTAACAATAACAAAAATTGCGCCAATATAGAAAATAAGAATACGCCAGATAATGCTGTTAATGGATTTTGTCAGTGTTTTCTTTGGATCCTTCGCTTCACCAGCAGTAATACCAATTAATTCAACCCCTTGATATGCACCGATGACAAGGGAAAGGGCAAAGAAAAATCCTGAGAAGCCACCTGAGAAGAAGCCGCCGTGTGCCCACAGATTGGAAAATCCGATAGCTTGTCCGCCATTACCAAATCCGAAGATGATAATACCTAAGCCTGCCACAATCAATAGAACGATTGTAATTATTTTAATCATCGCGAACCAAAATTCAAATTCGCCAAAGGATTTAACTGAAACTAAGTTAGCAGCGCCAAGGATTGCCATAGCGATTAAGCCTGGAATCCATGCTGGCAAGTCAGGGAACCAATATTTCATATATTCGCCGACTGCAATAATTTCCGACATTCCGACGATTACCCACTGAAACCAGTTGCTCCAAGCAGTCATATAGCCTGCTAGTGGGTGAATGTATTTGTGTCCGAATGTTGCAAATGATCCTGTACTTGGCTCTAAATAGAGCATTTCTCCCATTGCACGCATGATAAAGAAGACGAAGATTCCTGCAATGGCATATGCGAGCAAGACAGAAGGTCCTGTCCAGCCGATTGTTTTGGACGATCCAAGGAATAATCCGACACCGATTGTTCCGCCAAGTGCAATCATTTGGATATGGCGTGATTCCAAGCCTTGTGACAATTTATTATTTGACATGTATATTCCCCTCTTTCACGATTAAGCAGCCGTATTTTTATAAGTAAAAAAAGCTCATGCAGTAGTTATTCGGCAACGAAATGATGAAGACGGAGTGAAATCTATCTCCTAAAAAAACTTCATTTCCTGCAGTATATGAGTTGCATCTTGTAAGCTGATATCTATAAATGTTTATTTAACTTAACCTATCATAATAAATTTATCTAGAAAATACAATTGTATTTGTGGAGAAGACATTAAGAAAGGGTTTTCGTGAACAGGTATTCCTTATTTTGCAATAGTATACTAGAATGGTAATAGCTTACTAAACCTTATAACAACAGCAAATACGATAAATAATGCTATATAACAATAAAAAAAATTTCTGCTAAAAATTTCTTGTAATTTTTGAGAGATGGACAGGAGAAGTAATGTAAAAAAAACAATATTAAAATTTTTCCAATTCCATGGTATAGTTGGTAGCATATAGAGAAGTTTTGATAATAACAGCATAAGAGAGTTAATAATTTGAGATACAGGAGACAATGGATATGGTGGTGAAATCTCCAAAGATGAGAAAAAGAGGACAAGTCGTGTTAGTGCTAGTTTCGATCATTTTTACTTTGTATCAACATCTAGCAGCCAATGAGTCTTTTTTTACGCTAGACTTCTTTATTTTTACAGCCATTGCCTGGTTTGTCGGTTTCCAAATTGACTTAGGCAGCTATTTTGAGCAGAAAGCCCGTTTAAGTGAGGAGAGCTATCGCCTGTTAGTAGATTCCTTGCCAGAGCCGATTTTTATCCATCATAAGAATAAAATTATTTATGTGAATAAGGCAGCCGTAATGATGATGGGGGCAAATTCTACACAAGAATTGATAGGCAGGTCCTTCGGAGAGTTTATTGCACCTGAGCATAAAGAGCGCTGGGAAATGCGGATGAGTCTCGTCAAGACAGAAAATAAGCCGCTGCACCATATAGAATATAAAATGATGCGCCTTGATCAGTCGGTTTTTTATTTTGAAGTGAGCTGCTTGGCGATTACCTTTGACGGTAAAAACGCTGTTCTTGCCCTTGGTACAGATATAACGGAGCGAAAAGAGATTACGAGCCAATATGTCCAGAAGTCCGAGAAGATGGCAATGCTTGGGCAAATGTCTGCAGGAATAGCTCATGAAATCCGCAATCCACTTACAGCGATAAAAGGCTTTATCCAGTTGTTAAAGTCTGATGATAAAAAGAATGAATACTTAGAAATAGTGTTGTCTGAAATTGAGCGGATAAATACAATCGTGGGAGAGTTTCTGTTTCTAGCCAAGCCGACAGCAGATGTGTTTCAAAAGAAAAATATAAAGAACATTATTAATGATGTGGTCACATTTATTAATGCACAGTCCAATCTTTACAATACCCAAATATATACGATGATGGAAGACAGCATTCCGATGATTTTCTGTGAAGAAAACCGCTTGAAGCAAGTATTTCTCAACCTCCTGCAAAACTCGATTGAAGCAATGCCAAACGGTGGAATTATTGCAATAACAGTAAAAATGATGGAGGGCGAACAAATTTCCATCCAAATCGCAGACCAAGGGATGGGCATTGAGGAAGAAAGATTGGCAACACTCGGTGAACCCTTTTATACGACAAAGGAAAAGGGCACAGGGCTTGGGCTGATGACATGCTATAAAATCATTGAAGAAGGTCACCGTGGCCGTATGAGCATTGATAGTACTGTCGGTAAAGGGACAACCGTGCAAATCATCCTGCCAAGCCTAACACAGGAAATGCTTGGGACAAGTATACATACGAAATTTGTAAAAGAATAAAAGAAAGGCAGGCCAAGTGGAAATGGCCTGCTTTTTGTTTGCTTATTTATTAAATTTATTCTTCATCTTATCCTTTAGCTTTTCGCCCATATCTCTTTCTTTATCTTGAACCTTTTCATTCCTTTGGGCTTTTTTTGCAGCGTCCATTGCTTTGTCTTTGTATTGGTCAAAATTACTCATTTCTATCAGCCTCCTAAGAAAGTTTATATCCTATATATAGACTTTCTGCCAGAAGATAAACTGCCAATAATAGGTAAGCCTTTAAAGTGCGCTATTAATCACTTTTTTATAGTATAGGACGGATAATAGTCCAAAGATGGAATAGAGAAGGGTGTAGACAACCATAACAGTAAGCATTGGTGTCCAAGCTGTTCCGAAAAAGAACCAGCCTGATTGGACGGCAAAATAGCTGTGTGCAAGACCGATCGCAAGGGGGATTCCAAAGCTGAACAGCTGCTTGCCTTGAATGCCGCGAAGCAGGTCGCCCTTCGTATAGCCAAGCTTTCTTAAAATCGTGTAGTTATGCTTTTCTTCTTCGCCTTCATCCATCTGTTTAAAGTAAAGAATACAGCCGGACGTGATGAGGAAGGTAAGTCCTAAAAAGCCGACGATAAACATGGTTAGTCCCATATTTGCTTTGTTGGTTGTGGCCATGTCGAGACGGGAAAGGCTGAAATCCTGCTCCTCTAATTTAAGGTCATGGTAAATATCATTCGCTTTGTCAATCTCTGCGCTTTTGTTAATATCAACTCCGAAATAGGTGCTCGATGCTAGCTGCAGTTTGTCATTTTTGTTAGTGCTGAGCTTGTCATAAACAATGTCGTCGACAATCATTGTCGGCATCCCGCCAGCTGTGTACTTATAGGATACGACTGGCACATCATCTAAACCAATGAGTCGCAGCGGAATTGACTCGTCCTTTGTTTCAAGCGTCACATTGCCAGTATTTTTCATTGGCATAAACTTTTTTAATGCACCATCATAGTTTGTAAATAATGTCTCATCAGCCTCTAAATCTACGCCTTTAATACTGTTTTCGCTCACAACAGCAAGTGTCGTCATATTCGGGTCGAAGTTAAGATTGTTGAAATCCGCCTCCAAAATTTTGCCGATATTAATATCAGCTATCACCACATCTATTTTTGTTTCATCATATGCTATCTTATCTTTTGTTAATTGATCTGTGAACAGCCTTGCTTCCTCGCTCGTTCCGAATGAAAAATTAGCAGGAATGCTAGTCTCTGCATTTTTCTCAGCAGAATAGTAGGAGATATAGCTTAATGACAGCAAGGCAATCGCAAGTGCAGACACAGTTGTGATAATTGTCAGCAGGAGCGAATTGGATTTCATCTTGAACATGATGCTCGATAAAGACAGCACTTCATTAATGTTCAAATAGCCATTTTTACTTTTGCGAACAAGATTAAACAGAAAGCTGACAGAGCCCTTGTAGAAAAGGTAGGTGCCAAGGATGACAGCGCCTAATATAAATGCCATGGCTCCAAATAACTCGGTCATGGTTTGAAAGTCTCCATCAAATAGTTTTGACGAAACATAGTAACCTAAGCCGATTCCTGTTAAACCGATAATGCCAATAATAATCTCAAACACAGACATATTTTTGACTCTGCTTTCTGCAGACGAAGTTACTCTGAACAGGTTTAAGATTGTTTGTCTTTTAATAAAGACATAATTCATCAGCATAATAAAGATATAGATGACTGCAAATACAAGAATTGTCTGTACTAATGCCTCAGTTGAAAAATGAAGTTTTGCAATACCTTTTACGCCGGTGATTTTGAACAGTACTAAAATAATTAGCTTAGAGAAGCTAAAGCCGACAAATGTGCCGAGGAATAACGCCCCAAAGTATAAGATAAAGTTCTCCACACCTAAAATCCAAAAGATTCTGTCCTTGGTCATGCCGATCAACTGAAACAGTCCGATTTCCTTACTGCGTCTTTTAATGAAAATGGCATTCGCATAAAAAAGGAAAATTGCGACAATCACAATCAGCAAAATGGAGGTAACTCGGATTGCAGCTCCGCCCTTGATTGTTCCTTCCACAGCATCCATCGATGGATCATATTGAAGAGTGACGAAAGCGAAATACAAGCACACACTGAAAATCAACGCAAAAACATACAAGTAATAATGCTTGATGTTTTTGAGGAGATTGCGAAATATGAGCTGATTAATGTTCATATTGCACCCCGCTCAAAATTCCTTGTGTTTTCATAATATCCTGGAAGAAATGTTGTCTGTCTTGTTCGCCTTTATTCAATTGTGTATAAATCTGCCCGTCTTTTATAAAAATGACTCTGCTGCAGTAGCTTGCTGCAAGTGGGTCATGTGTGACCATCAGGATTGTTGCCGCAAGTGTTTCGTTCAAGCTGCTCAGCTTGTTCAACAGGTCTGAAGCAGATTTACTGTCAAGCGCGCCTGTCGGTTCATCTGCGAAGATAATGCTCGGTTCATGGATAAATGCTCTTGCTGCAGAGGTACGTTGCTTTTGTCCTCCAGAAATTTCATTTGGATATTTGTCTTTTATCTCATAAATACCTAGTTCGTTTGCAATCCTTGTGAAGCGGCTTTCTGCTTCCTTTCTTGGCGTCTTAGTAATGGATAGGGGCAGGAGAATATTTTCTTTAACTGTCAGTGTATCAAGCAGATTATAATCCTGAAAGATAAAGCCAAGCTTATTTTTGCGGAACTGTGCAAGCTGCTTTTCCCTCATCCCGGTTATTTCACTGCCCTCAATCTTAATGGTGCCATTACTGACTTTGTCGATGGAGGATAAAACATTAAGCAAGGTAGTTTTTCCAGAACCGGAAGCTCCCATAATGCTGACGAATTCGCCCTTTTCAATCGAAAGGCTGACACCTCTCAGCACCTCTTGTTTATTAATTTTGTTTCCGTAGCTTTTTTGAATTTGATTTGCCTCAAGTATTTTCAAATCAATTACAACTCCTTTTGCCTTGTTATTTATCTTCATTATAGGTATCTGAGAGGATTCCATCCTTCGAATCAGCGAACAAAACAGAAGAAGCATGTGACAGTTTTGTCACATGCTCGTCATAAGGCTATCTGCTTAACAAATGGACAAAGTCATTCTTTTTCGGGAAGGTTAATGTGAATACCGTCCCTTTTTGCTGGATAGAGTCTGCTTCTATTCTAATATGCAAAGCATCTGCCGCTCTTTTTGCTAAATATAGTCCCATTCCTGTAGCATGATTGTTTTGGTGGTTGGCTGTTGAGGTGAATCCTTTTTCATAGATGCGAGACAGATCCTGCTTGGCAATCCCAATCCCGAAATCTTTAATTTGTAAACAAACCTGATCATGTTGGATACTGCTTGTGATGACAATATCGGAGGCTTCGCTATACTTTACTGCATTTGTCAGCAGCTGTCTAAGAATAAATGAAAGCCATTTGCTGTCTGTCAGCACCTCGGCCTCTGAAAGCTCAACGTCAAATCCGATGCCCTTTTGGATACACCATGTTTGCAGTGTGCGAATTTCATCATATAAAAGTGTTTCTATTGAAATCTTCTCGATATATAAATCATTTTGCATAAACGGGAGTCGTTTGGAGTGAAGCTGCTGGTCAAGCAGATGATGAATGCGCAGCCATTCATATGTTAAGCTGCCGCGCATTGCTTTATCCTCCAGCCTGTCAATTAACAGGCGCAATGTTGTCATCGGTGTCTTCACTTCATGAATCCATGAAAGAAGGTCATCCTTTTCCTGCTCTAATGCGACTGTATTTGTGAGCATTTCCTTTTTTAACAGCATCGTCTGCTGGTGCAGACTTTCTGAAACGATTTTCTCAAATGGACTTTCAGGAGAAGCGATAGCCGATAAATCAAGATTATCCTCCCGTTCTGTTAAAGTTTTATAAAACGGGGTTTCCTTTTGATAGCGCCAAAACAGAAACAGCAGGAAAAGCAGTGAGGATAAAAAGACTGTGTACAGAACAGATGTGAAAGCAATTGTTTCATCAAGTGCTGCCACAATAAGACTGAATGCCTGCAGAAAAAGAAACATAATAATCCAGCTTATGTTTTCAGAAATAAACTTACCAATCATGACAGTTCCCCATCAATGGCGATATAGCCTTGTCCGACCTTTGTCTCAATAAACCTGCCAATCCCGATTTCATCGAGCCGTTTGCGGAGACGATTAACATTGACAGTAAGCGTGTTATCACTGATGAAGCGGCTGTCATTCCAAAGATGCTCGATGAGTGTGTCGCGGCTGACGATTTTATTTTTGTGCTCGACAAGCAGTCTTAATATGAATGCTTCATTTTTTGTCAGCTCAATTGTGCCATTTTCATTAGCAACTGTATTTGTCTCATAATCAAGGGTTGCATTACACCAGGTCTTCTTCTCTGTTTGCTCGAGGCTGTAGTTGTATACACGGCGGAGAATTGCCTGTATTTTGGCAATCAGCACCTCGAAATGGAAGGGCTTTTGGACAAAATCATCTGCACCGAGCTGCATGGACATCACCATATCTGTTGGATGATCTCGTGATGATAAAAAGATAATCGGAACCTTTGACTTTGCTCGAATCATACGGCACCAATGGAAGCCATCAAACTTTGGAAGCTGGATGTCAATGATGACAAGATCAGGCTTCAGCTCATTAAAGTCCTCCATTACCTTTGCAAAATCAGTAATCCCATATACTTCATAGGACCACTGACTAAGCCGATCCTTAACTTCTGCGAATAATGTAACATCATCTTCAATTAATAAAATTTTAAACAAAAAATCACCGCACTTATAATTGGTTATATTTGTATTATAAACTTGTTGCATCTAAAAAGGGTAGGAATGTTTAGTAATTCCTTGCTTTAGTGATACTAATAGTAACAAGATCGGAAGGGAGCTTGAGATGTGTTAAACAAAGCAGAATCATTAGAGAGTATTATTGCTATTATCCCAATAATGAAAATAGCCATTCCGATAGACTTGTCGATTGCCATTTGTGATAAAGAAAAGTTTATCGCCTATTTTCCTGGGGATACAATCGATCTCAACATTAAAGTAAACCAGCCACTTTCAAAGGAAGAGCCTCTTGCTGTAGCATTAAGTCAGAAAAAAACACTCAAGGCTTTTGTTCCAGCCGATTATTATGGTTTTGAATTTACAGGCACAGCAACGCCAATTGTGAATAATAGCAATGAGGTGATTGGAGGTATTGCTGTACAGGTACGCAGGCAAACAGAGCTGAGGGAAATTGTTCAGCAAATTCAAGACTCCTTGTCACAGGCAAATGAAAGGATAGTCAAAATGACAGGCAGTTCTGATTCATTGGCTGATTCCTCACAGAATCTTCTTCATCAATCAAAACAGACGGAGGAAGAAGTTAATAAATCAACAGAGGTGCTGTCACTCATCAAAAGGGTAGCAGATCAGACGAACCTGCTTGGCCTTAATGCGGCGATTGAAGCAGCAAGAGCCGGAGAAAAGGGGAGAGGCTTTGAAGTTGTTGCAAATGAAATTAGGAAATTTTCGAAAGAAACAGTGCAATCAACCCAGAAAATTAATCAAACGATGGAGCAGATAAAGGAAGCAACAAACAGGATGAATTTGTCGATAGAAAAAATCGCATCCATTGGGCAGTCACAGGCGGATTCTGTTAAAGAAGCAAGCGCATATATGGAGAAAATTCAGGAAATGGCGGTAAAGCTAAATCAATTTGCAAATGAATTGTAGAGAATGATTTCTTCCTATATAGGTGTGTGATATAGTAGCAATAGCAAGTCCAGAAAATGTAGTGGAGGTAACAAAAATGTCAGAACAAGAAAAGAAAAAAGTAAGTTTAAAGGATGCAATGAAGCAGCAGCTTGCCAATAAAAAGCAACAATCTCAACAAGGTCAAAACCTGAGTGGCAACACAAAAATGCAAAAAATGAACAGCCAGCAAACGAAAAAGACGAATAACCAAAGAAGAAGAATGGGTGTATAAATGAACGGTCAAAACAGGAAGGACATCACATCTGGTTTAACGGTCGAAATCGTTTTGAAGGCAGACCAGAAAACCGGGAAAAGGACAGTTGGAGTCGTAAAGGATATTCTGACGAATTCCTCCTTCCATCCACATGGAATTAAAGTAAGATTAACAGACGGGAAAATCGGACGAGTGCAGGCCATTCGCTGATTTTCTTTTTTTGTACAGGAAGAAAAGGAAAATAGGAAGAAGCTATGGTGATAATGCAAGCATTAGCTTTCTTCCTTCTTTTGCAGCAAAACGGAGTCAAACACCCAAAAGATAACCGCAGACATGCCAACGTGTATATAAAATTCCACTGAGGTAAAAGGATTCGCCTGTCCATATAACATAAACAGAGCTGTCACCACAGCAGACGCCAGGATATAGGTAAAAAGATACACAATGCTAAAGCTTTTAGGCTTCTGATTCAATTTAATTTGCAACGGTGTAGCAATAAATAGATAGAATAAAAAGAAAATGAATGAAAAAATTGTAAGCATAAAAAAAGAGAATTCTGTAGATATAAATAAAGAAACAAGACTAAGCATAATGGCTGAAAGAAGAGAACAAATGAAAGACCTGCCGATTAAATCGGAGTCCATATAAACTTTTTCCAAACTGAGCACCTCTACTGACTATGTAATTAAATGACAAAAATTCCTTTATTATTAGTATATGTTTCAAAGCGTGTGTTTGTAAGAATCTTTTTTCCTAAGTAGCTAGTAGGATATCCATTAAAAAATAGATTCCAACAATGGATTGATTCGTTTAAAATAAAGGTAGTTATTGTAAAAAAAGTAGATTAATGTACTAGCAGATTCCAACTGAGGAGGAAGTAATCCAATGTTTAAAAAAATCGCGTCAGACGCATTAGGTTTAAGTGATGTCGGCAGTGTTATCCACCCATCTGATTATGATAAAGTTGATGCTGATGATTATATCCTGCATGAGGATAATGAAAAGATTTACTTTTTGATTAAATCAAAATCAGATGAATATTGTTTTACAAACAGAGCGTTAGTTCATCTTGATGGAACGAGTGCTCTCAGCAAAAAAAGAAGCTTGAAAAGATATTCGTACAAAGAGCATGCAATTTCAGATGTGCTGATGGAAACAGCTGGAACAATTGACCTTGATGTGGAGATTAAGTTCTCTATGGGCTCTGTTCCGTTCAGCATTGATGTCCATAAAAACCATATTGAAGCAATCAAAGACCTTTATAAAGCGTTAATTCGAATAAGTGAACTGACACATGAGAACGAAATTTCGATGGAATATGCAAAGGAAAGTCTGCAAATTACATCGAATACTTTAGTGCGTGCGTCTATCCAAGAGGGAAGTGTTTCCGATCATTTCCGTCACATTAATGACCATGTATTTAACTGGCTTATGAATAGCCGCAAGAAATATAATGTGAAGGATTTCGGCTTCGTTTTTGAAAAATATATTAATAATTAATAGTAGTAGGGCATCTTCATGGAGGATGCCTATTTATTTTAGACGAAGCTCGAAGGGTAAGGATATTTTGTTTCGAACCATATTGTTTTAATTTTTGCTTATTTCTATCATATAATTAACATAACAAATATAATTGGGGAAAACGGTTTCTTCTGAGGGGATTTGAATGGAACGGACAATAAGGCAGCGCAATAATGTTAAGATTAGTGGGGAAGGGGCTAAAACAATAATTTTTGCCCATGGCTTTGGATGTGACCAAAATATGTGGAGGTGGACGGCTCCCGCTTTTGAAAAAGATTATCGGGTCGTCCTATTTGATTATGTTGGCTCAGGCCAATCCGACATTTCCAAGTACGATAAGGATAAATATGATAGCTTGCAAGGTTATGTACAGGATGTTCTTGATATTTGCGATGAATTGCAACTGGAGGATGCTGTGTTTGTTGGTCATTCTGTCAGTGCGATGATAGGAATGATGGCTGCTATTGAAAGGCCTGAAAGCTTTGATAAGCTGATTATGATTGGACCTTCTCCATGCTATATGAACAAACCGCCATACTTTGGTGGATTTGAGAAGGAAGAGCTTCATGGGTTAATTGATTTGCTCGACAAAAATTATATTGGCTGGGCTAAGGGCTTTGCAGCAATGGTCATGGCGAATGAGGAACGCCCCTCACTTGCACAAGAGTTGATGATGAGCATTTGTTCAACAGACCCTGTCATTGCCCGCCAGTTTGCAATCGCCACCTTTTTCTCGGATTATCGCCATGAATTACAAAAGGTATCAGTGCCTGCTCTTATTATTCAATGTTCTGATGATATGATCGCACCAGCAGCTGTCGGTGAATTTGTTCATCAGCAAATCCCGAACAGCACGCTTAAAGTAATGGATGCTGCAGGGCATTGCCCTCATTTAAGTCATCCAGAAAAGACAGTGGAACTTATAAGAGAATATTTAGAAGCATTAATGTAGGAGAAGGGACTGTTGATTTTTGGATAGACAACTCGACGAGGTGCCTTGCGGGTATTTGCTGCTCTCAGATGAGGGCGAAATTCTGTCAGTTAATAAAACATTGCTTGAATTGTTGGGATATGAACACGCTGATTTAGTGAATATGCATTTTCATCAAATACTGACGAAGGCCTCAAGAGCATTTTGCCAGCTTTATTTTTTTCCGCTTTTGAAAATCGAGGAAAAAATTGAAGAAATGCACTTTTCCCTTCAAAAAAAGGATGGGACAGAGGTTCCTGCCCTAATTTTTGCGCGTCGAAAGACAAAAGAAGGCAGATTTACGAATGAATGTATTATTGTTCCAATGCTTCAACGGCTTGAGTATGAAAGTGAGTTATTGAAGGCGAGGAATATAGCAGACGATGCTTTAAAGGAAGCAGCAGCGACGAATGCAGAGCTGACAAAGGTTCTGGAAGCGTTAAAGGTGAAGCAGGAAGAGCTTGTCAAACTGAATAAACAAAACGAGGAATATCAGGAGCGGATAACAAAGGAGCTGGAGCTAGCGAAAAGCATTCAAGGCATTTCCCTGTCAGTACCTTTTTGTAATGAAGAAATATCCATTTCTGCTTACTATCAGTCCTCTACCGAGCTGTCTGGTGATATGTACAGCTTTTATAAAATTTCCCCGGGGAAGTATGGGTTTATCATTTTAGATGTAATGGGCCATGGCATTTCATCTGCATTAATTTCCATGTCATTACGTTCCTTGTTCCAAATGCTGATAATGAAAAAAGCTTCAGCAGCAGAAATTATGAGAGAGCTTGATACACAGATGCATCTTTTGTTCCGAAATGGAGATGGTATAAAGCATTATTGTACAGCCATCTTTTTGACAATTGATACGAACAAAAAGGAGATAGAGTACATAAATGCTGGCCATCCACCCGCTGTATGGATTGGACCTAACAACGAAGTGACGGAATTTAAAGCAACGATGCCTCCAATCGGCATGTTTGAGGATTTGAATTTCCCCCAAAAAAGTTTCTCTTATCAGGAATCTGGCAGGCTGTTCTTATATACAGATGGAGTAACAGAGGCAATCTCTTCTAAAGCTCTTAATCTATTGTTGAAGGAAAAAGAACCTAGTGAAATGACAAAGGATAAAATTGTCCATTTTCTTGAGCTTGATGAAGAAATGGCAATAAAGGTCGATGATCGTTGCTTTCTGCTTATTGATTTGTAGAGAGCAGCGTGTACAGCGGCTCTTTTTTATGTTTTTTTATTAAGATTGCAGCCACAGCTTTTGTTTTTTCGTTATAATGGTTTTTGTTTAGTATTTAGAAAGGGGAAATATATGAATAAAAAATATCCAGTAGCATTATGGACATTAGTAATTGGCGCATTTGCTATCGGCATGACAGAGTTTGTCATAATGGGGTTGCTGCCAGAGGTGGCTCGAGATGTTAATTCATCCATTGCTGCAGCAGGCCAGCTGATTACTGGCTATGCCCTTGGAGTTGCGGTTGGCGGACCGATTCTTGTCCTTATCACATATAAAATGTCACAAAAGAACTTATTAATGTTGTTAATGTTAATATTTATTCTCGGCAACTTAATGGCAACAATTGCTTCAAGCTATGGTATCCTGATGGCTTCTCGTCTGCTGACATCGTTAGCTCATGGGTCCTTCTTTGGAGTAGGAGCAATTATGGCAGCAAGTCTTGTGGAGTATTCCCGCCGTGCGAGCGCAATGGCATTAATGTTCACTGGCTTGACTGTCGCTAATATTATTGGCGTACCATTCGGCACATTTGTTGGACAGCAATTCGGCTGGAGAAGCAGCTTCCTTATTATAGCAATCATTGGTTTTATAACACTTATAGGAATATATATGCTCGTCCCGAAACCGAAGGAACGGAAAAACACAGACTTAAAGAAAGAGCTTGCCGTACTCAAGAATAAGCAATTATGGCTTGCCCTATTGATTGCAATGTTCTGTTTTGGCAGTGTGTTCACATTATTTACGTATATTACACCAATACTGACAGACGTAACAGGCTTTCAATCTAATGCAGTCTCATGGATGCTCGTCGTCTTTGGCCTTGGTGTAACAGTCGGTAATATCGTTGGCGGAAAATTGGCTGATTGGAATATTAACTTGTCCTTGCAGTATATTTTAATTGTTTTCATTCTGTACTTCTTTGTTTTATATGTACTGCAATTCTCGATGATCTTAATGATCCCAGGTATATTTATATTCGGTGTTCTTGCCTTTTCAATGGTGCCAATGCTTCAATTCCGAATTCTCGGTCTTTCAGCAGAAGCACCAACAATTGCCAGCACACTGAACCAATCAGCAATGAATCTCGGCAACGCAGGCGGAGCATTTGCAGGCGGCTTGTCTGTAACATATTTACCGCTTCATGATCTTGTTTTGGTAGCACCGATTAT